>Ga0247611_10007964_pt1 | contig 13165 bp, 10 predicted proteins | sample 177DNAGHGhighgp2_FD_192422 | JGI IMG/M metagenome (GOLD analysis project Ga0247611, IMG submission 192422) | Sheep rumen microbial communities from Palmerston North, Manawatu-Wanganui, New Zealand - 1770 DNA GHGhigh gp2 | ecosystem: Host-associated > Mammals > Digestive system > Stomach > Rumen... | reverse complement strand
TTATTTCCGGGCCCGGGCTACCACCGGCTCCAGCCATCGGTTCAGCAGGGGATCCGTCACATGCATGCAGGCGCCGGTAAGGAGGGCCTGAATCAGGGTGCCTTCCCGGACCACCATGGTGTGGCCGTTGCCGGTGAGAAGGCCGAAGAACCACAGGGCCAGCAGCACCGTAATGACTACCAGCGCCACGTCCATGAGGATTTTGACAACGGAGAAGCGTGCGCCCGTGCGCAGCGTGATAATGTACAGGGTGTTGTCGGCCGGGAGAATCCACCCCTGGCCCACCACTTCCAGGCGGATGCCCACGGCGGTGAGCACCACGGCGCCCAGGCACAGCAGGATTTGCACCACGTAGTTGGTGGCGGGGGACTGGAGGGCGTCAAACAGCCAGATGGCGCCGTCTACCATGTAGCCGAAGATGAGGATGGGCAGCACCTGCAGCACGTGTTCCCATTTGAAGTCTTTGCGAAGGATGGCGGCCTGCAGTACGATGAACAGCAGGTTGAATATCCAGGTGAACGTGCCCACGGAAACATGGGTGAAGCGGAGGCTCAGGACGGTAGGGATGCAGGAAAGGGGCGCGATACCCAGGTTGGATTTGATGGACAGGCCCACACCCAGCGCTACTACCAGGAGACCCAGGGTGGAGATGCCGTATCGGACCATCAGGCTATTGGTTTTGGTCATAATCAGTGTGGTTTACTATCTCACGAAGGTAAGAAGAAAAAAAGACATCTCCAAAGGGGGAAGAATACCGGCGCATCTCTTGACCAAACGGAACGAAATGGTTATATTTGTGGTTCGTAACGGCTAATTAAAATTTGCACCATGATAGTAAAAGCATTCGTCCTTAAGCAACATTCCATTGGGAAAATTGCCAGCCTGATCGGCCCCGGCACCATCGCCGTCATCCGGCCGCAGCGCACCATCGAAGGCATGTTCCGCGAAGCCATCCGGAAAACCATCCAGGAGAAACAATCGGCCGGGGAGGATTTGGAGGCCATCCGGAAGTATTTCCTGGACATGGCGGTGAATCCTGCGTACGTCCAGATGGTGGAAAAAAGCATCGACACCATTTCTACCTACCTCAGGGAAGCCATGTACGTGCAAACCTCGTCCGTGGCCATTGAGGACTATGTGATGGCCAAATGCGCCCGCCTGTGCGCAGAAGCCGTGAACCAGCACGTGCAGGGGAAACTTCTGGATGGCACAGAGCTCATGATTTGCAGCAGTGACTCCAAAGGCGAGCAGCACTTTGACTGGAACGCCTCCAAAGAGCAAATCATAGCCCGCTGTCAAGGCAACGCCCCGCTGGTGATTTCCGGCGGTTACGGCCGGCTCACTTCCGGCTACGTGGTGCGTGTGGGAAAAGACGGTGCCCACTTGATGGCCGCCCTTATCGCTGCCGTTTTAAAGGCAACCACCATCGAATTCCATGTGGAAGCCCATGGCGTAGAGGGCCAGGAGGCCATCACCTACGACGAAGCCGCGCACTACTGTGCCTCGGACCGTGCACCTTTCTCTTCCTATGCCATCTGGCCGGCCAAGAATGCCGGCATCCCCATCCTGGTAAAGGATATCGAGGACGATGCTTTTGAAGGTACGCTCATTTCCACGGGCTCCGCGCACAAAACGGCGGTGCTCCCTGACAAAGATCTGGACCTCATTACGGTCTATGGAACGGGCCTTCTGGGCCGCGTGGGCATGTCCGGCGCCATTTTCTCCTGCCTGGCAACGGCGGGGGTCAATGTGCGTTTCATCGCCCAAACCTCTTCCGAATATTCCATCAGTTTTGCCATCCGTTCCGAGGAGAAGGAGCGTGCCTTGGAGGCCATCCGCGGCCTGTTCAAGGACAATCCGCTGCTCCCGCTGGACGACGTTGTGGTGCTCAACCAGGCGGTAGGCATCGTCACGGTGTTTGGCAGCCGCATGCGCAACCTGCCCGGCACTTCCGCTGCCGTTTACAGTAAACTGGGAGAAGCCGGCATCAACATCATCGCCAGTGCCCAGGGCGGGGAAGAGCTCAGTATCTCCGTGGTTGTAGCTGCGGAGGATGTCGATAAAGCGGCAAGCCTGCTGCAATAAAAAAACCGGGGCGTTCCCCGGTTTTTTTATTATTTGATGATGCCTTCTTCCTTGAACACCTTGGTGAGGGCGTCCACGGCGCGGTCTACCTGTTCGCGGGTATGGGTGGCCATCAGGGAGAAGCGGATGAGCGTATCTTCCGGGGCGCATGCCGGCGGAATCACGGAGTTGATGAATACGCCCTCGTCAAAGGCCCGTTTGGTGACGATGAAGGTTTTCTCCATGTCGCGCACGTAAAGCGGGATAATCGGGCTTTCCGTGTCTCCAATCTCGAAGCCGGCCTCTTTGAAGCGGCGGAGGGCATAGTTGGTGACATCCCACAGGTTGGTGATGCGCTGGGGTTCTTTCTGGATAATGTGCAGGGCTTCCAGGGCGCTGGCCGTTGCGGCGGGCGTATCCGAAGCCTGGAAAATGTAGGTACGGGCGGTGTGGCGCAAGTAGTTGATAATGACGCTGTCTGCGGCGATGAAACCGCCAATGGCAGCCAGGCTCTTGGAGAAGGTACCCATGATGAGGTCAATCTCATTGGAGAGGTGGAAGTGGTCGCACACGCCGCGGCCCTGCCGGCCGAAGACCCCCAGGCCGTGGGCTTCGTCCACCATGATGGCGACGTTGTCGTATTTGTGCTTGAGCTCCACAATCTCCGGCAGTTTGGCCAGGTCTCCTTCCATGGAGAACACGCCGTCCACCACAATGAGCTTCACGGCATTCTTGGGGCAGCGTTTGAGGCAGCGCTCCAGGTCTTTCATGTCGTTGTGCTTGTAGTGCAGACCCTTGGCGAAAGACAGGCGGCGGCCGTCCACGATGGAAGCATGGTCGCGGTCGTCACAAATGATGAAATCGTCTTTGGTGAGCAGCTGGGGGATGACACCGCTGTTCACGGTGAAACCCGTAGAGAACACCAGGGCTTCGTCCTTGCCTACAAATGCGGCGAGTTCTTTTTCCAGTTGAACGTGAATATCCAGCGTTCCGTTCAGAAAGCGGGAACCGGCACATCCGGAGCCATATTTCTTGAGGGCTTCGATACCGGCGTTGATGACGCGTTCGTCTCCGGTAAGGCCCGTATATGCATTGGAACCGAACATGAGGATTTGCTTCCCGTCCATGGTTACTTCGGTGCCCTGTTTACTGGTTATTTGGCGGAAATAAGGATAAATCCCTTTTTCCTGCATCTTCTGCGGAAGGTCATACTTGGCCAGTCTCGCGTGTAAAAGTCCCATATTATACTGTAGGTTTTAGTCTGTTTAAACGTGCAAAATTACTAATTTTTTTTGTATCTGCACATTTGTGGGGATTTTTTCGTACCTTTGGGGGCTAATAACAGTTAGATTATGGAAGAGCGTAAACTCAATTTTCTGGAAGAAATCATAGAGAAAGACCTCGCAGAAGGCAAAGTGGACAGCATCATGACCCGTTTCCCGCCGGAACCCAACGGATACTTGCATCTGGGACACGCCAAGAGTATCTGCCTTAACTTTGGCCTGGCGCAGAAGTACGGCGGCAAAACCAACCTCCGCTACGACGACACCAACCCCACCAAGGAAGACACCGAGTACGTGGACTCCATCAAGGAGGACATCAAGTGGCTGGGCTTTGAGTGGGACAAGGAACTGTATGCCAGCGATTACTTTGACCAGCTTTACGCCTGGGCAGAGGAACTCATCCAGCGCGGGCTGGCCTATGTAGACGACCAGAACCAGGACCAGATTCGCGCCGGCCGCGGCACCGTGGACAAACCCGGTACGCCCAGCCCCTGGCGGGACCGTTCCGTGGAGGAAAACCTCAAGCTCTTCCGGGAAATGAAGGCCGGAAAGTACGCAGAAGGAGAGAAGGTGCTTCGCGCCAAAATTGACATGGCCCATCCCAACATGATGTTCCGGGATCCGCTGCTGTACCGCATCAAGTTTGCCCACCATCACCGCACCGGGGACAAATGGTGCATCTACCCCATGTACGATTTCACCCACGGCCAGTGCGACTCCATCGAGCACATCACCCATTCCATTTGCACCCTGGAGTTCGACGTCCACCGTCCGCTGTACGACTGGTTCATTGAGACACTGGGTATCTATCCCTCTCACCAGTATGAGTTTGCCCGCCTTAACTTAACGTACACCTTAATGTCCAAGCGCAAGCTCCTGGAGCTGGTGCAGAAGGGCCTGGTGAGCGGTTGGGACGACCCTCGCATGCCCACCCTCTGCGGTGTGCGCCGCCGCGGCTATACCGCCAAGGCTCTGCGCATGTTCTGCGACAAGATTGGCGTGAGCAAGCGGGACCAGCTCATGGACCTGCAACTGCTGGAGTGGTGTGTGCGCCAGGACCTCAATGAGCGCTCCAACCGCTACATGGTGGTGCAGGACCCCGTCAAACTGACCATCACCAACTGGCCGGAAGGCAAGGTGGAATGGTTCAACTGCCCGCTGAATCCGGCCGATCCAGACGGTGCCAAGCGCCGTGTCCCTTTCACCGGAGAGCTCCTGATTGACCGCGCCGATTTCATGGAAGATGCCCCCAAGAAGTTCTTCCGCCTCAAGCCCGGCGGCGAGGTCCGTCTCAAATACACCTATATCGTCCAGTGCAACGAGGTTGTCAAGGACGAGAACGGAGAAGTGGTGGAACTCAAGTGCACCTATGACCCTTCACCGGAGTACCGTTCCGTCAAGGGCACCATCCATTGGGTGAGCGCGCAGTTTGCCAAGGAATTGGAGGTTCGCAATTACGACAAACTCTTCACCCTGGCCGATATGTCCCAGGTGCCGGAAGACAAAGACTACAAGGACTTCCTGAATCCGGAATCCCTGGTCATTGGCAAGGGCTGGGCAGAACCCGCCCTCCTGGAGGATCAAAGCGGTATTGCCGTGCAGTTTGAGCGCACCGGCTACTATATCGCGGACAAAGACTCCACGCCGGAGCACCCTGTCTTCAACAAGACCACGGCGCTCAAGGACTCCTACAAACCGGAATAGGTATCGTCTGTAATAGGCAAAAGGGGCTGGCCAAGGGGTCGGTCCCTTTTTTTAGCGGCGGAAAATAAGGCCCGCAAGCGGCCTGAGCTGACGGGTAAGAACGAGCGCCAGCAGGTACACGGCACCCATGATGGCCAGCTTGACGGCAAAGGCGCCCGCCAGCGGAAGCGCCGGGAGGAAGGTGCAGCCGTAACCGGAAAGGGCTACGGCACCCATTACGCACAGGTCCGGCAGCAGGCCCTTGAGGAAGTCCCGCGTGCGGAACCCGAAGGACAGATGCACCAGGATGTAGAAGGTGGCCACGAATTGCAGGTTATAGGCAATGGCCACATTCCGCGCCACCGCCACAATGCTGCCTTCTGCCAAACCGGCAATGATGAACACCACCACCATAATGGCATTCATGCTCCCGCTCCACAGGAGCCGCCGGGTGTCTCCCAGGCTTTGGAAAATGGTGCCGGCCGATGAAAGAATCATCTGCGCCCACATGGCGAGGGACATCCACTGAAGGCAGGGGATGGCCGGAAGCCACTGTTTCCCGTACAGGATGGGAATAATCTCTCCGCTAGAAAACCAGAAAAACGGGGTGATGAACGCCCCCAGCAGCGACAGCACCTTTACTACCTGCCGATATTTGTCATAGATATAGGTTTTGTCGTTCTGGTGCTCGGAAAGAATGGGATGCAGTACCGGCGTAATCACATGGGTGAGGTTGTTCACCGGATACAGCATGAGCTTATAGGACTTGTCGTAGTAGCCCAGTTGCGCAGGACCCATATACTTGCCGATGAGGAGGTTGTCCAGGTTCCGGGCAAAGTAATTGATGAGGTTGAAGCCAAACAGGTAGCCGGAGTAGCTGCGGATTTTTTCCAGGCTGGCCCACGCGGGCCTGCGGGCCATGGGCGGCCGCGTGGAGAAATAGTTCCAGCTGAAGATGAACACGGCATCCAGGATGGCCTGCACCACCAGGGCGTAATATTTAAGGCCCGTCAGCGCCAGCCCGATCCCCACAATGCCCGAGGTAAGGCAGGCGCACAGGATGCGGAGCGCCACCTTCTTGAACTCCTTTTGCTTGAGCAGCAGCGCATTGGGAACCACATTGAGCGTATTGAAAAACAGCTGTACAGACAGCAGCATGCCCACCGGAATCAGTGCCCGGTTTCCGTAAAAATGGGCCATGGGGAAGGAGAAAAGCGCAAAGGCGCCCATCAGGATGAGTCCCAGCCGCAGCGAGAAGGCGAAAATGCTCCCGATATCCTCCCGGCTCAGTTCTTTGTTCTGGATGATGCCTGCACCCAGCCCCATGTCCGAGAGCAAGCTGAAAAAAGTGGTAAACACCATGGCAACGGCCACTACGCCAAAGTCTTCCGGCACCAGGATACGGGCCAGCGCCGCGTTGAACAGCAGGCGCAGCACCAGCGTGGAGTAGCGGGCGGCGGCATTCAGGTAAACCGCCTGTTTGATGGAAGAAGTGGCCATGGGTCAGCGGCGCATCAGGTTAAGCAGGACCTCCATGGAACGGACGCTCTCCTGCAGTTTCATTTTTTCTTTTCGGGCGTTGGTCCGATACGCCTTGTCGGTGGCAACATCTTCCAGATGCAGCACCTGGACCTTGGGGCTGTACAGCAGGTGAAGACCCTGCTGCAGGCATTCGTAGTGCAGGATGTCCTCTTCAAAATAGAGGAAGGTGCCGGGGTTAAAGGCATATTCCCGCACCCGGATGAAATCCGGCGAGAAAACAAAGCACGCCCCGTGCAGCACTACATCCCGGGCCGATTCCTGCCAAGGCGTTTCTTCCGGTGCCGGTGCCGGCCGGAACAGTGCCTGTTTGATGCGCCATTTCAGGCGCCTCCAGGCAAAGTGGGAGAGGTTTTTCCGGTAGCGCTCCAGCCGCGCCTTTACCTCCTCCCGGGTAAAGCCCCTCAGGTGCGCCGGGTTCTGGTGAAGCCCGCTTCCGGGATTGAGGATGTCCGGCCCCAGCACGGCAAAAGGCGTTTCCCGGTAAAGGGAGGCCACCTTGCCGATAAAGGCCGTGTCCGGAATGAGGACGTCGTTGTTCAGGACCACCACAAACTTGCAGGAGAAATGCTCCCGTAAATAGCAGTATCCTAGATTGTTACCGCGCGCGAAGCCCTCATTTTGCGGAGATAGGAGCACCGTTACTTCCGCCTTTCCGGCAAAATGTTGCGCCAGACGCTGCCCGGAGCCGCCGGGGGAGGCGTTGTCCACAATAACCACGTGTTTTTCTCCGGCAAGCCCCAGGAGGCTTTCCGTGCACTGCAGCGTCATCTCGTACGCCAGGTAATGGAGAACGACAAATCCGGTCATAGCAACAAACAAAGGTAATGATTTTGTGCTTTCCTTGCAAAATGTTAATTTTGTATCGGCATGAAAAAAGTGATTTATACCGTCCTTACGGGGAACTATGACCGTCTGGCGCAGCCGGAGGTGGTGGATTCCGCGTGGGATTATGTCTGCTTCACGGACAAGGCCGGGCAGGACGGCGTATGGAAGCTCCGGGAGATTCCCTATGCATCGGCAAACCCCATCCTGAGGGCCCGCTATGCCAAGCTGCATCCGCACCTGCTGTTGCCGGAATACGAGTTGTCCGTTTTCATGGACGCCAACCTGTGCATCACAGGGGAGGCATTTTACGAGCATATATCGGCCCTGGAAAATGCTTCGATGGCTCTTCTGGAGCACCCCTCGCGGGACTGCGTGTACGAGGAACTCCGCTACTGCTACCTCAAGGACAAGCTCTCCACCCGCGCCGCCTGGGGCCTTTTGCGTTCATACAAACAGATGGCCATGCCGCGTCACTTCGGACTCTATGAAACCAATGTGGTGCTTCGCCATCACCGGGACGCTGCCGTGGTGGCGCTGGACAAGCAGTGGTGGCGCCTCCTGGAGGCTTCCCGTTGCACGCGGGACCAGCTGAGCCTCACCCCGGCCCTGCACCTGGAAGGCCTGCAGCCGGCGCTTTTGCTGGGCAGGGGCCTCAATGCCCGCAATGTGCCCTATATCCGCTATTCCAATCATCCTCGCACGGGAAAGGAAAATGTGCCCGGACGGCTCAATTGGGCCAATCTGACCTACAACCTGCGCCTTGCCTGGCGCAAATGCAATCTGCTATGGCTCAGGTAAGTGTGGTCATTGTTTGCATGGGGAACCCCGCCGTGCACCTGTATGCCTGCCTGGACAGCCTGTTCGCGCAGAACCGGACGCCGCTGGATGTATGGGTGGTGGCCTATCTCATGCAGGCGGAGCACCGGGAAGCCCTTGCTGCCCGCTATCCTGCCATCCATATCATCGAGAGCATGGAAGTGCGGGGTTTTGCAGAGAATAACAACCTGGCGCTCATGCGAATAGACAGCGAATACTGCTTTGTTGTCAATGACGATACCCTCCAGTCCATGCCGGTGGTGGACCGCCTGCTGGAGGACCTGAAAACGCTGCCGGAAAATGCCGCCGCCGTGCAGCCCAAGATTGTTTTTGCGGACGGCCGGGTGCAGACCTGCGGCCGGGCACCCTGGACCGCCTGGCGCTATGCCAAGCACTATCTGCATTTGGTAAAAGAAGGGGAGACGGAGGGAGGCATAGGTTCCCGAATCTCTGGCCACCCTCGGCCGGCCCCGGAAGGGCAAGTGTCCCCTGGGGGACAACAGGGGGATAGGATATCTCTTCCGGAACGGGAGGGACCCACAGCCGTGCCGATAGGCACGTTGCGAGATGGGAGGGGCCGGAGCGAAGCGGAGGCGATTCGGGAATCTATGCCTCCCTCCATCGTTCGAACCTATACATTAAATGGGGCGTGTTTTCTGATTAAGACGGCGGTGTTTAGGAAGATGGGGTGGTTCGACGAGCGGTACTTCTTTACGCCGGAGGACATTGCGCTGGGGCATGCGCTGAACAATGCCGGCTATTCGGTGTGGGTGCATCCGGAGGTGTGCATTACGCACCTGGCGGGGGGCTCGGTGAGTGCCATGGAGCAGGCTATCAAGCCCGCCCGTGTGCGCGGCTCCCTGATTTTCTACGGCGAGCCGCTCGCCCTGAAACTCTTCATCTGGAGCGTGGAACTGGCAAGGTATGTAAAAAACAGTCTCCTGTGCCGAGAGCAGAATAGAAAAACGGCCCGCAACGTAATGAAAACGGTGTTTTCCAAGCAAACGCCCAAAGAAATCTTTATTCGTTTCAAGCCATGACCCGCGTCCTTGTCATTATTGTTTCCTATAACGGCATGCCTTGGCTGGAGCGGTGTCTCGGCTCCGTGTACCCAGGGGCAAAAACGTGTCAATTTGCCCCGGACTTGTATGTGTGGGACAACGATTCCACAGACGGGAGTGCGGATTATGTGGCGAAGCATTTCCCCGGGGCGCATCTGGTGCGCAGCGCGGAGAACGTGGGCTTTGCCAAGGCCAACAATATGGGCTTTCAGTACGCCCTGGACCACGGCTATGACTACGTGTACCTCCTCAACCAGGATGCCTGGCTGGCCCCCGGTGCCCTGGAAACCCTTGTGGCTGCCGCCCAGGCCCACCCGGACTACGCCGTTCTGAGCCCCCTCCAGTACCAGGACGGCTACCAAGCCTTCGACTCCCAATTTGCTAAACTATATCACGGTTCGGAAGAGGGTGTGGGTTTCCAAACCCATGGCCACCCTCGGCCGTGTAAGAGGGAGGGGCCCACAGCCGCGACGTCGTCAGACGGAGCGTTGCGAGTTGGGAGGGGCCGGAGCGAAGCGGAGGCGGTTTGGAAACCCATACCCTCCTCCGAACCTGATGAAGTAGTTGAGGTAAAGCGCATAATGGCGGCGCACTGGCTGGTGCCGGTGGGGGCGCTGAAGACCGTCGGGCCGTTCGAGGAGGAACTGTTTCCGCTCTATGGGCAGGACGACGACTGGTGCAATCGGGTGCGGTATCACGGGCTGAAGGTAGGGGTGGTGCCGGACGCCAAGGCCGTGCACGACCGTGCGCAGCGGCGGGAGGCCAAGGAAAAAGTGATTCGGCGGAACTACTATACCGGCTCGCTCATCCGCTTGTGCGACCCCAACCGTCCGCTGTGGGAGCGCTTCCTGTTTGTGTGCCTGTTCACTCTGGTAAAAAGCGTCAAATACGGCAGCCTGCTGCCTTTCAAGTACTTCCGCCAAATCTGCGGCCAGTTGCCGGCGGTCCGTCGGCACAGGGATTTCTCCATTCGCTGTTAAGGAATCTCACTTTTTCTTGCCTTTCTGCTAATAAAGTGTTACCTTTACAAACTATTTTGGTATGTATTGTAGAGAAGATCTTAATCATGAAAGACTTTGTGAAGGCAAGTGCAATCTTTGCCGTTTTTTGTCTCGCGTGCGCGTGCGCGAAGAATCCCGTTCCGGAGCAGGCCGCGAAGGGGATTGATGCTATCGACACCCAAAAAGTGGATGCGTATTATTCCTGCGCCAGCGTTTCCGTCCCGGCTGCTACGGAATCCGTTGCTGTTGTCTATACGGCCGCTAATGGCAGCACCGTCACCCGTCAGGTGGCTGTGACGCCCCAGGTGGCCCAGCCGGTGGGCGGAAAGGACGTGGAACCGTTCGGCACGGTAAAACTTCTCTTTGAGGCTCCCGTCACCACCAAAGTGAGTGTTTACTACACCGCTTCTCCTGCCACCAAGGCGGAGGAAGAAGGGGACCAGGTATACCTTCTCACGGATTTTCCCGTGGACCAGATTACCTTTGGCGAGTTTGGCAAAACCCGTTATGTCCAGATGCCCTGGAGCTTTGGTTGGGCCAATAATGAGTCTACCAACTGGCAGAATGCACCCGCTTACCCGGCGGATGTGGTAATGTACGACGAAGCGCACAACCACACCCTCCGTTACCGTTTTGCCTACGCTGGCGGCGTTGCCGGAGAAGGCTACTTCCTGGATGAGGCCTATACCATTGAGAATCACGTGGTAACGGGCTACAAGTATACCTACTGCGGCGGTTGCGGCAATTGCCCGTACTGCATGCCTTGGGGCTGCAGCTGCGGTTGCGGCACCACCAACAACCCGAACTTCAAGGCCTCCGGAGACACCACCGGCGGTAAGGAAGCGGAACTTCCGGAACTGCCGGAAGAGGTGGTGGAAGTGGCCCTGCCGGAGCCCGCTCCGTACAAGACGGAGGATATGGGCTTCGCCTATTACCATTCCAGCGGCGTGGTCATGTTTGACGACAGCTGGCCGCGGATGCCGGAAGAAAAAGGCGCCGGCGCATACGACTACGACTTCAATGACGTGGTGGTGGACTATGACCTGGAAGCCCGTACCGTCCCGGACGCCCTTCTGGAGTCGGAAGGCTGGCGCGAGCAGGTGAAGGTGGTCCTGCACCTGAGAGCTGTGGGCGGCGACAAGCCGGAGCGCGTGGGCCTGATTATGGAAGGCTTCGACCAGCAGTATGTATCCAGCATTGAAACTTATTGCACCCTGGACAGCTGGCAGAACCCGCACGGAGAACTTCCCGCCTGGACCAAGCGCACCCTGCAGGAGAATTCCCTGCACGTGGAAACGGACCCGCTCCGTCCCATGATGGAAATCGGTGCCATCTTCCGCCTGCGGGAGAACATGGCCGGCAATGCGGAAGGGGAGTACACCTATGTGAACGGCAACTTCACCAACACCACCGTGTTCAATCCGGCCCTCAAGCTGTATGAGCCCTGGGGTGGCCCGCACACGCAGCAGTACCGGGAGGAACTGGCCGATGTCACCGTGCCCACCACGCTGGCCAAGATGCAGCAGTGCAAGTATTACAACACCGTCCCCGGTTATGTGAACGTTTCCGGCGGCCTGTACACCTATACGGTCATCTACAACATGAAAGCCCGTGCTTCCATGAGCGCCGAGGAAAGCCAGAAGGCCCTCAAGAACATGGTGGATGCCGTGGTGAACACCACCAACCAGAATTTCTACATCATTGCCAAGAACGGTGGCAGCTATGTGCCGGTGGGCCTGAAAGGCTATCAACCCGCGGAGGTGGCTATCAAGGGCTTCCCCAATGGTTACAAGGCCCTCTACGACAACGCTGTGTCGGCCGATGGCAGCCAGCTCAGCACTTCCACGCCGTATATGAGCCAGGACGGCCACGTGTGGGCGTTCAAGTGCCCGGTGCTCACGCATCACGTGTGGGAAAAGATGTATTTCTCCCTGGCCTATCCCCAGTATGAAGGCTGGGTGCGCAGCCGTGGTGCTGAAAACATTGACTGGTACAAAGAGCAGGTGGACAGCCTGTACCTGACTTGCCCGTGGTAATGCCCCCGTATGGAGTTCTACACACTCAACCGCTTCCTGTATTTAAAGTACTACGTGATGGTGCTTTATTACCAGCTCATGGAATATCCTTTGCTGGCAAGAATTGCGGCCATCATGATTACCCTGTGTGTACTCTTCATTCTGATTCTGACTGTCCGCAGCGTCATTGTCACCCAAAAGGCGAATAACAGGCAGCGTAAGATAGCCCGGTGCCGTGCGCGGTATTATGAGCCTATGAAGGCCATCGCGCTGAATCCGGAAATAATGGATTCGGCCGATATCGCCCAGCAACTGGACCTGCCCGTCAGGCACAACGCCCTGGCGGCGATGAGCCAGTACATGGTCCCGGTGTTCCTGGAACTGTACCGGAACATGGCCGAGAGCCTGAACATGACCAATTGGCGCCGTCTGCAGCAGGCCTTCAAGATGCCCTACTATTTTGACCGTCAAATCCGGTCCCGTACCATGCGGGATCGGATTATGGCGTTCAAGAACATTGCCGATATCAACGCAGACCTCAAGGAGGCCGTAGCCTCCCGCTATCTGTATGCCAAGGACGCCAAACTCAAGATGAACGCCCGTTTCCATGTGGGCCGGTTTGGCACGACGTACCCGTTCAAGGTGCTGGAAGAAGACACCAACCTGGTGTTTACGGAGGAGATGATGGTGAAATACCACAACCTGCTGGTGTATCGTTCCAAGAACAACCTGCCCATGCCCAACTTTGTGCAGTGGTGCAACCGGACGCCGGTGAACGAGGACCTGCGGGAATTCGCGGTGAACGAAATCCGCCTCTTCCACCAGCGGGAAGACTGCCCGGACCTGCTGAACATGCTCAAGTCCACACACGACGA
>Ga0247611_10007963_pt1 | contig 13166 bp, 12 predicted proteins | sample 177DNAGHGhighgp2_FD_192422 | JGI IMG/M metagenome (GOLD analysis project Ga0247611, IMG submission 192422) | Sheep rumen microbial communities from Palmerston North, Manawatu-Wanganui, New Zealand - 1770 DNA GHGhigh gp2 | ecosystem: Host-associated > Mammals > Digestive system > Stomach > Rumen... | reverse complement strand
GAGGTAGTTATACACAGCCGGATTCTCCGTGTTCAGGTCCACGCAGTCACCCGCTATCTGGGCGAACCAGCGGTTGGGTTCATCCCAGTTGAAATTACCGTAATGGTGCCAGAGATTATGGCTGTCGTAGTTCACGCCCGTCGTGTTCTTCATCTGACTCAGACGCGCTGAATACTGGGCGTCACCATTGATAGAAGCGTAGTTGTCCGGCAATTTACCACCATCTTTCTTCGTGAACGGTACCATACAGTCGTCCACCGATGACTGATCCGCATTCCAGTCACGGTTAAAAAGCTTACACAAGTTCGCTTCACCGAAATTACCCGTATGGTTGATCACGATATCCAGGATGATCTTCATCCCGCGCTTGTGCGCCTCGTCGATCACGGTCTGAAAACTCACGCCCTCCGACTCATGCCGATGGTCCACTTTCGAGAAATCATGCGCATGGTATCCGTGGTAGTCATACCCCGATGCATTCTCCACGATCGGCGTGATCCAGATAGCCGTGAAACCCAAGGCCTTGATATAGTCCATCTTCTCGATCAGACCCTTGAAATCACCACGCCAGGCAGGGTCACCCGCGTTCTTCGACTGATTATCCCAACACTGCGTGTTGTTCGTCGGATCACCGTCATAAAAACGGGTCGGTAACAGAAAATAGATCTGTTCGTCACGAAAATCGGTGCGGGAAGGAAAGAAAGTGGTGGCACTCATCGATACCGTCATCAGCAGGCATACTGCCGCAAAACATATTTTTCGCATGGTATTTTGATTTTGGCACAAAGGTACAACATTTTTGCGACATACACAAATAATTTCGAAAAAAACTGCTAAAATTTGCATATGTGCGAAATTTGTTGTACCTTTGCGGTCGCAAAGGTGAACGCATGATCAAGAACGCACAGTATATCATCTCCAATCCGGATGTAGCGGCCTGTCCGCAGAGTACGCTGCCGGAGTACGCATTTATCGGACGAAGCAATGTAGGCAAATCCAGCCTCATCAATATGCTTTGCCATAATCCCAAGTTGGCAAAGACCAGTCAGAAACCCGGTAAGACGCTGCTCATCAACCATTTTATGGTTGATAATTCCTGGCATTTGGTGGACCTGCCGGGCTACGGATACGCGCAGGCGAGTCAGAAACAACGCGAAGCGCTCAAGCGTATGATCGAGCGGTACTGCCTGTTGCGCGAACAGTTAGTATGCCTCTTTGTTCTCATCGATTGCCGACTTGAACCGCAAAAAATAGACCTCGAGTTCATCACCTGGTTGGGCGAGAACGGTGTACCCTTTGCCCTCGTCTTTACCAAAGCCGACAAACTCGGTAAGATGCGGCTCAAAGAGAATGTGGAGAACTATAAAACGCGCTTGCTCGAAGAATGGGAAGAACTTCCTCCCGTCTTCGTCACCTCTTCGGAAACCGGTCTCGGTGGCGAAGAACTAACCCAATACATCGAATCATTGAATGCGGAAATCGCTTAGATACATATTCGTCTTTTGCCTTTTGTCTTTGAGCGAAGCGGTCTTCTGTCCGTTGTTCGCCCGCACGGCGCGGGTGTACGGCTATGTCGTGGACCAGGATAACGTAGGTATCGAACTGGCGAACGTGGTCATGCTCAATGCCGACCGACCCATCGGTACGGCTACCAACAAAAATGGTTTCTATGAACTCATCCTGGACGAAGCGGATACGGTCGTGCTCTCCTATTCCATGATCGGTTACACCACGGTCCAACAACGTATCTTCGATGTGCGGGATGTGATCAATATCAATGTGCAACTACTCACGGATGAACAACTGCTCACCGAGATCGAGGTGCGCGGTATCAAGCATACGCAGGGTACCATGGACCATATCGATGCCGCTACCACGCGCGTCATGCCCGATGCCACCGGTGGTTCTATCGAGAGTCTGCTCATCACCTTCGCCGGCGTGAGTCAGACCAACGAACTCAGTAGCCAATACAACGTGCGCGGCGGTTCGTTCGATGAGAACTCGGTCTATGTGAACGGTATCGAGGTGCATCGACCCCTGCTCATCCGCTCCGGACAACAGGAAGGACTCAGTTTCGTCAACCCCGAGATGGTGGAGAATGTCCAGTTCTCTGCAGGCGGATACGGTGCCCGGTACGGCGATAAGATGTCGTCTGTACTGGATATAACCTACAAACGACCGCAAGCTTTCGAAGCCAGCCTCAGCGCCAGCCTGCTGGGTGCTCAACTTTATTTCGGACATGGGGACAGCACCTACAGCCAAATGCACGGACTGCGCTATAAAACCAGCAAATACATGCTCGGTGGACTCTCTACCTCCGGCAATTATAACCCCACTTACCTCGATTACCAGACCTTCATCACATGGAAAGTAGCCCCCTCTTGGGGAATGTCTTTCCTCGGTAATGTCAGCCTTAATGACTATCGCTTCCAACCCGACTCGCTTAGCGAGAGTTTCGGTGGACTCGATACGCGGAACACCACCATCTATTACGAAGGACAAGAGAAAGACCGGTTCTTCACCGCTTTTGCGGCGCTCAGTACCAAAGGCAAGGTACGGGATGACATCAAGATCGGTTTTGACCTCTCGGGTTTTTATACCAACGAACGGGAGAACTTCGATATCACCGGTGAATATGTCCTCTCCACCGGTACGCGGGCGGAAGGAACGCTCGAAGCACTCGGCACGGGTGTCTTCCACCAGCATGCCCGTAATAACCTCGAGGCAGGGGTCATCACCCTCGCCCATAACGGTGCCTGGACGCAGGACGGCAACACCCTCCGATGGGGCGTCAGCGGTCGTACCGAACTGATACGCGACCGGATTAGCGAATGGGAATGGCGGGACTCTGCCGGGTATTCGCTCCCCAACGACGGCCGGACGATGGAACTCTTTTATTCCATGCGCGGACAGAGCACGATGGTCACAGGACGACTGCAGGCCTATGTGCAGAACGAACATAAATGGAACACCTCCTCCGGTCAATGGATCCTGACCGTCGGCGGACGACTCCATTGGTGGAGTTGGAATAACGAAGTACTCCCCTCCCCCCGTGCATCCGTCGAATGGATACCGGGTTGGAAACGCGATTTCTGTTTCCGTCTCGCTACCGGTCTTTATTATCAGGCGCCTTTCTACAAAGAGTTACGAGACACCATCACCGATGCCGAAGGCGTGACGCGGTTCCACCTCAACGAACATCTCCGGGCGCAGCGCTCGGTACATGTGGTGCTGGGTGGCGACTATTACTTCCGCGCCTGGGGACGACCCTTCAAACTGACGGCTGAGACCTATTATAAGTATATCGACCGGCTGGAGAGTTACACGGTGGATAATGTGCGTGTGCGTTATTCGGGTCAGAACGACTCGCAGGGATATGCGGCAGGACTGGACCTCAAGTTATACGGCGAACTGGTACCCGGTGCGGATAGCTGGATATCGTTCTCCACCATGGTGGCGCGGCAACATCTGATCGGTTCCGACCGATGGATACCGTCCCCTACCGAACAGCGGTTCAATTTTTCCATGCTCTTCCAGGATTATATCCCCCAACTACCGCAGCTGAAGTTCCATCTCAAGATGCAGTTTGCCGAAGGACAACCCTATTATCTGCCGCGCAATAACCAGGCCTGGGGACGCATGCCGATGTATAAGCGTATCGACATCGGTGCCACCTATGTCTTCAATGCCCAGACGGCTAAGTTCATGCGCAAACCCGGCGCCAAGCATCTCAAACAGTGGGCCATCCAGTTTGAGGTTTTCAACCTCGTAGGTTGGCGGAATGTCAACTCCTATTTCTACCTCGAAGATGCCAACGGTGCTTCATGGCGTAGTCCTAATTACCTCACCGGCCGCAGATATAATTTAAAAGTAACATTTGACTTACGATAATATGGAAAACGAGTTAACACCGATGATGAAGCAGTTCCGCGACATCAAAGCGCAGTATCCCGATGCGATGCTGCTCTTCCGTTGCGGCGATTTCTACGAGACCTATGCGGAAGATGCGGTGAAGGCGGCGAAGATACTCAATATAACCCTTACCCATCGTTCCAACGGTGGCAGTACCGCAGCCCAGGCACTCGAGATGGCGGGTTTTCCTTTCCATGCCCTCGATACCTATCTGCCTAAACTCGTGCGGGCCGGACTGCGTGTCGCTATATGCGACCAACTCGAGGACCCCAAAATGACGAAGAAACTCGTCAAACGCGGTGTTACCGAACTCGTCACACCCGGTGTCAGTTATTCCGACACCACCCTCACCCAAAAAGAGAATAACTGGGTGGCTTGTATCCATTTTGAGAAACAACAAATAGGCGTAGCCTTCCTGGACATCTCCACCGGAGAGTTCCTGGCCGGACAAGGCGACAGCGATTATATCGATAAACTGCTCACGAACTTCGCACCCAAAGAAGTACTCCACCTTCGCGGACGCAAAGCGGATATTGAGAACCTCTTCGGTTCCAAGTATTTCACTTTCGAACTCGAGGACTGGATGCTCGTCGAGTCCACCGCCAAAGAGCGTTTGCAAAAACTCTGGGGCGTATCGTCCCTCAAGGGTTTCGGGCTCGAGAAGATGCCGGCCGGTGTTACTGCCGCAGGAGGTATCCTCATGTACCTCGATATGACCCAGCATCTGCAGACCGGGCATATCCAGCACCTCAGTCGTATTGAAGAAGACAAATACGTCTGGCTCGACCGCTTCACCATCCGGAATCTCGAACTGGTAGGCGGACAAACCGAAGAGAGTCGTACGCTCTTTGATATCATCGACCGCACCATCACCCCGATGGGTGGACGAATGCTCCATCGATGGATGGCGTTCCCGCTCAAAGAGGTGCGGCTCATCCGTAATCGCCAGTCCGTGGTCGAACATCTGTTCAAGCACCCCGAGGCACGGGAGTCCCTGCGGGATGCCCTCAACGAGATGGGCGACCTCGAGCGTATCGTCTCCAAGATCTCCACGGGTCGTATCGGACCACGTGAGATGGTGCAACTCGGTCGCGCCTTACGGGCTGTCAAACCCGTCAAGACCGTCTGCGAAGAAGCGCAGGACAATGCGTACTTATCGCTGCTGGGTGAACAACTCGACCCCTGCTCCGAGATGCGCATGCGCATCGAACGCGAGATAGTACCCGACCCGCCTGTAGCGCAAGGACGACCGAACATCATCGCCCGCGGGGTGGATACCGAATTGGATGAACTGCGCGCTATCCAATCGGATGGCAAAGAGTACCTGCTGCAGATCCAGCAGCGCGAGATAGAACGCACCGGCATCACCAGTCTTAAGATCGGATACAACAATGTCTTCGGCTATTACCTTGAGGTACGGAATACCTATCGCGACCAGGTACCGCCCGAATGGATCCGCAAGCAGACCCTCGTCAGCGCCGAACGCTATATCACCGAAGAACTCAAGTCGTACGAAGAGAAGATCACCTCGGCTGAAGAGCGGATCCAGATCATCGAGAACCGACTCTATCAGGAACTCATGCTCGCCCTCTCCGAATGGGTACCGCAGATGCAACTCGATGCGAATGTGCTGGCGCAACTCGACTGCCTGCTCTCTTTCGCTACCGTCGCGGCGGAGAACCGTTATGTATGCCCCGCGGTCAACGACAGTCTCGTCATCGATATTCGTCAGGGACGCCATCCCGTCATCGAACAACAGATGCCGCCCGGAGAACAGTATATCGCCAATGATGTGTTGCTCGATAATAACGGTCAGCAGATCATCATCATCACCGGTCCCAACATGGCGGGTAAGTCCGCCCTACTCCGCCAAACGGCACTCATCGTGCTCCTCGCTCAGATGGGTTCGTTCGTACCCGCCGAGAGTGCGTCCATCGGCGTGGTGGATAAGATCTTCACCCGCGTCGGTGCCTCGGATAATATCTCCCTCGGCGAATCGACCTTCATGGTGGAGATGAACGAAGCGGCATCGATATTGAATAACCTCTCCGAACGCAGTCTCGTGCTCTTTGACGAACTCGGACGAGGAACCAGTACCTACGACGGTATATCTATCGCATGGGCGATCGTGGAGTATATCCATGAGCATAAAGGACATGCCAAGACTCTCTTCGCTACCCATTATCATGAACTCAACGAGATGGAGAAGACTTTCGACCGCATTCGTAACTACAACGTCTCCGTGCGCGAGGTGAACGGAAAAGTCATTTTCCTGCGCAAACTCGTACGCGGCGGGTCGGAACATAGTTTCGGTATCCATGTCGCCAAACTGGCCGGAATGCCCGCCTCGATCGTCGAACGGGCCAATAAGATCCTGGCTGACCTCGAAGGCGCGGCTTCTACGACCGACACCTCCGCCCGTTCCCATTTGGGTGAACACCGCGACGGCATGCAGTTATCCTTCTTCCAACTCGATGACCCCGTGCTCGAACAAATACGCGATGAGGTCAAATCCCTCGATATCAATAACCTCACGCCCCTTGAGGCACTCAATAAACTGTCGGAGATCAAACGACTCGTAGGAGGAAAGTAATATGTTTAAGAAACGCTATATCTTTCGTACCTTGCTGGTGGTGGTCGGGCTAATCGCCGTCATCGCAGGCGTCTTCGTCTGCGAGCAGTACTATCGCTGGCATATATGTAACTTCCGCGCTATCGACAACGAGGAACATAGTTATAATATCTATGCCGGTGCGTCCGTGGACTCCGTGCTTCAACTCTTGCGAGAAGACTACGAGATCAGTTCGGAGACTGACCTGCGCCTGCATATGCGTTTCCTCATCCTCAACCAACCCGAAGAAGGTCATTATCGTTTTCCTGCGCAAATAGGTGACCGCGAACTGATCGAGCGACTCAAATACGGCTATCAGACTCCCGTTCGTATCACGTGGAATCATTATGTCCGTACCCGCGAAGACTTGGCCGGTAAGGTCACGACCCATCTCAAGATGGATAGCCTCACCCTCCTGCAGCATCTGGAGGACGAAACTTTCCTTGCGCCCTACGGTCTGAATAAAGAGACCAGTCGTTGTCTCTTCATCCCCAATACCTATGAGGTCTATTGGAATATAACGCCCAAACAACTCTTCAACCGCATGCAGCGGGAGTATGACCGCTTCTGGAATGACGAACGGCGTGCCAAAGCTGACTCCATCGGTCTCACGCCCATCGAGATAGCTATCGTCGCCTCCATCGTTGAAGGGGAGAGTCATAACAAACGCGAGATGCCGCTGATCGCCAGCCTCTATCTCAACCGTGTCCACAAAGGCATGCTGCTCCAAGCCTGCCCTACCATCAAGTACGCCGTAGGTGATTTCAAACTCAAGCGTATCCTCTATCGCCATCTGGCGGTTGATTCGCCCTATAACACCTATCAGCATCCCGGCCTGCCACCCGGACCCATCCGTTGTCCGGCTCCCGAGACCATCGATATGGTCCTCAATGCACCCAAGACGGACTACCTCTTCATGTGCGCCAGCCCGGAACTGAATAATACCCATATCTTCTCTTCCTCCTACAAAGGTCATGCCGCCGCGGCAAGGCAGTATAGACATACGATGGATACGATTCATTGGTAATGATCTGGGATAATAACGAAGATATTAAACTCATTGAGTGTGCGAACGATAAACGCATTATTCAAAAGCATTTGAACGAATGTCGCGATGAACGGCGTCCCTATGTCTTCGTCACCCCCACGATGACCGTCAAAACGCTGCGCCGTCTCTTGGTACCAGTCTCCATGCTCGAAGAAGAAACCTACAAAGCGGAGATCTGTACCTATATCGCCCGTAAGACCGGTGCCCATATCATCCTGCTCCAAGCCAACGATTACGGTTCACATGCGCGCCAGAATGTCAACCGCATCGTGACGCATATCAAAGCCGTCAGCCGGAAAATAGGCGAAGAGATATCGTATGAAGTCTGCATCGCCCGCAAGGACTCTTTCGGTCTCGTACGCGAAGCCTCGGAGCGACAGAGAGACTTCTGCCATGATCTGCTCATCCTTACCGCCAGCCGCGATTACGGCCTGGATGATATCCTCTTCGGTCCGCCTGAACGCAAAGCGATCCAGCGTGCGCTCGTTCCCGTCATGCTCGTCAACCCGCGTGAAGACTTATTCTCGCTTTGCGACTAATCATCGCCAAATACTGCCAATTTGTCAACTAAATCTTACAATTTGCAGAAATTCCACACTTTTTCTGCAAATTATTTGGTCATATCGTCAAAAAGCAGTACTTTTGCACCGTGTTTTTCATGGTATTAGATTTAAGGTTAAATGAAAAGATTGGGTTGTCGGGAGACAACCTTCTTTTTTTCTTCCTCCCATATATACGCAAAAGAGACGCCAGACGGCATCTCTTTGCGGAAGAGGGGGGATTCGAACCCCCGGTACAGTTACCCGTACGACAGTTTAGCAAACTGTTGGTTTCAGCCACTCACCCACCCTTCCGGAAGCTTGACTGAAATACAAAATTTTCAAAAGCGGGTGCAAAGGTACTGCTTTTTTTTGACATGTGCAAATTTTTCCTCAAAAAAAAATCATTTGCCTATATTTTTATTATTGATTTGGATTTTTTCTGCTGTTTACTTTTCGGGGCTATCCCCCCGAACTTTTTTGCTGTTTAAGGGGGTGTATCAAAAAAAAGTACCTTTTTTTGTTGCATATATAAAATAATTTTTGTACCTTTGCAGCCGATTTAGATACCTATGGCTAAGAAACAATCGTGCCTATGGCTAAGAAAAACGAAATAGCGAAAGTAGAATCGGCATCAATCCAGCCGTTGGAGAACATAGAAAACCTCATCCACGTCATACGTGGCAAGCAGGTTATGCTTGATCGTGACTTGGCGCGGTTGTACGGAGTAGAGACTCGTGTATTGAACCAAGCTGTTCAACGTAACATCGAGAGGTTCCCTGGGGACTTTATGTTCCAGCTTTCTAAGGATGAGTTTGAAAATTGGAAGTCACAAATTGTGACATCCATTCCAAACGAAAATATGTCATCGCAAAATGCGAGGACATCAAATGCAGATATGTTATCGCAAATTGCGACTTCAAGTTTTAAGATCACAAATTGTGACCATAAAAAATACCGTCAACTGCCCAAGACGTTAAATAGGGTAACGTATTGAAAAAATAATAGCGCAATGCGTTGCGCTATAACATATTAAAATAATAACAGAGCTTTAGCTCTTATTCTCAGTTCTGTAAAATCTGGAAAATTTAATAGGCAAGAGAATAAGCAAGCGAGAGTTCGCGTCTTTGGGCGTGAACTGTTCGTGCTTATTTATTGCCACAGGTTATTCCAGAGCCTTCAGAACTTAAATAGCACGGATGGGAATCGCCCTTTTTGTTGCTTCGGATAAGAGCAAAGATTAAATGCTTTTATCCATGGCAAAAAACGCAAATTTAGGAGCAGCGAAGAATGCGAAGAATGATGAGTTCTATACTCAGTATGCGGACATACAAAAAGAGGTAAACGCATACATTGAATACAACCCTGATGTCTTTCGGGGCAAGACGATTCTGCTGCCTTGCGACGATCCCGAATGGAGTAATTTTACCAAATTCTTTGCGCAAAACTTTGAGTTCTTCGGTCTGAAGAAACTCATTTCTACGTCTTATGCCATCGAAAGCAAGAAGTACAAGACCGATTGGCAACCGACGCTTTTTGAGACCGAAAACCCTATTTACAATGTGGAGAAAAGCCGTATTAATGGCAAAATCTTCACCCTTACGCATGATACCAACGCCAACGGTCGCATCGATATTGACGATTTGCAATGGAGTTATTTGGAAGGTGACGGCGATTTCCGTAGTGCCGAAGTAACCGCTTTGCGCGACGAAGCAGATATAATAATCACCAATCCGCCGTTTAGCCTGTTTCGGGAGTTCCTTGCATGGATCATGGAAGGGAAGAAACAATGTCTTGTAATCGGAAATATGAATGCAATTACTTATAAAGAAGTATTTCCTCTTATCAAAGATAACAAATTATGGCTTGGCACAACAGATGTGAGATGGTTTTATCAAGAAAGTACAAATAGTCCACTATATGAAGCGGCGCACTCTCGTTGGTTTACCAATATTGACCATGGAATGCGTCATAAGCCGTTACAACTTATGAGCATGGCTGACAATATTAGGTTTAGCAGGCATAAAGAAGTAAAAGGCATAAATTACTCTAAATATGCTAATTATGATGCTTTAGAAATACCGTTTACTGATGCAATTCCATCTGATTATAATGGAGAAATGGGTGTACCAATTTCTTTCTTAGATAAATATTGTCCAGAGCAATTTGAGATTATAGGAATGAGTTTATTTTTAGCAACGCAAAAACCTAAAGATTTGCCAAAATCATTGCAAGGAGGACCTGCTTTTTATCTCAAAAATGAGAATGGCTATAAGCGTCAATATCCACGAATCGTAATCCGTAAAAAACAATAAACCATGAAAGCGATAAGAAAGATTTATACCGTAGAAGAAATCTGCAAAGGATTTACTTACAACGAGGCAGAAGGAAAAGGACTTTTCGGCCTTTCCGGCAAACTGACTATTCAGCCGGAGTACCAGCGTAACTATCTTTATGCCGAGCAAAACGGCGCACGCGAGATAGCAGTCATTGAATCCGTGCTCAAAGGATATCCGATTGGTTTGCTGTACTTTAACCGCGTGGATGAGAACCATTTGGAAGTGCTCGACGGACAGCAACGAATCACCTCATTGGGACGTTTTATTACCCGTAAGTTCGCCATTCGTATTGACGGCATGGAGCAGTATTTCGATTACATGGCGGAGGATCTAAAAGAAAAGATTTTGAAAACAGAGCTGCTCGTCTATGAATGTGAGGGAACGGAAAGCGAGATCAAAGAATGGTTCAAGACCATCAATATCGTCGGTCTTCCTCTGGAGGAACAGGAGATTTTGAATGCTGTGTATTGCGGACCGTTTGTGACACGCGCCAAAGAGGTATTCTCCAATTCGCAAAACGCCAACATCAACAAATGGGCTGCCTTCTTGCGCGGAAATGTGAAACGGCAAGCGTACCTGCATACCGCCTTGGAATGGGTCAGCAAAGGAAATATAAGCGCCTATATGTCGCTCCACCGCAACGATGAATCGATCAAAGAGATGGAGACCTATTTCAATAGTGTCATCGATTGGGCGAGTGGCGTGTTTACGAATATTGAGAAAGAGATGTGCGGTTTGCCGTGGGGCGAACTCTATGAGAAATGCCATAAGACGCCATACGACCCGGCACAAGTGGCTGCCAAACAGCGTGAACTCTACGAAGATTACTACGTAAAGAATAAGAAAGGCATTTATGAATATATCCTTGGCGGCTGTCAAGATACCAAACTGTTAGAGGTGCGTTGTTTTGATGAACCGACCAAGAAAAGCGTCTATGCGCGTCAGACGGAGGAAGCCAAACAAAAAGAAGTTTCCAATTGTCCGCTTTGTGCCATCGGTCATGACGCTAATCGTGCGCGTATCTGGAAACTGACAGAGATGGATGCTGATCACGTGACGGCGTGGTCAAAAGGTGGCGCTACAGATATTTCTAACTGCCAGATGCTTTGCCAAACGCACAATCGCGCCAAAGGCAACAAATAACAATGCAAAAAATGCATTTTTTAACGCAGTCCATATGGGCTGCGTTATTGTTTAAATCTCTTAAGATCTGCTCGTTAGCTATTGTATATGTCAAAAAAAAGTTGTACCTTTGTGCTCGTTTTTTAAAAATTTTAATATGTCTGTAAATATTAGAACTTTCATTTGGGCACCTCAAAGTACCTTTCATGTCCATGGGGACACACATTATGTAGTAGAAGACATCGAGCCAGAAAAAGAGGAATCAATCCCGCCGGATTTCTTTTGTGTCTCGGCTCGTTTCTCCGAAGAGAATATTCGTGAACGCTTAGCTGCAGAACTTTCACAAGCCGCTTCTAAAGTCGATTACTGCCGCTCTCTCTATCGCTTGCAGCATATCGGCTGTATCAATATTAACCAGTACGCTTCTGATGCCAAAAGAGCCATCGTCTTTAATGATTTTCAGTCAAAATTCAACCTTTCTCCGGATGATTTCTGCCGGGCTCGGCTAAATAAATAACGCGGAATATCTGCGGACTTCGCGGAGTATTTGCGGAGATTTCGCGGAATTATTGCGGAATCCGCGGAGTATTTGCGTCCCTCTTTTGGGGCGCTTTTTTTCTCCCTACCTTTGCATCGGATTTGAGCTGTAGCAATGTCGCTGCACTAAAGATCCGTGCATATGAATAATACAACATTTTTATCTCCCGTGGAGTTTCTCCACACCATCCCTGCAACCGGCGAACAGGTACTGCTCCGTCGTTGTAACGCACCGCGTTACGGACAATGTCAACTCTATTGCGCCTCCGACGGACGTTTCTTCTCCGTCTCGCGCAGATCTGTCCATCAGGTCCAACACACGTTCTCTCCGTATAGTTCAGGGCGCGGAAGAGGCTGTTTTAACGGCAAACGGGGTTGCACTTATCCTCAGATGCGCCATTTCGGCAACAAACATTGCCACCACCTCATCTATGAGGCATGGATAGGACCGCGCACACCCGGCATGCAGATCGACCATCTCAACGGTAATGTCCTCGATTATCGTGCCCGCAACCTCGAAATGGTCACACCCTCCGAGAATATGCGCCGCTCCATGCGTCTCCGTGCCCTCCGTAAGATGGGTATGAATACCAATGACCTCGCGCCCGAAGTCGCACGCGATTTCTTCCGTATGCCCGAAGCCGAGTTCCTCGCCTTCACCTCTACCTACCAAGTCGTCGACATCTCTCCCCTCGATGACCTCAATATCAACCGTCATTACGACCCATTTGTAGAAAGGGACTAAGCCATGGATATCAAAGATTTACGGAAAGCCCTCAACGAAGGTCTTGTGCACTTTGAGTTTATCAAGAAAGACGGTACAAAGCGCTATGCGCGCGGTACAACCAGTCCGGACCTAATTCCTACCGATGATACGCCTAAAAACAAGCGTACACCCGAGCAGCAAGCCGCGTACAACCGGCAGACTGTCACTTTTTACGACATCGACAAAAAAGCATGGCGCTCCATGCGTATCGATGCCTTATGGTCCTATCAACGTGCACTCAAACTGACCGAGTGAAAGAGAAAAGAACCAAAAGAGAAAGCCATGCGGATAG
>Ga0247611_10007962_pt1 | contig 13169 bp, 10 predicted proteins | sample 177DNAGHGhighgp2_FD_192422 | JGI IMG/M metagenome (GOLD analysis project Ga0247611, IMG submission 192422) | Sheep rumen microbial communities from Palmerston North, Manawatu-Wanganui, New Zealand - 1770 DNA GHGhigh gp2 | ecosystem: Host-associated > Mammals > Digestive system > Stomach > Rumen... | reverse complement strand
ATACAATGTAGGCGGCAAAGTAGCCGGCAACATTGGTGTCATCGGGCCGAAGCGAATGGAATACAGCAAGGTCATCTCGCAGATCAATTTCGTCCGCATGATGATCGATGAACAGTTGAAACAATAATGGAAAAGAGGATAGGAAATGAAGAAGAAACACGATAAGGAAGAGAAGCAGGAAGAGGTCCTGCAGTTCACGGAGGACGAAGTCGAAGAGGTTTCCGAAGAGGAGACTTCCGAAGAAGCTTCTGAGGACGCTGAAGAGAAAACAGAAGAAGTAGATGAGACCGCAGCAGAACTTGCTGACTTAAAAGATCGTTACATGCGGCTTCTGGCAGAATATGACAACTTCAGAAGACGTACACAGAAAGAGAAAGAAAATATCTATTCCGATGCGGTCGCCGAAGTGGTAAAAGAATGGCTTCCGTTGGTGGACGATATCGAGCGTGCGGTTGCTTCTACAGAGAATATGGATGAGACTTCCGTAGAGAAAGTGGCAGAAGGTATCCACCTTATCGGAAAACAGGTAGGTAATGTCTTAGGAAAACTCGGTGTGGAAGAAATCGAGGGAAAAGAAGGCGAAAGCTTCGATCCGAATCTTCACGAAGCCGTTATGCATGTGGAAGATGATTCCCTCGGAGAACAGGCTATCGCCCAGGTGTTCCAGAAAGGTTATTCATGTAAGGGCCGTGTGATCCGTCACACCGTGGTGAAGGTAGCCAACTGATCCACAGAAATAAAACGAAGAGAACTACTTTATATATAGTCTAATCAAGATCAAAGGAGAGAAAACAATGGAAAATTTTGAAAGAATGAGCCTGGTCCCAACCGTTATCGAATCTACGAACCGCGGTGAACGTGCTTACGATATCTTCTCCCGTCTTTTAAAGGAGAGAATCGTCATCCTTTCTGAGGAAGTTAACGCTGTCACAGCAAGCCTTATTACGGCACAGCTTCTGTTCCTCGAAGCGGAGGACCCGGATAAGGATATTCAGTTTTATATCAACAGCCCGGGAGGATCTGTTACCGACGGCATGATGATCTACGATACGATGCAGCACATCAAGCCGGACGTCCAGACCATCTGCATGGGTATGGCCGCTTCCATGGGTGCTGTCCTTCTGACAGCCGGCACAAAGGGTAAGCGCTTTATCCTGCCGAATGCGGAAGTCATGATCCACCAGCCTCTGGGCGGTGCACAGGGTCAGGCAACCGATATCCTCATCGCAGCGGATCACATCAAGAGAACCAAGCAGAAGCTCAATAAGATCCTGGCAGAGGCTTCCGGTCAGACACTGGAGACCATCGAGAAGGACGTAGAGCGTGACAACTGGATGACTGCAGAAGAAGCTCTGAAGTATGGTCTGGTCGACCATATCATGGAGAAGAGAACTTAATCGCAACACAAGGAGAAGCACGAACGTGCGGATCCATAGACATAGGAGGTAAAAGAAATGGCAAAAGTAATTGGTATCGATCTTGGTACAACAAATTCATGTGTAGCAGTTATGGAAGGTAACGAGCCGGTGGTTATCCCGAATCCGGAAGGAAACAGAACCACTCCGTCTGTTGTTGCTTTCAGTAAAAACGGTGAGCGTCTCATCGGTCAGGTGGCAAAGCGTCAGGCTGTCACCAATCCGGAGCGTACGGTAATGTCCATCAAGCGTGAGATGGGTTCCAGCTATAAGGTAAGCGTAGACGACAAGCAGTACACACCGCAAGAGATCTCCGCCATGATCCTTGGTAAGCTCAAGAGTGATGCGGAGGCTTATCTCGGTCAGCCTGTCACACAGGCCGTTATCACAGTTCCGGCTTACTTCTCCGACGCACAGCGTCAGGCAACAAAGGATGCAGGTAAGATCGCAGGTCTGGAAGTTCTGCGTATCATCAACGAGCCGACAGCCGCATCTCTGGCATATGGTCTGGATAAGGAATCCGATCAGAAGATCCTCGTATTCGACCTTGGTGGTGGTACATTCGATGTATCTATCCTCGAGATCGGTGATGGCGTATTCGAGGTTCTCGCTACAGCCGGTAACAACCGTCTCGGTGGTGATGACTTCGATAAGAAGATCGTAGATTATCTCGTAGAGACATTCAAGAAAGAACAGGGCGTGGATCTTAGAAACGATAAGATGGCAATGCAGAGATTGAAGGAGAGCGCAGAGAAGGCGAAGATCGAGCTTTCCGGCGTAACCACATCCAACATCAATCTGCCTTACATCACAGCAGATGCGACAGGTCCGAAGCACTTGGATATCACACTTACCCGTGCGAAGTTTGATGAACTGACAAGAGATCTTGTTGAAGCCACAATGGAGCCGGTACGTCGTGCTATGTCCGATGCGAACATGACACCTTCCGATATCCAGAAGATCCTTCTTGTCGGTGGTTCCACACGTATCCCGGCTGTACAGGATGCTGTTAAGAACTTCTTCGGTAAGGATCCGTTCAAGGGTATCAACCCGGATGAGTGCGTAGCGATCGGTGCCGCTATTCAGGCCGCTGTTCTGACCGGTGATGTAAAGGGTCTCCTGCTCCTCGATGTTACACCTCTTTCTCTCGGTATCGAGACCGAAGGTGGCGTATTCACCAAGATGATTGAAAGAAATACAACGATCCCGACCAAGAAGAGCCAGGTTTACTCCACAGCCGCAGACAATCAGTCTCAGGTTGATGTACATGTATTCCAGGGCGAGCGTGAGATCGCAGCGTATAACAAAGAACTGGGTAACTTCATCCTCGATGGTATCGCTCCGGCTCCGCGTGGTGTACCGAAGATCGAAGTTACATTCGATATCGATGCTAACGGTATCGTAAACGTAAGTGCAAAAGACCTCGGTACCAACCGTGAGCAGCACATCACGATCACTGCTTCTTCGAACATGAGCGAAGAAGATATCAACAAGGCTATCAAGGAAGCAGAACTCCATGCTGCAGAAGATAAGGCACGTAAGGAAGAAGTCGAAGTGAAGAACAAGGCTGAATCCTGCGTATACCAGACAGAGAAGACGCTGAAGGATGTGGAAGGCAAGATCGATCCTGCTGACAAAGCATCAGTTGAGGAACCTCTCGAGAGACTGAAGAAGGCGATCGAAGCGAACAACACAGCTGACATGAAGACCGAGACAGAGAATGTTACCAATGCATTCTCCAAGGTAGCCGAGAAGCTGTATGCGAATGTCCAGCCGGAAGGTGCACAGCCGAACCCGCAGGATTTCACAGGCTTTAACGGTGCAACCGGTGGAGCAGCTCCGGATCAGGGCGCACAGGGCAGTGACGGATTCAAGAATGCCGGCGGTGACTTCTGATATGTCGCTTTCAGGCGAAAAGAAATGACGTAAGCGGAGAGGCTGTACACGGTTTTTCGTGGACAGCCTCCTGTCGCCGATAAAGGAGGAAGAAAGCTTTGGCTGAGCAAAAGCGAGATTATTACGAGGTTCTGGGCGTCAGTAGGGGCGTATCCGATGAAGAACTCAAGAAGGCCTATCGAAAGATGGCCAAGCAATACCATCCGGACCTGCACCCGGGAGATAAGGAAGCAGAAGCCAAGTTCAAGGAATGTAATGAGGCGTATGCTGTTCTTTCCGATGCTGAAAAGAGAAGAAACTACGATCAGTTCGGTCATGCCGGTGTGGACGGACAAGGCTTCTCCGGATTCAACGGATCTGCCGTAGATCTGGGAGACATTTTCGGATCCTTCTTCGGCGGTGCATTCGGTGGTGGCGGAAGAAGAAACAACGGTCCGCAGCGTGGTGCCGACCTCAAGTACAATATGTCTCTGGAATTCATGGAAGCGGCTTTCGGTGTGGATAAGACCATCACGATCAACAAAGAAGACGTCTGTGGAGTATGTAAAGGCAGCGGCGCAGCAGCCGGAAGCCAGCCGGAGACATGTCCGACCTGCCGAGGCAGCGGACGGATCCAGCAGCAGACACAGACACTTTTCGGTATGACGATGGTCACACGTGACTGCCCGGCTTGTAATGGCCGTGGTACCGTGATCAAGAATCCGTGTCCGAATTGCCGTGGCCGTGGACGTGCCGTGATCCGAAAAGAGATCAAGGTCCATATTCCGGCCGGTGTGGATACAGGAGATATGCTTCCGATTGCTGGAGAAGGTGAGCCGGGTCTTCGTGGAGGACCTTACGGAACACTTTATATCCAGTTCCGTGTTAAGAGTCATCCGATCATCCAGCGTCAGGGAAACAATACGTATTGCGAAGTTCCGATCACTTTTACCCAGGCGGCGTTGGGCGCCGACGTAAGTGTCGTGACCATCGATGGCGAACAGGTCGTCCATGTTAAAGAAGGCACCCAGCCGGGCGACACGCTGACACTTCGTGGAAAGGGTATTCCGTATAAGAACCGTGCAGGTGTAAGAGGTGATCATACTGTCCGCTTCTCCGTGGAAGTACCGGTCAAGCTTTCTGACGATCAGAAACAGAAACTACGTGCTTTCGATAACACGCTCTCCGACAAGAACTACCAGAAACGCGGCAGCTTCTTCGATCGGGTGAAGAGCATGTTCGGCAAATAAGACGCAAGAAGAATAGATTGTTTATCAAAAAGGCAGACTACGCTATTGGTAGGCTGCCTTTTTGTATGCAAGTTATGTTTCTCTTATTTCTCTCCGAAACAGTATTTCAGGATCTCAGATGGTTTCATGTTTTGGGCGCCGAGTGCATCGGAGAGGCCTTGGCCGGAGGTGGTGTCCCAGGAGAAGTGACCGGCGTCTTCGCCTTCGATCGTGAAGTACTTATCCGGGTTGCTTAGTGAAACGGAATAACGTCTGTACCATTCGGGATAAAACTTCGACATATACTGGTCTGCGAGCTTATAGGCTTCGCATTCTTTCGAACTACCGATCGCACCGAGGCCGACGCCCCCGCCGGGCTGGCCTGTACGGCTGACAAATCCATTCGTGGAATGAACGATCAGAACACTTCCGTCCTCACAAGTTCCCAGAGAGATCCAGACATGTCCCTTGATGCTCACGATATCGCCCGGAAGAAGAGGAGAGGCTTTCTGAGTAAAGGAACCCCAGCCATATTCTTCCGCGAAACGCTTGGCCATCTTTGTGGAACTGCCTACGTAGCCTGATCGTCCGTCTTCGGTCTCAAAGGTGTTGTATATGGCCCACCCGACAAAACCGGAGCAGTCGAGACCTGCGTAGTAATACTCGTTATAACCGCCGAAAGGATAGTAACTGGTCTTCGGATCACGCAAAGATTTGTCGTCGTTTCTGTCACGGAAGGTATAATTCTCATCCTGCGATGTAAAGAAACGTACCCAGTCATCGGATACACCGAGCGTTCTGGCCTGGATGGCGCTTCCGGTATCCTGCCAGTCCCAGCCTCCACCGAAAACATAAAGCGCGGTACCGACCGGCATCAGGGACGTCTTAATGAAGTTCATAACAGTCTTTTCGCCCGGGGTTCCGGATACTACAGGATGGTAGGGCGTGGGAAGTTGAGAGGGGATCTCACTGACATCCAGGATCACTTCGTCCTTGATGGAGAGCTGAAATGAGTATCCTTCTTTCAGCTTATTTTGGACAGGGTAGGCCGGGTTTCCGTCAGCATCCAGAAGAGAATTGTCGATGACATAGGTTTTCTCGACGCCGTTGACTTCGAAGCGGTAGCGGAACTGCTCCGCATTTTCCTTCTTTATTTCCGGTGCACCGTAATTCTGCACACCTAAGAATTTCGCTTCGATCGTCTGGATCCCGGGTAGATCCTGGGATGCTTCCGAGAAAGCAGAAGTGTTGTTTTCTGTTGTCGCCGAGGTGATTGGTTCCGTTTCGCTTCCGGATGTAGCAGCTGTTGTTGAAGTGGCCGTCACAGAGACAGAAGCGGCAGGTTCGGATTTCCCCGAGGATAAGGTCTTCACCAGAAGGAAGACCGTCACCGTTACCATGATTATGGTGATCATGCCAAGTATAACTATATTTTTCTTCACGTAAGTTTTCCTTTCTTTCGCCCCTGTTGCAGAAGAACAGGAGCATCCGGTCTCTATATTAAGATGACCGGCAAGTCTATATCTATTCTAACCGTAACCGCCTTCTTTGCAAGTGCAGAAGAAGAAAGGCTCGGAGCTGGAGCCTGTTAGTATAGAGAGAGGAAAAAGTGGTTCCGTCTTTCTGCTTCTATAGTAAAATAGAACCATTATCCAAAAATTAATCGAAGGAGGTGCCGTAATTGAGCAAAGTATTCGTGATCCCGGATGTGCATCTGAAGCCTTGGATGTTCGAGCAGGCGGGAAAGATCATTGAGAAGAATGCTTTCGATCAGATCGTCCTGCTGGGTGATCTGGTGGATGACTGGAATCAACAGGAGAATGTCGGGTTATATCAGCAGACTCTGGATGCGGCACTGGACTTCGTGAATCAATATGCGGAGCGTATCCTTTTCTGCATCGGAAACCACGATATCAGTTATCTGTGGCAAGAGTACGAGACAGGGTATTCCATCGAGGCCGGGGATATCGTCAGACAAGGGATCAACAAGATCATGTATGCGCTTCCGGAAGGAAGCAGCGGCTTTATCCATCGCGTGGACAATGTGCTTTTTAGTCATGCAGGGCTGACCCAGTCTTTCGTCATCAAGACGTTCGGGCAAGGCGGAGTGATCTCGATCGATGAGATGATCGCTTCCATCAACCGCATGGGCAGCAAGGAACTCTGGAACTATGACTCACCGATCTGGGCCCGGCCGCAATATGGACGGATGCGTCTTTATCCACGGGAGCTTCTGCAGGTGGTCGGTCATACGCCTATGCCGAAAGCGTTTCACGATGGGAGGCTTCTGAGTCTCGACACTTTCTCCACCTATCAGGATGGACGTCCCATCGGCGAAGAGAAGTTCGTATGGGTAGATACGGTGGAGAAGAAAGAGGAATACTGCTGAATCAAGTCGCCCTATTTTTGCCATGATACATGCTTCGGCAGGCATGGGATGTGGTAAAATACTTTTGCGTGCTTTTCCGGAGGGAAAAGTAAATCGAGAATGACCAGGTGGGTGAAATCATAGATGAAATGGGTAGAAATTGAGATCACGACTACGGAAGAAGCTTCCGATGCGATCTGCGAGATGCTTTCGCAGCTGGGTGCCGATGGCATTGCGGTGTGCGATCCTTTGGAGATCAAGCGGATCATTGACGATCCGGATTCCCTTGCTTACGCCGATGACGGCTTTGTGGATTCCTTAGGAACCGATGTAAAGATCCAGGCCTATTTTGCCGAGTTCGATGACGGGATCCGTCTGGGCGCAAAGGAAGAAGAATATGAGAATCCGGAGGGTGTCGGTACGATCTATGGGAATATCGCTACAGGATCGAAGAGCCTGGAAGAGACGATTGCCCTTCTGGAAGAAAGACTTGCTGCCATCGGTGAATTCCTGCCGGTAGGTGATGGCAAAGTTTCCTATAAGTATGTCAAGGACGAAGACTGGGAGAATGAGTGGAAGAAGGACTATCACGCTTTTTCCGTTTCCCCGCGTGTGACGATCGCGCCATCCTGGGAGAGAGAATCCGTCTCGGAGACACCGGAGCAGAAGGTCGTCTATCTGGATCCGGGTTCGGCTTTTGGCACCGGAACGCATGAGACGACATCCATGTGCGCGGAGCTGATCGATGCGCATCTTCAGCCGACGGATACGGTATTGGATGTCGGGTGTGGTTCGGGAATCCTGTCGATCATATGCAGTAAACTCGGAGCATCTTCCGTGGAGGCTTGCGATATTGACCGGCTGGCAGTCGATGTGGCCATTGAGAATTGTAAGGAAAATGATGTAGAGGTGGATTGCTACACCGGTGAACTGAAGGATGCGAAGAAGGAAGGATATTCCTTGATCATTGCCAACATTGTTGCCGAGATCATCGCATCGATCGCGCCGCTTGTTCCGGATAAACTTCTTCCGGGCGGACACTTTATCACCAGCGGAATCATCGACCATAAGAAAGAAATCGCTTTGGAGGCGTGCCGGAATGCAGGCCTGAAGCTTGTAGAAGAGAAACAGAAAGGGGATTGGCACGCTTACTTCTTCGTGAAAGAGTGAAGACAGGCTGTCCGGGACGTAGAGTAGAACCATGAAGATCGCCGCATACCAGTTTCCAGTATCCGGAGATGTGCAGAACAACTGCGCACATATCCTTCGCGCCATTGAAGGGGCTGCGAAGGCAGGCGTGCGTTTCCTGGTCTGCCCGGAATGTGCGGTGACCGGTTATCCGCCACGGGATGTTCCTTCCTCGAAAGAGGTGGATTTCCGTGCTGTCGAGCGTGCGCATGCGGCGATTGCCGAAGCGGCGTGGGTCCACGATATTTTCGTCCTGGTGGGGACCATCGTGAAAGAAGAATGCGCACCAATGGATATTCCGATGTTCGGAGATGTTCCGGCATTGGAGGAGGTGTTCTATAACACGGCGCTGGTATTTACGCCGGACGGGCATGTGGAAAGATACAGCAAGCGGGCTCTCTGGGGCTGGGACCGGGACAATTTCTCGGCAGGGGAAGAGCCGGGCGTCTTTTCCATTGACGGTATCCGGATCGGTGTGCGTATCTGTTTCGAGGTGCGGTTCCCGGAATATTTCCGTGAGCTTTATAAGGCGAAGACGGATCTGAATGTGATCCTTTTCTACGACGTGACCGACAGGCCGGATCCGGACCGTTATGACCTGATCCGCGGACATATCCGTACCAGGGCGGTGGAGAATGCGACCTATACGCTGACAAGTAATGCTACTTCTCCGAACCAGACGGCCCCGACAGCTGTTTACGACCGGTCGGGAAGGACTGTTATGGAACTCAAGCCCGGACAGGAATCCGTGCTGGCATTTAATCTCAATCCGACATCCCCGGATTTCGGTGAATCGGGAAGGATCGAGATCTCCAATTTCCTGCTTGGTAAGAATTGAATCGATAAAGATAGAAAAAAGGCTGGTCACTTAGGTAACCAGCCTTTCTCATGTGTTCAATGGGAGGGGAGAAGAGCTATCACTCTTCCGGCTCGATTGAGGACGAGGCAACAAGCTTGGCTTTCTCCTGAGCCAGCTGCTCAGCCTTCCTTGCCTCCTCAGCAGCCATCTCGGCAGCCGCTTTCGCTTCTTCCTCAGCCTTACGGGCCGCCGCCAACGCTTCCTCGGCACGTCTCATTGCTGCTTCCGCTTTCTCCTTCGCCTGGGCAGCGGAGATCTTGGCCGCTTCCTCTGCCTTCTCGGCAGCGATGCGTTCGTCTTCTTCCAGCTTTCTCTTGTTCGCCGCTTCGAAGATCGTCTCCGCCTGTCTGGTTGCGAGCTTCGCTTCTTCCGCTTTCTGCTCGGTGGTCTTTACCAGTTCCTCGGCAAGAACAGCAGCTTCTTTGGCAGATTTCTCCGCTTCTTCCGCTACTTTTCTAGCCTCTTCGCGGGCTCTTTGGGCGGTAAATTTCGCATCCTGATCGGCTTTCTTCTGGGAAGCAACACGGATCGCTTCGTCTGCTTTCTTCTTGGCAGCACGGGCAGCTGCTTCCGCTTCAGTAGCCGCATTCTGGGCTTCTTTCGCTGCTTCCATCGCTGCATTGTATTCTTCTTCCGCCTGCTTCATGGACTCGGTTGCTTCGGTCTCTGCCTTGACTGCTGCTTCCAAAGCTTCCGTCGTCTTCGTTACGGCCTGTCTCGCTTCCTCCGCCTTGTTCGCTGCATCTACAGCTTCCTGAACGGCACGCTCTTCGCGGTTCTTCGCCTGAGTAAACTCGATCTGGGCTTTCTCCGCAGCAATAGAAGCAGGAGTCCTGCTCTTGCTATAGGTCGTTCTTCTGAAAGCGGGATCATTACGGTCTGTGCGGTCAGCAACAGGACGCTCGGTGCGGTTCAGCTGCGTTTCCGCTTCCGGCTTCACGGTTCTGGAAGAAGGATTCGACCAGATCGGTTGCGGAATTGTTCCGTTAGAAGAAGAGGCATTATTCTCTTTTATCTCAGAAATCGGCTTAAATGCCGCATTCGAAGAAGGATGACTGCCACCGAAAGGAGAGACTCTACGCGTCTCATCGACAGGCTTCGCAGCATCCTTGGCTTTGCGCTCTTCCTCTCTTGCTTTACGCTGCTCCTCCATGGCTTTCCGATACTCGATCTGAGCCTTGGCCGCAGCAGCACGTTCTCTTGCAGAATTCGTTGCGGGTGTACTTGCAGCGAGGATACCAGGACCCTTAGCGGTCGCTGAATTGCCGGAAACTCCCCCAGATGTAGACATTTCTACTGCCGGAGTGCCGAACTTTCCTTCTGCCTTCCCCTTTAAAACATCTAAAAAACCAGCCATTTTCATCACCCTGTTCAACCCAAGAAATGAATTTCGTTACTAATTCAATTATACTATGTTACAAACGTATTTCAAGTTTTTCAGACAATTAACGTGGTTCAAATTATTTATCACCTTCAACACTCCTTAAGTTAATGAGTAAAGATGCGCATATGTTTCGGGCCGATCCTGGCGTCAGGTTGCTTTTTACAGGGGAAAAGAGTATATTGGGACATAGCCGATAGCTAGTCGGATTTACTTCTTTTGTCACGATAATCCGGCAATTTCATCGGCTGTTTTTATTTCATTTTTCGTATAGCGGCAGCCGGAATGAATCGGGAAAAGGCCGCTTCCACGTAGTTTGAGAAGAAGGTGGGCGCCTTTATGCAGAGAGTTTTCCGCGAGGATTATAAGAAGTTTCTTTTCAATAAGCATATTCTTGTGGCCGCCCCGTCCGGCAGCACGTCACAATATGCCGCGGAGAGCCGTTTTGCCATGGCAAAATATCTCAACATCAATATTATCCGGGGCGGAAAGATGGCGGACATGGAAATGTTCCATTTCGCATCGAGCATGCTGGGAGAGAACATTCCGAAGCCTTTCTATCAGGGATTTCCGGACAGTGTGAGAAAGCTTTCGCCGAGTGAATTATACTACGATCAGATACTCAGTTATTTCCGTACATATGGCATGGGGGATTTTTCCACAAGTCAGCACTCTGTACTGGAAAGTGAGGAGGACATCCGGAGAAAAGCATTCAAGGAGACGGGAAGCATCAAGGACTTCGAGATCCTGACGGAGGAACAGGCCGCGGCAAAACTTGCCGGGTATATCGACGATATGCTTGCGTCCACGCGTCCGCTGAGTGAAAAACAGCTGGATGTGGTCCGGGTCTATATCCTGGATTACGATTACATGCCGAAGCATATTGCTTCGAAATCCACCAGTGTCCGGCTCCTGATCGCGACGAAAGATCCGCATTTTGCCGAGCCGCTATATCTGTCTGATGTCATTAAAGTCCTGGAATATCAGCATCGTGAGCTGACCGGGAATTTCAATCTGCGGAAACTGAATCTGCCGAATAAAACCAGAAAGTTCCTTACCTCGGTGATCGATCAGATCTGCGCGCAGGGACATATCGATACGGCGGACTGTTATGAGAAAAAGAAGGTATGGAGCGGACTTCTGCACCATCTTCACTATAAACCGAAGACCCAGGCGGCAAAAGATTTTGTCCAGGCCATGCGGGGAAAAGAGAATCGTTCCGCGTATTCGTCTTTCGAGAGAAAACTCCGGCAGGGAGGGGTACTTGCTGCGGCGGAGGATCTGCTTGCCACGAAGGGCGCGTCGGCGCTGCTTCGGAATCTGAACTATCTTGCCAGCCGTACATGTTCTGAAGAAGAACTTCAGGAACTTCTTGCTCTGGTGAAGACCCGGAATGCGATCCTACTCATGCAGCTGCTCGCGGCATATGACCGGTACGGGAAGAATCCGAAGGGACGGGCATTTCAGTTTATCAAGTGCAATCTTCTTCTGGCCCATGGGGAAACAGAAGAGGAGATCCGAAAGAGAAAGTCTTATCTGACTCCAAGACAGGTGCAGATCCTTTCGGAAAAAGTCAATAAGGATCTTCGGGCGCTTCTGGCAGGAAGACTTGGAAAAGTCTATATCGATCCTTCCATGAGTCAGTATGCCGTGCCGCTGAAAGAAAGCGCTTCTTCGGGCGGATTCGGAGTGCTGTCTTCCGGAAGCCGCATCCATATCGGAGAACATGAGAAGCTCCGTGCGTTTACCTATTGGGAGAGAGTGGACGATATCGATCTTTCCGTCATCGGGATCGATGAACAGGGACATGAGCATGAATTCTCCTGGAGAACGATGGCACATAATCAGTCGGATGCGATCACCTATTCCGGTGATGAGACCAGCGGTTTCAGTGGTGGCTCCGAATATTTTGATATCGATCTTCCCAAGTTCCGGGAGAAATACCCGGATATACGGTATCTGGTTTTCTGTGACAATGTATATTCCTGGCTGAGTTTCGACCTATGCATCTGCAGGGCGGGATACATGATTCGTGACAGGAAAGATTCCGGAGAGGTCTTTGAGCCGAAGACGGTGCAATCCGCTTTCACGATCAATGCACCGGCACGTTTCTGCTTCCTGTTCGGACTGGATCTTCAGAGAAATGATTTTGTCTGGCTGAATTCAGCAAGATCTCTCGATGTGGCCGTTGCCGGAGAGACTTCCATGAGTTTTCTGATCGATACATTCCATGTGACAGAATGCCTGAACCTGAAAGTGCTTTTCGAGATGCTGGCAACGGAGACAGTAAGCGACCCGGCTCTGGCGGATGTGATCGTCACGGATCATGCGGTGGAACCGTATCATGAGGGACAGCAGATCCTGCGGGAATACGATTTCGAAAGAATCATGGCTTTGTGCCAGTGAATAAAGTTCAGTTTGTTGTTAGGAGGCAATGCTATGCCGGAAAGTTGGCCGTTATCTATAAAGAAGATCCACATTACCGATCCGTTCTGGTCGGCAAAAAGGGAGCTGATCCGTAAAGAAGTGATCCCGTATCAGTGGGAGATCCTGAATGACCGGGTGCCGGAAGCGGAACCCAGTTACTGTATGCATAATTTCCGTGTGGCCGGGGCACTGGCCGAGAAGAAACGGACTATGGGAGAAGCTTTCGTGCCGCCGAAATACACTTATCGTGGATTCCAGGCACTGCCGGAGGACCCGAGAGCGCCTAAGGACGATGAATTCTATGGTTTTCTTTTTCAGGATAGTGATTTTTCGAAATGGATCGAAGCGGTAGGGTATTCTCTGGCCACGAATCCGGATCCGGCACTGGAAAAAGTCGCGGACGAGGCGATCGATATCGTCTGCCGTG
>Ga0247611_10007961_pt1 | contig 13171 bp, 16 predicted proteins | sample 177DNAGHGhighgp2_FD_192422 | JGI IMG/M metagenome (GOLD analysis project Ga0247611, IMG submission 192422) | Sheep rumen microbial communities from Palmerston North, Manawatu-Wanganui, New Zealand - 1770 DNA GHGhigh gp2 | ecosystem: Host-associated > Mammals > Digestive system > Stomach > Rumen... | reverse complement strand
TATGGCATCATCTGTATCATTGCAGCAGTCTTCGTCTGGAAACTTGTTCCTGAGACCAAGGGCAAGACACTGGAAGATATGAGCAAACTGTGGAAAGAGAGAAATAAATAAGGAAGATAACAATCTCAGATAATCGTGTAGGAGGTGAACACTAATCAGGGGTGTTCACCTCTTTTCGTGTTCACTTGTCCTCTCACACCACCGTACAAGCGGTTCCGCATACGGCGGTTCCTCAACCATTCTGCAGCGCAGATGCACTGTAATAACAACCTATCCAGCTATAGCCAGCCTTTCGGAGTGACTCATCACCCACTGCGCGGTGCAGCACCCAGCTGTCGGCTATGCGCTAGTAGCCCTTGCTTGCGTTGCCCCATTGATTAGCCCGTCATCTGCCTATGCCGCATCGCATGAGGTTCTTCACCCTTGTGCGTGGTTTCTTCCACGACTTCCAAATGCACATGCGCAGTCGGCGGCGTAGCCATCTGTCAATTTCCACGACCTTATTCCCCATGTCGGCATAGTTGAAGTATTCCGACCATCCTTGCAGGTAGTTTCTTAGGAGGGTCTTGCGTTGCTCATAGCCCATGCCGTTACTCCGTGAAGTAACCTGCTTCAGCTTGCGGCGCAGCTTGGTTTTACTCTTCTCATGCAGACGCAGACGGCACATGCCGTTGCATACATAGAAGCCGTAGCCAAGGTACTTCAGCCTGCCTATGTAGGCGCATTCGGTCTTCTCGCGGTTGACCTTTAGCTTCAGCATACCCTCTACGAACATGGTGATGCTATCCCTTATGCGCTCTATCGCACGGCGGCCCTTACAGAATATAAGGCGTCATCGGCATAGCGCACAAAGGGGTGACCTCGCCTCTCCAGCTCCTTGTCAAGCTCATTCAACAGCACGTTGGCCAGCAGAGGACTAAGAGGACCGCTTTGCGGCATGCCCTCACATGTGGGCTCTACCTTTGTGCCTATCATTACTCCTGCGTTGAGGTAGCGGTGAATGAGGGAGATAACAGCATCGTCCTTTATCGTACGCTGCAATATCTCTATCAGCCTGATATGGTTCACAGTGTCAAAGAAACGTTCAAGGTCGATGCCCACCGCGTAGCGGTAGCCATCGTTCACTATCTCAGTCATGCGAACCAGAGACTGTTTCGCTCCCCCTCTTCGGGCGGAAGCCGAAGCTGCCGTCACTGAACTGACCTTCATAGATGGGGGTTAGCTCTTGGGCGATGGCCTGCTGTATCATCCTGTCCACCACTGTGGGGATGCCAAGCAGACGCTTTTTCCCGTTATCCTTTGGTATCTCTACCCTGCGAACGGGATTTGGACGATAAGTCCTTTGGCGAATTCTCTCTGTCAGCGCGTCCTTTTGCTCTAGCAGGTATCCGAGCAAGCTGGCGCAGTCCATCCTGTCTATCCCGGCAGCTCCCTTGTTGCGCATCACCTGCTTGTAGGCGGCGTTGAGGTTGGAGGGGGATAGAATCTGTTCCAGCAGAGGGTTGCGGTTAGGTTGTTCCGTAGTGAGACATCCGTCGACCATGCGCATGAAAGTCTGCACTCCCGCATATCCCTTGGCTTCCGGCCTACTCTTTTGCGGGCAGCTATCACCTTGAGATGACATTTTCTGCATCTGGTCCTTCATACAATAGTCTTTATGGATGTTACACTTCGGTTGGGTTCGGTCCTTCTGCCATTGTGAGGCTTCCTGCGTTTTTTCACATCTCTGCAGACTCGTTGCCAGGCATACTATGACCTCGGCTGACTTCTCACGGCAAGCTTTACTCCACGGCATTGAGCTATATGCGGTCGCAGCCGCGTCCGTGAGACCTCCCCGATTAAGGGCATAATCTTTCACACTTATACCTGCTTGATTTACGTCGCCCGTTCCGAATAGCTATAGGGCTTTGACTTCTCATGCGGTCTCACCCACGGGCATACGCCTTCGTGTCAAGTTTCTGTACGTCAGGCCAGTGATTTGCCACTGACTTTCTTCAGACCCAACGTCGCCGTTAGCACCTTGTCATTGGCTGTGCGCTTGCCGCTATTAGGCCGCGCTCGGGACTTCCACCCGTTAGATTATGCCCGTGTCGGGCGAACATGCAAATAGCGCGTAACCCATAGAACTACACGCTATTTAATAGTATTTTAGTAGTTATTTTACTTATGCTTCTTACTTGACTAGTGAGATATTGAAAGTTACTGATGGTAGTCAAGGATTTTAATGAAGCCTCTATGTCATTCCCTTCAGAAGTACAGAATTCATTCAAATCATTCATAACACTTGTTCAAACCTTGCTGGGTCTGATACAACAAATAGTACATCTTGATTAAAGTTTGAATACCTCACAGCATGCAAATCATATTTTTGTTCTATATCATCGGCAAAATCTAGAGCTACATGTTTTAAAAACTTATTCCTCCACCATATCCCAAAGAGTAACGTTGATGTCATTTCGGCGATTCTCATGCCTTGCTATCCTGTCATTAATAAGACGTAATCGAGAAGCTCCAAGTCTGTATTTCTGACTTTGATAATCTCGTGAGCGGTCTTCATTTGCATCTGTGTCATTATCCCTCCCTCTGGCATGATTGAAAGAACGATACATGCCAACTTGATTCTTTAGATATAAATGATTCATACGCATTTCATTTTGAATATAATGATGATACATTTTTTGCGAAATGACATCTACGCCTTATTTTATTTATAAAAGAACGATTTTTACTAAAAACTGCATCATTATTCGAAGAAAATGAGTACCTTTGCAACGTCTTTACTCTGATACTGAAGCAAAAGCAGAAGCGGAGGGGTAGGGATACATATATGGAAAAGTGTCTACTATGGCGCTTTGTTCTTTGATGGTCTGAAGTCTCGCAAACTCTGAACCCTTGTCAAAAGCAAAGCAACTGTAGATGCTCATTGGGTATGTAATAAGACAATCCATATTGTGCCTATGCTTATAGGCAGTGGGAACTCTATACATACACGTGTGGGCTTCTGCGTTGCTCGTTTCGACAAGGATGGGCAATGCGAGACGCCAAGACCGCGGGACGAGTAACAGGTACAGCAACCTACACTTTTTTATTATATGTACCAAGCGATTCAAGTGTAACAAGTCTTGTCTGGGGTTCTGCAAGACACAAAGTATTCGAATGAAGAATGCTTCAGTTTAAGGAACTAAGGAAATTACTGAAGAAGGATCTCACAGGTCTGCCATCAATAAAAATAGCACTTGTAGGTGATACAGCCACGCAATTCCTCGCTACTTCAATTAAAGGTATGGGGGTAGAACGTGGTTATAACGTGAACCTTTTTGAGGCAGAATATAGCCAAGTGGAAAGACAATTCATGGATCCGACAAGTGATTTGTATCAGTTTGATGCAGAGATTATTGTTGTGTTCCAGTCAACTCATAAGTTGGGAGAATATCATAGTCAGTTGCCAGTAGAGAAACAGCTGACTCTTGCAGATGACAGGATTGACTTCATTACTTCCATCTGTGAAAATTCTGCTTTGGCGAAAAAGAAGATTATCTATTTCAACTATGCAGAGATAGGTGATACTGTATTTGGCAGTTATGGTAATAAAGTGACATCATCGTTGACTTATCAGGTTCGTAAGCTTAACTATGAGTTGATGAATTTGTCTCAGCAATATCCTAATTTGTTTATCTGCGATCTTGCAGAGATTCAAAACAAATATGGTCGCAATTTCATGTTTGATACCAACATCTATGTTGGAACAGAGATGATTATTAGCGTTGATGCTCTGCCATATGTAGCTAGTCGCGTTATGGATATTGTAGGTGCCATTAAAGGTCAGTTTAAAAAGTGCCTGATACTTGATCTTGACAATACTGTTTGGGGTGGCGTAATTGGTGATGATGGTTTAGAAGGAATCCGCTTGGGGCATGGGCTTGGAATTGGCAAAGCATTCACGGAGTTCCAGATGTGGGTAAAGAAGCTGAAGCAACGAGGTATAATCATCTGTGTGGCTTCAAAGAATAATGAGGAAACAGCAAAAGCACCATTTGAGAAGCATCCAGATATGATCCTTAAATTGGATGATATTGCAGTGTTCCAAGCTAACTGGGAGACCAAAGTGGATAATATCCGCACCATTCAACAGATATTGAATATCAGTTTCAGTTCTATGGTATTCCTTGATGACAATCCTTTCGAACGTAATATGGTGCAGGAAAATATTCCTGGCATTACAGTACCAGATTTGCCAAAGGATCCTGGTGATTATTTGGAATATCTCTACTCATTGAATCTTTTTGAGACAGCAAGTTACAGTAATGCAGATAAAGACCGTACCAGACAATATCAGGTGGAAGCCAAACGCGTATCACTCAGTAAAACATTTACCAATGAGGCAGATTATCTGAAATCTTTGAATATGATATCTCACGTTAGTGGATTTACAAAGTTTAATACGCCACGTGTTGCTCAACTCTCTCAACGAAGTAATCAGTTTAATCTTAGGACTGTCAGATATACGGAGGCAGATGTTAAAGCATACGCGGATGACCCAGAAGTGATTGACCTAAGCTTTACGCTAGAGGATAAGTTTGGTGATAACGGGCTTATTGCGGTTATCATCTTGAAACCGCAGGATAAAGAGACACTTTTCGTAGATACATGGTTTATGAGTTGTCGAGTATTGAAGCGCGGTATGGAAAACTATACTCTGAATACAATAGTAGAAAGAGCAAAGAAAGCTGGCTACAAGCGCATCGTTGGTGAGTATTTGCCTACAGCCATGAATAAAATGGTGGAAAAGCACTTCCCCAATCTTGGTTTTACAAAAGTGGAGGGGGCAAAAACTGATTTGTATGAATTGTATGTAGATAGTTATCAACCCCGTGAATGTTATATTGATACACAAATAGAAACAGAATGACACTACAAGAACTCGCAGATCAGACTGCTCACATTACTTACACCTATCAGGTAACACCTGATGTATATTACAGTTTCCAGCGTTGTAGCAATGATTACAATCCGTTGCATACGGATGCACTATTTGCAAAAAGCAAGGGATTCGATTCTCCTGTCATGTATGGTAATATTCTGAATGCATTCCTTTCGCATTTTGTTGGGATGTTGCTTCCAACTCGTGAGGTTATGATTCTGTCTCAGAATATTCTTTTCCAGAATCCCATCCTCCTAAACGATGAAATTATGTTTGAATCCAAAATTGACAAGTTCTCCCCAACAGTGAATTTTATTGACTATAAATTCAAATTCCATAGGATTAAGGATGACAAGAAGGTGTTGGTTGCCAATGGACACATACAAATTAAGCTTATTTAATGATGACTAAAGAAAAGATAGAAGCTTTGAATCGGTTAGCCAAAGCCATCAGATTGGATATTATTAAAACAGGTTATCTTTCAGGAATAAAGGGCGCACACTTTGGTGGTTGCTTATCTATGGCTGAGATTTTGGCAACGCTATATAGCGACTTTGTTAAATATAATCTTAACGATCTTGAGCATAGAGACAGGGTCGTTCTTAGCAAGGGTCATGCAGCCTTGGGGCTTTATTGCGCTCTTTATGAGAAAGGTATTTTAACCAAGGAAGAACTAGACACCTTTGAGCAGGATGGTAGTGACCTGATAGCTCATTCTAAGAGAAACCTTGAAAAGGGTCTGGAATTCTTTGGTGGAAGTTTAAGTTTGGGCTTGTCCCATGCTGTAGGCGTAGCTTATGCATGTAAGTTGAAGGGTTTGAACAATAGGGTATATGCAATTGTTGGTGACGGTGAATTAAATGAAGGCCTGGTTTGGGAATCATTTATGTTTGCTTCTCATCAAAAGTTGAACAACCTGACAGTTATTATTGACCATAATCATTTACAGGCTGATGGTACCATAGAAGAAGTATTGGACACTGCCCCTCTCAAAGAAAAGCTAGTTGCTTTTGGATTTGACACTTGTGAAGTAGATGGTCATTCAGTAGAGTCCATCCATCAGACATTAAGTACTCCATCTGAAACACAACCTACGGCCATCATAGCAGAAACTGTAAAAGGTAAAGGCGTGTCATTTATGGAGAACAAGGCAAAGTGGCATCATGGTGACTTGAATGATCTTCGTTATAACAAGGCATTAAAAGAATTGGAGGGCGTGTGATATGGATAAGATGAACTTGAAGAAATATGTAGGCCAAGGACAAGCGCTGGCACTTTTTGGTACGTACCTTCCAGATAATATAGCCCTTTATTCCAATGTACAAGTTCTTTCTGCTGATATGTCTGCTGCAGCTAGTCTTAGCAGGTATATGTATCAGAACCCAGACAAGTTTACTGAGATAGGGATAGCAGAACAGAATTTGATAGGAATAGCCGCAGGCATGGCCTCTGAAGGTTTTACGCCAATTGCAATTGCTCAAGCGGCTTTTATTACGATGAGAGCCTTTGAGATGGATAGGCAGTATCTGGGCTATATGAAGAATAAAGTAGTCCTTGTTGGTTTGAATTCGGGCTTCTATCTCCAGTATTTTGGCAATACGCATTACTGTGTAGAGGATTTCTCGTTATTACGAAGCATTCCCAATATGACCATTTTGTCTCCAGCAGACGCAGGTGAAGCTGTTATGGCATTAGATGCAGCTTTGAAACATGATGGTCCTTCTTATATTCGCCTAACAGGCGGATCTCAGTTGGTGACCGTGTATAATGAAAATTGTGATTTCACGATTGGAAAAGACAATATAGTTCGCGATGGTTCCGATGTATGTATCTTTGCAACAGGCGCATGCGTTGGTAATTCCATGAAGGCAGCTGAAGTATTAGCAGAGAATCATGGTATAGAGACAAAGGTTGTTGATGTGCATACATTGAAACCTTTTGATACGGATACTGTGGATGACTCGAAAGGTTGTCGTCTTTTTGTGACTGCCGAGGAGCACAGTATTATTGGAGGTTTGGGAAGTGCTTTATCTGACTATACTTCATCAAAGAGCGGATTCCCAACGGTATTACGACTTGGAGTGCGGGATACATTCTCGAAGCCGGGGAATTATGATTATCTGATGGCTCAACACAGGCTGACTCCAGATTTAATTGCAGAGGATATTTTCAATAAATTTCAGACATTATGAAAACAGCAATCATAACAGGATGCAATCGTGGTTTAGGCAAGGCTTTCATGGAAGCCTATGCATTGAATGGATATGATATCATTGCTATTGTTAGAACCACGAGCACAGATTTCGAAAAAACAATCCTGGATTTGCAGGAGAAAAGCGATATAACAATTACTCCTATTTATGTCGAATTATCAGAGAAGGAGTCTTTGCAAAATGCTTTGAATGAGATAGTAGCGTTAGAACGCCCAATAGATGTGCTGATTAACAATGCTGCATACAATGTTAGTAAGCCTATTTTCTTTATGGATTACGAAGAGGTGGAAAAGAGTTTTAAGGTTAATTATCTGGCACCATTCCTTCTGATGAAAGAGGTTTGTGGGCTGATGACTCGTCAGGGGTATGGAAATATCATTAATATCTCTTCAGTAGCAGGAATCGCTACAGAACCGGCAGGCTCTGCTTATGATGCCAGTAAGGCAGCTCTTAATTCTTTAACAAAAAGTCTCGCCCAGGAGGTAGCTGCTATGGGAATCAGAGTAAATGCCATCGCATGTAGTGTTGTGGCTACAGACATGTACAACAATATGAAGCCTGACGTTCAGAAAAAGATATTGAAGAGGGTGGCTATGAAACGACCGGCAGAGTTTAGGGAGGTTACAGATATGGCGTTGTTTTTATCATCTGATAAGGCATCTTATATCACAGGACAAATCATCCGTGTAGACGGTGGATATAAAATTTAATTAAAAAAAAGATTATGGAAAGAAGTGAGATTTATGACAAGTTGAACGAGATTTTTAGAGACGTTCTTGACAATGATGAGATTGAGTTGACAGATGCATCCAAGGCTGATGACATTGAAGAATGGACATCATTGACTCATATCCAATTGATTGTTGAAATTGAAAAAGCATTTAATTTAAGATTCACCTCAGAAGAAATCCTTGAATGGAATAACGTGGGTGAAATGGTTGATTCTATTATGGCAAAGTAAAAAGAAGTCATCATGGTTGTAAATTCATTAAGTTTCCTGTTGTTTTTCATCGTGGTATTCGCGGTGTATTATGCACCAGGAATAAGGCAGTATGCGACCAGACAAAACGTATGGTTGCTACTGACCAGCTATTTCTTCTACGGTTTTGTAGATTGGAAGATGCTACCTATTCTGTTTGGAGTCACTGTACTCTTTTACTGGTTAGGAGCACAGATTAAAAAGGAGATGGATGTAAATAACAGGAAGAAGGCTTCCCGCTATATGAAATTCGGCGTTGTTATTGGAATAGGCCTCCTTTTGTATTTTAAATATCTGAACTTTTTTGCAGAATCTGTAGCAGAATTGCTCAGACAATTAGGACTTAATGTGTCGTGGTCAACACTCAATATCATTCTGCCAGTAGGAGTTAGTTTCTTTACATTTAAGCTGATTAGTTATATAGTAGAAATAAAACGTAAGAAAACAGTACCTGCTGAAAGCTTATTGGAATTTGCAACTTATATTTCATTCTTCCCCACTATATCTTCTGGTCCAATTGACAGGCCAAATACATTCCTTATTCAATTAAGGAAAACTCATAGTTTGATATTTGACAAGGCTGTTGATGGATGTCAGCAGATATTGTGGGGTATTTTTACGAAAGTTGTGATTGCTGACAATTTGGCTGCACTTACGACAATGGCATGGAATGATTATCAAAGTCAGTCTTCTTCATTCCTGATTGTGGCAATCCTATTATCGCCCGTTCAAGTTTATGCTGACTTCGATGGATATACCAATATGGCAATTGGCGTCGGTAAGATTCTTGGATTCAACATAACTAAAAACTTCAATCACCCGTTATTGGCAAGAAACGTATCTGAATATTGGAATAGGTGGCACATGTCACTTACCAGTTGGATAACGGATTACGTATTTACTCCATTGTGCCTGAAGTTCAGAGACCTTGCTTATACAGGTATTATGTTAGCAATAACAGCGAACCTAGTAATTATCGGTTTATGGCATGGCGCAAATTGGACATATGCAGTCTTTGGAATATACCATAGTTTATTATTCATTCCAATTGTATATTCTGGTCAACTTGGAAAGGTGAGAAAATTGAAGGAAGGCAAATATGGTCAGCCTCTGTTTAAGGATTTCTTGAATATGATTCTCACATATGTTATTATTGGAATTGGTCATATTATTTTCTTTGCCAAAGACACATACTCCGCTTTTGATTATATGAAACATATGTTTATGGGATCATGGGAATTAGAGCATCCTATCGGTATTCGAATAATTGCATTCATACTTCTTTTATTTGTTTTGGAGTGGACAACAAGAAAGAAGGAATATGCATTGCAGATTCACCAAAGATACACAGGAAAACAAATTTGGAAACTTCTAGCCATTGATTATTTGGTGATAGCTCTCATCATTTGGTATGGGAATTTTGAAAGCAGCCAGTTTATTTATTTCCAATTTTGATTAAAGATGAAGAAGTTTGTATTATATTGCATTGCTATTTTGGTTCCTGTTTTTGTAGGGATACCAGTTGTTAATTATATTGTAGATCCTGGCCATGTGTACTCTGAAGCATTTATTGACGATGTGGTTGAAGTTCTTAAACAGGGTAAAAACGTTGAGAATGTATCAGATCTGAATGAGAGAGTCTTTAAAGAAAAATATATTAAGTCTCTTTATGGGAAGTCGTTTGACTATGTAATAATAGGGGCAAGTAGAGTAATGACAGTTTCTACCGAAGATTTTGATAGTTGTAGAATTATTAATCTGGGAATGTCAGGCAGTAAATTAGAGGACTTGGCTGCCATTTATGAATTATGTAAAGAGAATGATATTCACTACAAAAATGTCATAATTGATATTGAACCAACATATTTTAATGCTGATGATAAAGATACGAGATGGAAGTCACTTGAAACCTATTACAATTCTTTTGCAGGTCTTTCCTCTTCCGCACCAGATTATTCTCTAATTACAAACCTTTTTTCTGCATCCTATTTCAAGTCAAGTTTATCCCATATTATAAAGGGGACGGAAGAAATACGAGTTGTAGATACAAAGATAAACGAAGGACACACAAAAATATATGATGGTTCCATTACTCACTCCAAGACAGCTAGGGAATGTTCTCAATCTTTAATTGATTTTAAAGCTGCAACTGAGACGCATCATTCTTTTAAATTATACAATTCATTATCTATCGAAAGAATTGAGTTGTTTAACAAATTAATAAATGCTTTGAGGAGCGATAGTGTCGAGATAACGTTCTTCAAAGCACCTTATCATCCAATCTTCTATAAACGAATAATAAAAAGTGTAGGTATGCAAAAGGCCTTTAATTACATTGATGAATTTGCTAAAAAGAACAACATTCCAATAATAGGTAGTTTTAACCCAGAGGATCTTGGCTTAAAAAACACAGATTTCTATGATGGTACGCATCCAAGAAAAGAGACTGTAGATAAATTGTTCAAAAATTGAAAGAAATATATTAGCGAGTCCAATCAAAAGGACTCGCTAATAGTTATTGTTCAATCTTGCTTAGATGGTATTGGATTAGCATAGATAGAATCTAACACCTCAAAAGTTCGCTCGACAGTTGGAACCTGTTCATACTCATCGCGTATGATTTCCAACTTCACATTTGCCTGTTTTGCTCTTTCCTTCATCTCAAAGAATCCATAGCCAAACAGCCCTAGGAAGATAAACACAAAGGCCATGAAGGTGAAATAGTAGCAACCTGCCATGTGCTTGCCATAGATGTATACTCCATGCTTATCTACCGAATTTCTCTTAATGCTGGTCAATGTCTACTTTATTTCGTTAAGATCACTCTTGATGGCTTCCCTTGACTGACGTGAATCTTCCAGGCTTCGTCATCATGTCACCCAAAAATTCTCATTGAATAGGAATGTGATCTTCTGATGACGTTTCATAAGCATTTGTTGACGGTCTGTTTGCTTTTCGGCAGTTTGACCTGTATGGTTACGACGGTCTTGGCCATTTCGAGGACCTTGTCTACACTGATGTCCACAGCCTCAATCTTCAGTATTCTCTCGGAGCTCTTTGTAGACTTTCAGGGCAAGGAAACATATACAAACGTGCGCCTCAATGCGTCTCTTGGTAAAATGGAACATCGGCCGTATCTCTATTTTGGACTTTGATATGCGGGAGGCCTTTTCCACGTGCCATAAATTGTGATAGGTAGCGTTAACGCCTTCCACGGACAGGTCTGCGTTCGTGAGGTATCCTTTCAGCCCGTCCCAGCATGCATCCTTCTCCAGCAACCCGTAATCAATGCTCACCTTGACACCGCCCTCCATGGTTAGGAACTTGTTGTAACCTCGCTTGTTGATGTTGCTCTTGGCCAGTTTCCCTGTCCTGTATGCCTTATCAAGCCGCCTGCCCCCCTTCTCGCGATTGTGCCCGTCCTTTCGTGCCCTGTCTTCGCTGTAGCTTACGAGGAGCCGCCTGCAGTTTCCCTTTTCATATTTCGCCATGTGTCCGTCACGCTTTGGCAAGGACAGGATCCATTCCCTTATGCCCCGTGACTCGGTCTTTTTCTTGGCTCCAATTATATACTTGTAGCCCAGTGCCTCCAAGTCCGATACGTTATCGCCGTTCATCAAGCAGGAGCCTGCCACTACGATAAAGTCCTCCGACGTATACCTGCTTACGAAGTCATTTATCACGGGAAGCATCGTATGCCTCTCATACTTGTTGCCTTCATGGATACAATAGGCAAGCGGATAGCCGCCCATGCAGACTAGCAAACCGAGTATTATCTGCGGATAGTGATGATGGCCTTCCTCCGAGAATCCCGTATTGCGGAGGTCGTTCTCCCTGTCCGCCTCGAAATAAAAGTGTCGTCACGTCGTAGAACAACATACCGATGCTTCCCCCAATATCCTCCGGGTGTGGAGCACGCTGACATTCTGGACTATCTTATGTTGACGATCGCTTAGTTTGTCAAGATAACGGTATATCTTGGAAAGGTTCAAGTCCTCGTAGAAATGGTTCTTCCGGTACTCTACCGTCGCAGCCTTGCTGGCCGGGTAGGAAAGGCGCGCCTTAACCAACTGGCGGAAGACAGTATCCTCTATCACGTTGAAACTGACACTGTCAAAGACATGGTCAAGAAGCAGGTCGGCTCCATTTAAAAACACATTGCTGACGTTGGACAATACGCGCTCTGTCTCCAGATACTCCACCCCACACGCCTGCCGATCGTCGCCGAACAAGTCAAGACGGGGCTGGCGGCGGGCACTCTCCCTGTCTATCCACTCCAGACCTTTAGCTATAAACGGTTATATCTCATCATTGTCAGTAGCGATGCCTACGGTATGTAGCCCATGCATCCTGCCATTCACTTTCTCGGCAACTATCACGCCAATATTTCCCGATGGGTATTTTTTCTTCAGTATAAACATAGCTTTTCACTCCGTGTCACCCTAATTTGGGGGACACAAAGATACAAATAACTCTGTATCAAGCAAATAGAAAATAGATTTTTTTAGGTGACGAAGTCAGGAAAGGATATGTTTCACCGCCTCAAACATAACCTTTCACACGATGAAACCTTACCTTTCGCGCGGCAAAACCTAAGCTCTCGCAAATTCATCTTTTGTAAACCGAGAGATTACAGATTAAAATCCGTGTAACCATCTGTCATCCAACGTTTTACGAAAAACCTCAAAAATAGCGTTCTTTTCGACCAAAAATATTTTTGTTCAGAAAGATGGCCTTAATTTGGGGCTAAAATTCGAATTTTCCTTTACAATATTTCTGCATCAGTTCTGCCGATTTTTTCGAATTCGGAAGCAGAGAACACGAGCATTTGAAATGCCCTATAACGGAAAATATATGGCTGGGGCCTTTGCCTCAACGGATATGTCAAACTTCGCTAAGACAGCTAATGATTACACTAATTATCAGTTTGAATTGCGTTAATCTTCCAAAAAGCGGGGGAAGTCCCAACCTTTTTCATTAACTTTGCGCTCTCAAACAAACAATCCGCAATGGAATACATGTCCCAAGAAGGCTATGATAAACTCATGGCTGAACTAC
>Ga0247611_10007960_pt1 | contig 13172 bp, 11 predicted proteins | sample 177DNAGHGhighgp2_FD_192422 | JGI IMG/M metagenome (GOLD analysis project Ga0247611, IMG submission 192422) | Sheep rumen microbial communities from Palmerston North, Manawatu-Wanganui, New Zealand - 1770 DNA GHGhigh gp2 | ecosystem: Host-associated > Mammals > Digestive system > Stomach > Rumen... | reverse complement strand
GTGCGGACCTTCTAGGTCAACAGCCTCAGAGTTTGGCTCGATGATGTTGGCAGCCACGTCGCCAGTGATGTCGAGAATCTGCTTGTAGTTCTCGATGGCATCGCCCAGGTCAACGGGGGCGTAGTCATATTCTTTCGCATCAGCGAAACCCTTTTCTTTCAGCTCTACGATACGAGCCATCAGGGGGTGGTTCAAGTAGAACCCGATCTCAGGATGATCGCTATAATAGTTTGCCATAATTACTTTTCTTTTTTCGTTAAATCCTTAATCCTGTCGTAGAAGAACACCGCAAGGGCAGCGGCCGTCACTCCATCAATGACTATCCTCCACCACACCGTCCCGGTGAAGGCGCTGTACACCATATACACGCAGCATAGCGCGTCAAGAATGGGCTCGACAATCTTCCACCACATATCATTTACTTTGAGTTCTGCTTGTAGTATTTGATGAGTTTGGGAACCACTTCCTCCACGGTGCCGACGATGACGTAGTCGGCAATGCGGTTGATGGGTGCATCGGGGTCGCTGTTGATGCTGATGATGATGCCCGAATCCTGCATACCGGCGATGTGCTGGATTTGTCCAGAGATACCGCAGGCGATGTACACCTTGGGGTGAACGGTAACACCCGTCTGACCAATCTGACGGTCGTGATCCAACCAGCCTGCATCCACGGCAGCACGGCTACCACCAACCTCACCATGCAGCACCTTAGCGAGCTGGAACAGCATGTCGAAGTTCTCCTTCGACCCCATACCGTAACCACCAGCTACCACGATGGGCGCACCCTTCAGGTTGTGCTTGGCAGCCTCTACATGGTGGTCGAGCACTTTCACGACGAAAGCCTCAGGGCTCACATACTTGCTGACCTCAGGATAAACAACCTCCTTCTTACACTCGCCATCATAGAGGGCCTTCTGCATTACGCCAGAGCGTACAGTCGCCATCTGAGGACGGTGGTCGGGGTTAACGATGGTAGCTACGATGTTACCACCGAAAGCAGGACGAATCTGATAAAGCAGATTCTCGTATGTCTTGTTGTTCTTCTTATCCTCGAAGTCGCCAATCTCCAGCTCGGTGCAGTCAGCGGTGAGACCGCTGGTCAGCGACGACGAGACGCGCGGTCCGAGGTCGCGGCCTATGACGGTGGCACCCATCAGACAGATCTGCGGCTGCTCCTCCTTGAAGAGGTTTACGAGGATATCCGTGTGGGGCGCTGAGGTGTAAGGGAACAGGTCCTTAGCGTCGAACACAAACAGCTTATCGACACCGTAAGGCAAAATCTGATCCTCCACCTTGCCCTTGATGTCAGTACCAGCCACCACGGCGTGGAGCTCCACACCTAATGTATTGGCGAGCTTGCGACCCTTGGTCAGCAGCTCCTGAGATACTTCCTGTACCTGAGTACCTTCAATTTCGCAATAAACAAATACGTTATTCATATCTCTTAACCAATAATTTTCTCTTCCAACAATTCTTTGATCATTCCCTCGATATCAGCATCTGAAGCCGTCAAAGTCTTCGACTCCTTAGCCTGGAACACGATGTTCTTGATGGCCTTCACCTTCGTGGGCGAGCCAGCCAAACCGCACTGGTTTACATCGCCATCCACGTCGGCCACGCTCCACTGGTTCAGTGTGAGTTCAGGACGCTCGTCGTACAGATAGTCGTAAGCGGTGCCCTCAGCAGGACGCTCCATAGGACAGGTGGCGCGCTTGTACTTCATCACCAGCTTGGCGTTCTGGGGGCGGCAGGGGGCAGCACTTCCGTTCACGGTAATAACAACAGGCAGAGGAGCTTCAACGGTCTCCACACCACCGTCGATCACACGCTTGATGGTAGCCTTACCATCCTTCACTGAGAGAACCTCTTCAGCGTAAGTTACCTGGTTGAGGCCCAACTTCTGAGCCACCTGAGGACCTACCTGAGCGGTATCACCGTCGATAGCCTGACGACCACCGATTACGATGTCCACATCACCAATCTTCTTGATGGCGGTAGCCAGCGCGTAACTGGTAGCGAGGGTATCAGCACCGGCGAAGAGACGGTCGGTCAACAACCAACCGGTATCAGCGCCACGATAAAGTCCCTGACGGATAATCTCGCCTGCACGTGGAGGACCCATCGTGAGGATTCCTACTGTAGAGCCTGGATTCTGCTCCTTCAGGCGAAGGGCCTGCTCCAGGGCATTCAAATCTTCTGGATTGAAGATAGCGGGCAGGGCTGCACGGTTTACGGTGCCTTCTGCGGTCATCGCATCCTTACCCACGTTTCTTGTGTCGGGTACCTGCTTGGCAAGTACTACAATTTTTAATGCCATAATATATAAATAATGTGTAACTTTTTCAAAAAAGCGCCGCAAAGGTACTACTTTTTGCGCACACAGCCAAACAAAAAGCACAAAATCCGCCCATTATTTGCACAATGCGGCGGGTTTTGTGCAATTCTTATTGCTTCGCGTCGCTTAGAACTCGCGGTTCATGAGCAGGTCGAAGGCGTTTTTTAACTCGTTCGACAGTCGGCAGGCAAAAACCTCGTCCGTCAGTTGCTCGCCCTTGATGTCGTCCTTCACCAGTCCGTCGGCACTCCAGTAGTATCGCGTCTCGTTGGCGCCCTGCTTCTCGAAGTAGAAGATGAGCGAGCCCTTGTCGTCGTAGAGCAGTTCCTGATAGAACTCCGTGGCGCCAACATTGTGTTTGCGCACGATGAAGTAGGGGGTATAGCACTGCATGCCCAGGTCTTCGTCGAAGTCGCCGTCGTAATAGTAGCGTGTCACGTCCTTGACGGGGCCTGCACCTGCTGCCATGTAGTTGCTGGTGACGACGGTCTCGTCAGCCGGTAGTTCGGCTTTCTTCTTCGCCTCCTGGCGCTCCTTCACCTGTGCATATTTCTTGCGGATGTCGGCCAGCACTTGTTGTACCGATGCCTTTTGCTGAGGATCTCGCTGGCCGTTGTTGTCAAGGCCAGTAAGCAGGTTAAGGATAGTAGTATCTTTTTCATATCGTGTGCAAATATAGGGAAAATAAATCATATTTTAGGGCAGATGATGGATTTTTTTTCTTAATTTTGCACACGCTATTAAATAACAGACTATAATGAAAACAAAACTACTACTCACATCATTTCTTGCTATTCACTTTTCACTCTTTACGGTCCAGGCTCAGAACTTCGACAACCTGCCCGACCCTATAGAGGACGTGAACAAGGTGGTGGACAACACTCCAGACTCTATTGCTAAGGCGTTAATGTCGCGCCCCGCACCGGGCAGCACACGCAAGGGTTCGAACCCTGTACTCTTCCTCGTGGGAAACTCGACCATGCGTAATGGAACACGAGGAGACGGTTCCAACGGTCAGTGGGGCTGGGGCTACTACTTTCCCAAGTACTTTAATGCCGACCTGATTACCGTCGAGAACCAGGCCCTGGGGGGCATGTCCACCCGCACATTCTATACCGACCTGTGGCCGGCCATCCGTCAGGCTTTGAAACCAGGCGACTGGGTCATCGTTTCCATTGGCCATAACGACAATGGTGAGTTCTTTGACCAGAAACGCGCCCGTGCCGTCATTCCTGGCGTCGATATGGATACCTGCTACATAGGCTTTAACCAACGTACGCAGAAGCAGGACACCGTCTACAGCTACGGGCGCTACCTGCGCAAATATATCCGTGAGATTCGTGCCAAGGGTGCCAACCCCGTGCTCATGTCGCTGACGCCCCGCAATGCCTACGACGAGAAGACGGGCAAGATAGTGCGCAAGTCCCAGACCGAGTGGGCTGCCTATGTTGCAGCCACCGAGGGCGTGCCCTTTGTCGACCTAAACGAGATTAGTGGCAAGAAGCTCGACTCGTTCAGTCGCTGGAAGGTGGACTACCACTTCTTAGGCGACAAGATTCACACGTCAAAGTTTGGTGCTGAGATGAACGCCCATAGCGCCTATCTGGGTATTGTGCAGAGTCACGACCCGCGATTGAAGGCGCTCATGAAATTCATGCCGATTCCCCAAAAGACCATTTGGAATGTGAATCGCCTCAGCGGAAAGCCCGTGCTCTGGTTTACGGGCGACTCGACGGTGAAGAACGCTGACAAGGACGACGACGGCATGTGGGGCTGGGCTTCGCAAGCAGCTACCGTCTTTGACGAGAGCAAGATACAGTTGGTGAATGCGGGCCGTGCTGGCCGTTCGACACGCTCGTTCATCCGTGAAGGCCTGTGGGATGCCGTCTATAACGCCCTAAAACCGGGTGACTTTGTCACCATTCAGTTCGGCCATAACGACATCTGTCCTATCACCGACGCGAAGGCGCGTGGCGTGATTCCCGGCACAAAGGATACGCTGCACGTGTACCGTTTGGACAACGGTACTTATGAGGTGGTCTATAGCTTCGGCTGGTATCTGAAGAAGATGATTGACGACTGTCGCGAGAAAGGGGCTACCCCCATACTCGTCTCGCTGACACCACGCAACGAGTGGCCAGGTGGCCAGGTGGAACGCCGCGACGGCTCGTATGGTAAGTGGTATCGTGAGGTGGTATCGGAGACGGGTGTCGAGTTCATCGACCTGCACAATATCAGTGCCGACTTCCTCGATAAGAAGTTTGCAGTCAAGAAACTGTCAGCTGACAAAGAGAAAGCCAAAGCTGAGGTCGCAAAGATCAAAGAAAAGGCTGGCGCCAAGTACTTTAAGAAGGATCATACCCATACCTCGAAGCTTGGCGCACAGATGAATGCCCAGAGTTTTGCAAAAGGCCTTCGCCAGAACAATAGTGAACTGGCGAAGTACCTGAAGAAATAATCATTCGAACACGAAGTCGTGGAGCGTGCAGAGCGACTTCTCTTTAGTCTCTGACTTGAAGACGAAGAAGATGGCATGCTTTCCCTCTATTTTGGTGAGGTCGGGTAGAGCAATGGTGAGCTCTGTGGCTTGCTGTGGCATACTGGCCTTCAACTCAATAGTGCCAAGCTGTTGTCCTCCCTGCGATGTCCAGGGCCTGTCGGCCATGACGTCAATGGTACCGTCAATGCCTTCGGGCGTGAGGTTGATGAACAATTTTGCGTTCTTATTGAAGTTAAAGTACTTATAGCCAACAATACTACCGTCGGTATTGTTTACCACATCGTTGGAGTTGACGGCTTTATCGCGACCTGCAGCAACGTAGGAACCATAGAACGTGTTGTTGGGCCACTCATGGGTAGCGGGCTTGGGCCCCGTGTACCAGCAGGCGATGCCAGCAGAGTGGCGTTCGAGGGGATCGAGACCATTCAAGGCAAAGCCCTCGCTGTTGTACTCACCTTCAGAGATCTCTACCTTGCCGCCCTTGCCTTCTTCGACCTTTACGTCAATGGGGGCTACCATAGCCTGACGGGAGTATTCGTCAGTGCCCGTCTGACGGTGGTAGAAGACATACCACTGGCCGTTAATCTCGCAGATGCTGCCATGCGTGTTGCCATCGGGGGTGGCGGAGGCGATAACGTTACCCTGCTCATCCTTCTCGCGCCCGCGTCCGTCGATGATGGTACCGCCGTAGGTCCAAGGCCCTAGAGGTGCATCGCTGTAGGCGTAGGCCAACGTGTAGTTGCTGGTGGGCAGGCCGAATTCGCCGTCTTCGGTAAAACGGCTGTAGATAAAGACGTACTTATCCTTGATCTTACGAATGCTCGATGCCTCGAAGAACTTGAATCGTCCGGGTTGGTTGCGACCCGATATCATGTCCTCGATAATCTTTGTTCCTGGCTTCACGGTTGCCATCGTCGCAGGGTCAAACTCTGCGGCGTAACTGCGTTCGAAGCCCCAGTAGCCGTAGACGCGGCCGTCGTCATCAACGAAGACAGCAGGATCGAACTGCAGGACACCATCCACTTGATTGGGATTGTCCTTGCTCCAGTTGCACACCTCAAAGGGACCGTCTGGTCGGTCACTTTTGGCTATCAGACCGTTGCGGTAGCCTGTCTGGTCGTTGGGGAAGAGCCAGTAGGTCTTCTTGCCTGTCGAGTCAGTGGTCATGGTTACGTCGGGTGCATAGAGCACATCGGCTGTCCCTGCTGAGTCAAACGGTTCACCATCACGGTTCTTGTCGACCACGAGGATGACACCATCGTAGCGCCAGTTGTTCAGACTGTCAACGGCTGCCGACCACACGACTTGGTCACGTCCGCAGTAAGCCGTAACGAGATCATCGTGTGAACCATAGACGTAGACGCGGTATTTGCCGGGCTGGTCTGGATCTTCGAAGACGTATGGCTCGCCATCTGGAATATGCTCCCATAGCGGCATGTAGGGGTTGCCGGGAGTAGAGAGTTGAGCGTTGTGAGTTGTGAGTTGTGAGTTGTTGGCGCAGCCGGTGGCCATAGCAAGGCAGGCTGCTGCAGCGATGGTGGTCATAGTCTTATTCATAATGAGGTGTTTTGGTTGTCGTGTGCAAAGATAGTAAAAAATGGAAAAATGCAGAAAGGGAAAAGGTAAAAAAAGCAAAATAGGGGTAAAAGTTTTGTTATGTCACAGATTCTGCTTACCTTTGTGCCAATGATTGACCGGGCGACAGTAGACAAGATTATTGATGCGGCGCAGATTGTGGATGTCGTGGGCGAGTTTGTGACACTTCGTAAGAGTGGCGTGAACTACAAAGGATTGTGTCCGTTTCACGATGACCGTAATCCGTCGTTCATGGTGTCGCCAGCCAAGAATATCTGCCATTGCTTTGTATGCGGCAAGGGTGGTACGCCCGCCGGCTTCCTCATGGAGCACGAGCAGATAACCTATCCCGAGGCGCTGCGCTGGCTGGCCCGTAAGTACAACATCGAGATTGTAGAGAAGGAACTTACTGACGAGGAGCGTGCGGCACAGAGCGAGCGTGAGTCGATGTTCATTGTCAACGAGTGGGCGCGCGACTGGTTTCATAACATCCTGAAGAACGACCCTGATGGCATTGCCATAGGCAAACAGTACTTCCGCAGTCGCGGTATCCGTGATGACATCATCGAGAAGTTCCAGTTGGGCTATGCACCACAAAAGCGTGATGCACTGGCTATGGCAGCTCAGAAGGCAGGCTACAAGGCTGAGTTCTTGGTGAAGACAGGATTGTGCATTGAGAATGAACGGGGTACATACGACCGGTATAGCGGTCGTGCCATCTTCCCTTGGTTGAACGTCAGCGGGAAAGTAGTGGCCTTCGGCGGACGTGTGCTCGACTCGCGGACGAAGGGTGTGGCACAGAAGTATGTTAACTCGCCCGACTCCGAAATCTATCATAAAGAGCGCGAGCTGTATGGCATCTTCCAGGCCAAGAAGACCATCGTCAAGGAAGACCGCGTCTTCATGGTCGAGGGCTATACCGATGTCATCGCCATGCACCAGGCTGGCATCGAGAATGTGGTGGCCAACTCGGGCACGGCCCTTTCCAGTTACCAGATTAAACTGTTGCGTCGTTTCACGAGCAATATCACCCTGCTCTACGATGGTGATGAGGCTGGCGTTCATGCGGCCATGCGAGGTACCGACATGCTGTTGGCTGAGGGTATGAATGTCAGAGTACTGTTGCTTCCCGACGGTGATGATCCAGACTCCTTTGCCCGTAAGCATTCGACAGAGGAACTGAAGCGCTATATTGATGAGCACCAGCAGGATTTTATGTCCTTTAAGACAAGCGTTACCATTGATGGCATCAGTGACCCTGTGAAACGATCTGAGGCTATCAGCGGTATTGTCAAGAGCATATCGGTAGTCCCCGATGCTATTTTGCGTTCGACTTATCTCAGTGAGTTGGCTTCGCGCCTCGGGCTGAAGGAACAGACGTTGCTCAACTCCATGAACGACTTCATTCGGAAGGAGAAGGAACAGCCCACCCCATCTTCCTCGCAAGTAGGAACATCTGTAGATGTCCCTGTTGGCGACAGCACTCTGCAAGGCTCCCAATCTCTAATCCCTACAGGAAGGACAGAGAGCAGAACGGTCGAGACATATCTTATCCGTGAGATTATCCGTCATGGTGACGAGATCATTTATAATAATGTCGAGACGGAAGACGGCGATGTCATCAGTTTCAACGTGGCACAGTATATCGACTATGACCTAAGCCAAGACGGCATACGGTTCGGTAATCCGCTTTATGCACAGATATTGGAAGAGGCGGTTCAGCATAGTCAAGAACCGGGCTTCCGTGCGGAGACTTACTTTACCAATCATCCAGACATCAAAATCAGTCAGTTGGCCACGCAGCTGGCTGTTGACCGCCACCAACTTGCAGGACGCTATGCTGTTCCTGAACGCGAGGGGGCACTTTGTCAGCGTGTTGTCCATTTAGTCATGGACCTGCGCAAGAGCATCGTTGACCAGCGGATGAAAGAATTGCAGGCCGCCATGCGCCAGACCAAGGACCGCGATGAGTTGATGAAGCTGATGACGGAGTTCCGCGAAGTTCAGCAGCTTCGCGATCTGCTAGCGAAGAAGCTGGGCAATAATGTCGTTGCATAGAAAACTGTAACATTGTCAAATAATAGAAGATCAATAAAAGGTGTATTACGTACAGAAGAAAATAGAGATTTCGGCTTGTCATCGTTTGGAGCTGGACTACGAGAGTAAGTGCACAAGAGTGCATGGTCATAACTGGATGATTATGGTCTACTGTCGTTCGATGGAACTCGACCGTAACGGAATGGTCATTGACTTCAGTGAAATAAAACGGCTCGTCAAGGAGCCGCTCGATCATCGTATCCTGAACGAGGTGCTAGACTTCAACCCTACGGCAGAGAACTTGGCCCGTTGGGTGGTTGAACGTGTTCCTCACTGCTATAAGGCTACGGTGCAGGAGAGCGAAGGTAACATTGCCACGTATGAAAAGGATTAACGACATATTCTACTCGCTACAGGGGGAGGGCCGCAACACGGGCCGGGCGGCGGTGTTTGTCCGTTTTGCGGGCTGTAACCTGCGTTGCCCGTTCTGCGACACGGAGTTCGACTCCTACCGGGAGATGACGGACGAGGAGATTATCACCGAGATAAAAGAGCTGTCCTCCTCCGGTAATTCTTCACTCTTCACTCTTCACTCTTCACTTCTTATAGTTCTGACCGGCGGTGAGCCGACGCTGCAGGTGGACGAGGCCTTTGTCGACCTGTTGCATCAGCAGGGTTTTGAGGTGGCTATGGAGAGCAACGGTACACGTCCTGCTCCCCAGAACCTTGACTGGTTGACGGTGTCGCCGAAAACCATAAGAGGAGAGAGGAGAGAGAAGAGAGAAGAGAGACTACCTGATGAACTGAAAATCGTATTCGATGAGAATACAGATCCTGAAACATACCTCTCTCCTCTCTCCTCTCTCCTCTCTTTAAAGCCTCTCCTCTACCTTCAGCCCTGCGATACAGGTGATCCTAAACGTAACCAAGCCATTGTGGAGCGCTGTGTAGATTATATCAAGGCCCATCCGCATTGGCGTCTGTCGCTGCAAACCCACAAACTCGCCGGTTTCAAGTAATATGCACGAACTATATCTCATTCTCGTTGGCGTCTATTATGTCATCGTGGTGTTGACGGTCATACATGTTGTCCTCGACAACCGTCAGCCAGCCAAGACGATGGCCTGGGCGTTAGTGATATGGTTCGTACCTGTGGTTGGCATTGTCCTTTACTTGTTTTTTGGCGTCAACACCCGTAAGGAGCGGCTTGTTAGCCAACGTCAGCTTGACGAACTGTCGCGGCGCTCGATGCTGCGCTTCGTCGAACAGCCTAACTTGGAGGTTCCAGATGACTATAAGCCCTTCGTTGACCTGTTTATCAATCAACACTTCTCCCTGCCTTTCCGTGCCGACGAGGTGATGACCTACACTAATGGCTATGAGTTCTTCCCAGCGTTGCTTACGGCCATTGCGTCGGCTCATGACCATGTCCATGTCGATATGTATATCTTCGAGGAGGACGCTTTGGGAAACCTTGTAGCCGATGCCTTGATAGCAAAAGCACGGCAGGGGGTCGAGGTCCGTGTCATCTATGACGACGTGGGATGCTGGAATGTGCCCCGTCGCTTCTTTGAACGTATGCGTGAAGGCGGTGTTGAGGTGGTGCCGTTCCTGCCTGTACGTTTCCCGTCGTTCACAAGTAAGGTCAACTACCGAAATCACCGTAAGCTGGTGGTTGTCGATGGCTGTGTGGGCTTCATCGGTGGAATAAACATTGCCCAAAGGTATGTCAAGGGCATGAAGAACCAGATGTGGCGTGATACTATGATCAGGGTGACGGGAACGGCTGTGTATGCTTTGCAGCGGACCTTTCTCATCGACTGGTTTTTTGTCGACCGCACATTGCTTAGCGACCGCAGGTTCTATCCTCTCACGTCTCATGTCTCAGACTGCCACTACTCCCAAGGGTCTCTCTCCCCTCTCCTCCAGGCTGTCACCAGTGGCCCGGACTCACCGCAGCCTGAGATTATGCAGGGCTTTGTGCGAGTCATTTCCGAAGCCAGACGCTACCTTTATATTGAGACGCCTTACTTCCTGCCGACGGAACCTGTGCTTTTTGCCCTTAAGATGGCTGCCGCCGCAGGCGTTGACGTGCGCATCCTGGTGCCTATGCGTAATGACTCGTGGTTTGTGGAATGGGCGGGCCGCTCTTATCTGCGCGAGGCCCAGCAGGCTGGTATCACTATCAAGCTCTATAAAGCCGGTTTCTTGCATTCAAAGTTGATGGTTGCTGATGACAGCATCGTAACTTGCGGCTCCACCAATGTCGATTTCCGTTCGTTCGAGAACAATTTCGAAGCTAACGTTTTCATCTATGGTCGTGATGTCGCCATGCGGTTCCGACAGCTGTTCCTTGACGATGAGGCTCAGGCTGTGGACCTCAGTCTGTTGCCCGACCGCATCCATCCCCGTTTCTTTGTTCGCTTGTGGGAGTCGCTCGTACGTATGCTCTCGCCGCTGATGTAATTTCGTCTTACGCCTCACGTCTCACGAAATAAAGGGGGACCTGTCTCACGACAGATCCCCTTCATGAACTTATATAATAATACACGTATGATTGGTTATTCCTCAGGATACATGCTGTGATAGGCATCCTCCAGGAACTCAGCTTCCTTGGTGTGCTTAATCCAGACATTCAGGACACCACTGAGTTCCAGCAGGCCCTGCGGGTGCTTGCCGACGACAGGCACGATGGGCTCGTAGCCCTTGTGGCCGAAGTATTCGAACCAGCTGTTGTCTTCAGACTCCTCATCCTCAGCATCCCAGTACTCGTCGCCTTCACCAGCCATGTCGTTGTGGGCATGATCACCGGCGATGGACATCAGGGCGTGCAGATAGATCTTGCCGCTGCTGATGCCCTTCTCCTGCATACGGGCCTTCACATCTTGCTTGTAATTGTCGGGCATGTCGACGGTTCCTACGAAGTAGTTGGGGTTGAGCTTCTGCAGTTCTTCCTCCAGCTGGGTGTAGCGTACGTTAGCCTTGAAGGTGTCATAGGTGTCGGGGTTACCGTGTCCCATGAAGGCAACCGTACCCTGCTGGGCTTCCGTAGCGTAGAGCGCATTCAGCTGCTTGGCAACCTCGGGAATGTCAGCCTCGGGGTCGTTCAGCAGAGGCATGCCCAGGAAGATGGCCTTGTTCTCTTCCAACTTGGCCAGATAAGCATCGTCCAGGTGAGCGCTGGCAATGTAGCCGTTGTTCATGAACTTCTTGACTGAGGCAACCACAGCGGCAAACTCTTCACCGGGGATGACCTGCAGCGATTGTACGTAGATCTTGCTGTACTTGGCGGCGCCGATGGCGTGCAGCAGATAGCGGGGCTCGTAGTAGTCGCGCTTCACGATGTTGCCATTGTCGTCGGTGTTCTCGCCGGCGCTGGCACGGTTGATGCAGATGTCGCTGGAGAAGCAGACGTAGACATCGGCCTGGGGGAATGCAGCCTCGTAGGCAGTCTTGGTCTTGTCAAAAGCCAGGAAGGCGTTGTTCCAGGTAGAGCCGAAGGCCACGAGCAGGACGGCAACGTCCTTCTTTGACTTTGCCTTCTGGTCGGCAACCATCTTGTCGTTAACGGTGTACTCAGAGACGATGTTCTCAATCGTTTCATTGTCGTCGTCATCGCCACAGGCGGTGAACAGTGGAGCTACCAATGCGAATGCGATTGTAGCCAGGAAAAAAGACTTAATCTTCTTCATCGTTTGATTTTTGTTTAGTGGATAAAATAGTGTTCTTTATTCTCTTTCCGTAATTGAGTTTGATGCTAAAGGTGCCATACACCGTTGTCCCCGATGTGTTGTTGCCCAAATGGTAAGGGCGCATGGTGCGGTCCACATAATTAAAGATGTTGTCGATGCCGCACTCCAGCCTGCAGTTGTTCACAATCCGCTTTTTACCTTTCACTTGAAAGTCGTGCGTGGTGTTCAGTCGCCAAATCTGGAAAGCCTTGCCGTTGCCGTTGTTCTGGTAGAAGCGCTTGCTGCTGCCGCGGGTCGAGAGACTGACTCCCAGCCTGTAAGTAGCACTCAGCGGGTGGCTGTACATCGCCGAGGCACTCCATTTGTGGTGAGCCGTTCCGTCGATGACGACCATCGTCATGCGGTCCTTGGTCGCGTCGTAGAGGTTGGCCTCGGTGTCCAGATAGCTGTATGCCGCGTTCACCGTCAGGTCGTTCATTACCTGATAGGACAGCGTGACATCGAGACCCGATGTTCGTGCATCGTCCATGTTCTTATACATACGTGCCTGTACGTTACTGCTGCCGTCGCCCAGATAAGCGGTGGTGACGCCGGGAGGAATCTCTCCTACGGGTACGTTCACCAGCGCAATCATGTGATCCAGCTTGTTCACATAGCCCGTGACCGCTGCCGTCAGCTTGCGTCCGCGGTACTCCATGCTGACTGAGCCGTAGTTGCTGGTCTGGGGATTCAGATTGAGGTTGCCCATGTTAAAGAACGTGCTGCTGCCCATCAGGTGCAGATAGCGGTAGTGCAGCTCCTTGACGGTAGGCGTCTTGAACCCCTGACTCCAGCCCAGTCGCAGGCGGAAGTCGCCCAAGGAGAACATCGTGCTGACCTTGGGGGTCAGGCGGAAACCGAAGTTGCCATTGTCCACGAGTCGGAGTCCTGCCGTTATGTTTGTAGCAATACCATTGCTGCTCGTAAGGCCCCACTCATCCTGTGCATACAGGGCTGCGGTCCAGTCGTCGGCCGTTCCCGTCGCTGTGCGG
>Ga0247611_10007959_pt1 | contig 13172 bp, 7 predicted proteins | sample 177DNAGHGhighgp2_FD_192422 | JGI IMG/M metagenome (GOLD analysis project Ga0247611, IMG submission 192422) | Sheep rumen microbial communities from Palmerston North, Manawatu-Wanganui, New Zealand - 1770 DNA GHGhigh gp2 | ecosystem: Host-associated > Mammals > Digestive system > Stomach > Rumen ... | reverse complement strand
AAAAATAAAATAAATTAAAAGCGGGGACCTGGACTACTCTAATACGGGGTGGGACTGGGTCCCCGCCTTTTTATTGCCTTTCTATTGGGCAAGTTATATCAATTTTCACTCTGCTCTTTTCATATTTCTTGAAGAGAGAAAAAAGGAGGTTTTCGCATGAGTTCAACTACACAGAGTGAAGTGGCTAACGCTTTAACATCTGCAATGAAAGCAATCGCAAATTCAAGTGCACAAGCACAGGACGCGACTTTGACAATTGAAGCTGAGATTGTAGAAGTATTAGATGAAGGCCTCGGCACTTATAAGGTTTTATACTTAGGCAATAAATTCGATGCTACTACTGCTCATACGGAAATTACATATGCAGTAGGAGATAAGGTATATGTAATTGTACCAAATGGTAACTTTGATAAAAACAAAGTTATCCTTTCCCCAGTAACACCATCAACCGCAGCCTATGCTGTAACCAACGATGGACACTCTTATGTTACTCTTGGAGGAAATCTTTTTGCAAATGTGGCGGACGTAGCTTTATGTTCTTATAAACCCCACGATGCAGACCCATCGGGAACAGACCCAAGTCCCATTGTATCAGTTGATACCACAGGATTCTCGGCTCTATTCCAGAGCGCACTTGCCGATTCCCGCACTTTTAATTTTACTTGCAAAATTCAAACAAATATTGTGAAAGAAAGAAGAAGTAAGGGAAACTATGGTCTTATTTTAGATATACCTATTAAGCAAGTAATTGATGGAACAGTAGTATCAAAATATTACAGTGTTGTAATGGATATAAACAACATCACTGGTGATGCGTATAATTTACAAGTTCCTACACTACAGAATTTTTATTTTGAACTGCCAGAGGATATGATTTATAACGAAAGTCAGCAACCTCGTATTCGTTCTTTTGTTGTAGGGTTTTTAGGAGAAGACCAAACTGCATTAGATGATATTTGGATTAAAAATATTCAATTATTATCTGTGGCTGAAATATCAGATGAAAATAAGACAGGATACTTTGCAACTATAACATCAACCGAGGGTACGAGCTTCTTAGCTTCGCGCACAGGTGATACCAAGACTTTATCAGTTACTGCATATTTAAATGGGAAAGTGACACAAGTTAGCAACTTTGATTGCTATTGGTTTAAAGAGAATGTCTCAATAGATGCGACTAGTGATAAATTCCAAAAGTTTGGTGGAGTAGGTTGGGAAATATTAAATAAGGTAAGCAAGAAGACAACTAATGATGATGGTACGAATAGTTACCAATATATAACTAACGTATATACTCAGACTGTATTCCAGTCAGAGACGCATTGTGATACACGTTTTAAATGTGTATTAGTTAAAAATAATAATACTTTTTCTGCAACTACAACGATTAAAAACCTCGCAAGTAATGCAACAGTAGAGTTAACAACCACTTCTGGTTTTACAGTTTATCCCGTTGGAGTGGGTGATGTAGAACTTAAAATAACTTATAAAGAGTCTGGCATTACAGATGTAACTAACCCTTCTTTTGTTGTAGGATACGCTTGGCAGAGATTCGATAAAAAAGGAAAATATCTAGATAATGATTTCTACACTATTAAAACTTTTAACCAAAAGATTGATGATAGTTTTGTCACAACAATCTCTTATCCGGTTAGTGAATTAGATGAATCTAATACTGTCGCTTGTACAGTATACATAGATACTCCTACTATGAATGCGGTTAGACGTCAGATTATTGGTACTGTATGGCTAACGGTTACGACAGGAGAGGCTACTATCGCTCGTATCGTAGTATCTAATGGAGATAAGTTATATAAATATGATGCGGATGGCGATTCTCCTATGGTGGCGGATTATGATGGTCCTTTAACCAGCGCACTTAAGGAAATTACTCCACTTAATGTTAGTGTGTTCAAAGAAGATGGTACAGAGTTGACCACAAGCGAATACGCGGTGACAACTATAACTTGGTTAATACCTATTCAAAGCATGATTACTTTGACCCAAGACCAGAAAACAGACACTACATCTAATCCGGGTTATTATACAATAAGTGGAAGATATATTAATGGTTATAAAACTTTATCATATGGAATTGCGAATACATATAATAAAACTAAGACAAATAATACTATTATTGTCAAGGCGTCTGCTCCTTCCGCTGTCTTAAAAGAAGAAGCAAAAACCGCGGTAACGCTTCAGTTCCTTAAAGATGGAGAAGGTGGAACTAATGGCTCTAAATATTCAGCTATTGTTACTTATGATGGTTACGGATATGGAGAAGTGGATATTAATGGCTTTACTCATAAATTACAATTAGTTTATGCTCGTGATAATGATACTTGGTATTTATATACTCCTAGCCAACCTGGACAATATTCTGAGTTTAGTTCAATTCAACTAGGAACTACACTTTATGCGGATGGTGAGTCTGTAGGAAGTGGAGATACTATTTTCAGTATCTTCGATAATAACTACTCTTACAGTCCGGACGCTATTGTTTCGCCTATTGATATTTCATCTTCAGGATTGATTACCTTAAATGGTAATAAGTGGACAGACGTAGAGCAGAATTTTTGTGCAACAATTGTAGCTAAAGTAAATGCGAGACGAGCATCTACATTAGCTTCTCAAACAGATAGCGAAGAATATGTTTATGCTTATTATCCTATTGAATGTACTTATGTGGCAAAACATATTTATTTACAAAGTTGTCTTCCAAGTATGGAAGGTGGTTTCTCAAAGGTTCTTTACGCATCTGACGGAACTAATCCTCAATATGACAATAGCGAGAACTTTTATATAGTAGACGCGGCATATGGGGATGATATTGACAATCTTTATGATTATACTTGGTCTTCAAGTTCTAATATGAAGGTTAGCTCTAGCACAGAACCGAACTGTAAAGTGACGCCTACATCCAAATATGATAATGGAGTTGCTAAAAATTATGTTAGGGCGCAGATGGAGAGAAGCGCAGAAAAAACAAGTCATCTTCAAGATGAGCTAGCTTTATTAAATGCTCAATTAACGACAGAGACCAACCGCCGCATTTACTATCAAACGTTACAGGATAATCTTGACATCTTTGGAAATTTTGATTATAATGATTATGTAAGAAGAGTCACTGCGGTGGCTAATTTTTATAATGTCAAAACTAAAATTATAAACGGTGCAAGAGATTTGGTTAAATATGCGAATCGTTTATCAAATTTTGCAGACACTTATAGATATTATGAGAATGGTACAATAGATGAAAAAATATCTATAGTCTATCAGTTAATTCAAGATAGAATAAATACTGTGGCAGAATTAGTCGTTTTATGTTCTGAGTTAGGTACTTCAACTCAAATCATTGAAAAAATTAAAACTAGAACTCCACAGAGCTTAGCTATTGGTCAAAAAATTGATTTAACAGACAACCCTCGCAGTTGTTATTTTTCAATCAATGATATGATTGATATTTATAACAATGCGGTAAATGGAGTATATGCAGAAGCATATAATAATTTAATATCAAGTTCTATTGTATCAACAGAAGATACTGTATATGATATTATAAACGAATTAAAAAACTTTGTTAATGATGAAAAGTGGCTCGATTTAGAAAAATCTTTTGCAGGAATTAGTGAAGAGAGTTATAGATATTCTGCATTACACAGTACACTAAAGCAATACGTGGAAACTGCATCTGTATATGCATCCGATAGTTATACAGACCTTTTGGAAAAAGTGCTCAAACCTATGTATGAGAATTTGATATACTATATTACATTCTATCACGAAGGCGGATATGCGTCTACAATTGCTTTAATTGAGGACACAATCACAACACTTAAGAATCGCTCTATAGTTATTGGTAATATGTTATTACCAGAAAATTCAGTGAATATTGTTCATATTAAGCCTATCATCATGATATTTAATAGATATGAATTAAGTAATCTTAATGGCTGGGATGGAAACAAGCTAGAAACAGGGGATGGTTATCTTATCGCTCCACAGGTTGGTGCTGGTAAAAAAGAGTCAGATAACTCATTTACTGGTGTGACTATTGGCGTTAAGCAAGTCGCAGAGAAGAGTACAATAGGACAACAAATTGGTCTATTTGGATATAGCTCAGGTAAACAGAGTATTTTCTTGAATGCTCAAGATGGTTCTGCTACTTTTGGAGTAAGCGGAGATGGACAAATTATTATAGATCCAAGTAATAACAAAGCAATTATTAAATCTGGTAATTATTCTATTGCGGACAGGGCTGGAATGCAAATCGACTTAACTACTCCAGAGATACGATATGGCTCAGGTAATTTTGTCGTAGACTCGAGTGGAAAAATCACTGCCGCAGGTGGTGGAAATATAGCGGGTTGGAATATTAATGATTCTAGTATTTATAGTAAAATATCAGTTGCCGCTGGTAGGATGGTATTAGACTCTGGTGCTATTTTTTCAGGATATGACAGTAGAGGAAACAAGATATATACTGCTTCAACCCCAGGAAAGATTTATTCTGGTTCTCACTCTACAATTGGAGCAACTTCTAGAGGTTTTTACCTATCACAAGATGGTCTTTCAATTGGGGCAAAAGCTCGTATTGACGCAGATGGAAAGATGCAACTTGGTTTAGGGGCTACTTCCGAAGATGGTTCACAAAGACATTGGACTATTGATGGTTCAAGTGGTCATTCTTATATTGCATATAATACGACAGAATTTTCATCTAGCAATTTAGGAGATGTAAATAGCTACTCTATTGGAGGTAATTCAAATCAAGTTTATATCGGAACAGATGGTATAAGGCTTGGTAATAAATTTGCAGTAGATAGTAGCGGTAATTTAGTTGCTAAACATTTGATTGCTAGAGAAGGCGGTGTTATAGGTGGATGGTCTATTAGTAATAGTGCTTTGTCTGCCAACGGTATTACTATTAATTCTACGGGCAATATATCTGGTGATAATTGGAGTATCTATAGAGGCAGTGCCACTTTTAATAATATCACTGCTAATGGTACAGGTTATATCGGTGGCTGGACTATTGGAACCAATACTTTAACTGGAGGTACTATTACATTAAACGCAGCTGATGGAACAATATCTGGTCAAGGTTTTGTTCTTAATGAGGATGGTTTAACAATTACAAACCCTCAAGCTAAGTCTTCTCTTGATTGGGGAAATGGTTTCCAAGTTTCAACTGAAGGCCGACTAACCGCAATGAACGCTGATATAACAGGTACAATTAGAGCCACTTCTGGTTCTATTGGTGGTTGGAATACTACTCCAAATGCTATCTCTAGCTCAACAGGAAATACGACTTTGAGTTCTAATGGGAAAATTGCAATTTTTAATGGTGGTGGCTTCTTTGAAATGGGAGGAGACACAGTTCACCCACATGTAAGTGGTCTTAATGTTGAAAGCAATGGAATAGTTGTACAAGGTGGCATTCAGTGTACAAATATTGGCGGTGTTGGAGATTCTACTCTATTTCTTAGCGGAGCGGTTAAGTCCAATAATTTTACTATTGGAAGTTCCATTGAAATGTTCGTAGGAGAAAGAACCCTATCAGAATGGACAAATAATGTTTGTGACGTGCACGATGCAAGTCTTAAGCAATGGGTAACAGATAATTTTAAGGCAAAATAATCTATAAAGGAGATAAAAGGATGGAAGAACTTAAACAAAAACTATTAGACTGCTGTAATGAGTCAGGGTTGCCGCTCGAGGCAATTTTATTTGTAACAAAAGACCTATGGAGGGATGTTGAAGACACTCTCCGTATGGCTAAAACTGGTTTACTTCAAAAACCAATAGAAACAAAAGAAAGTGAGGACAAATAATGAATCCACAGATTATCGTAGCTTTGATTATTGCATTAATTGCAGTAATCGCAATGTTCATAGGTTTTTTCAAATTACCTACTGAAAAGAAAATTTCAAACTTAAAGCAGTGGCTTAAATACGCAGTTGTTGAAGCAGAAAAGGCTCTTGGTTCTGGTACAGGACAACTTAAGCTTAGATATGTGTATGACAAAGCAGTAGAACAATTCCCTTGGATTGTCGCTCTTATTTCATTTGATACATTTTCAGATTGGGTAGATGAGGCACTAGAATGGATGAGAGCAGAGCTTGAAACTAATAAGAATATTAACGACTATGTAAAAGCATAGAAGTATGCGGGAAGGTAGATTAAATACCTTCCCGCCTTTATTTTTAGGGCAAAATAAATTAAAAATCTTATTTATAATTTTATATATATAAGATGAAGGAGTGTAAAAATTGTTAGAATTATTAAAAGCGTACTCAGTTGAACAAATATTAATTTTTTGTGTAATGTTACTATTTGCTATAAAAAGTGCAGTAGACCTTGCTGAGTGGATGTATGAAAAGTACACTAAAAAATTTAATAAAGATTATTCAGTTTTAGAAAAAGAAGAAGACACTGAAGAGAAATATAATGAACTAAAAAACCAATTGGATACTTTAATGAGTGAGTTCCATGGTTTTAGTCAAAGAATGGAAAACAAAATGGAAAACATAGATTCTCAGTTAATACAACTTGCACAGTCAGATATGCATGACATAAAAAGCTGGATGGTTGAAAAACATCATCAACTTATAGAAGCTGGCTGGGTAGATGACTTTACTATGGATACCATAGAAAAAAGATTTGATGATTACAAGAAAGAAAATGGTAATTCTTATGTGGAAGGGCTTGTAAATGAAATAAGAGCACTACCACATCATCCGCCAAAAGATATGTAAAATATTTAGTTAATTTAGAATTAATTTTTTATAAAGAAGAGATTAAAGGAGGTAGGGCCAGATGGCATCATCTACATTATACCCACCCCTAGTGAATTCTTATGAACCTGCTTTTATTGCAGGTTCTAGCTCTTCATTAAGGGTGTATTTTTCTTTAAGCCGTCTTTCAAACATTCCTGCCGGCACTGAGCTTACAGTGCATGCTCAAATATATAGACAAGACGGAGTAAAAGTTTTAAATACAAATAATGATATTGTGAATAAACGCTATCGCGCAACAGGTATCATTTTAAATTTAGTTCCAACAAAAAGCGAAACAGAAGATAATCTTTATTATATCACAATTAATAATTCAGATTTAAAATCTTTAGTAACGTTAAGTGGGACAACATTCGCTGGATGGATTCCAGGCTGGACTTACAAAATCCAATTAAGATTAAGTACAGTTGCGTACAATCCAGCATTATATCCAAGACAGGAAGCTTGGTTACAAGAGTTTTCAAATAGTTTTTCTGAATGGTCAACTATTTGTTATACGAAAGCAATCTCTCCAATGGTATTAAAAATTCCAATTTTTAATTATGACGATGGAGACTTAACAAGTCATTATAATGAAAATACTATTTATACAATTTCAGAAATGGATTTGTTTGGAACCCTTGAAAGTAAAATTGCTGAAGCGAATGAAGACTTTGAGTATGTCCGATTTACCCTCTATCTAGGAGAGGATTTATTGGAGGATACTGGAGAAATTTATAAAATGGAACAAAGTAACACCTATTTCTCTTATTCATTTAAAACGAATCTTAGGGAAGACGCTCAATATACTTTATATGTGACATATAAAACTGAAAATGAGTATACACTCCCCGCTCCTATTAAATTCAACTTTATGATTGAAAATTTAGCAACAGAGATTATTAATGCTCAGTTAGTTACAGTTGATGCGGATAGTCAGGGACTTCTCACTAGCATTACTTCTCTTGATGAAGAAGAAGATGAAGGGCGAATTGCTTTGAAGATTTATTCTCCAAGTACAGAACCCTGGTCTGGCAATATCTGTATACGTAGAGCTTCTCAAGAAGACAACTTTCAGACTTGGGAAGATATTAAGATATTTACAGTTAAGGAAGAGAACCTCAACTCTCTTGATGTGATATACGATTACACAATTCAAAGTGGAGTTTGGTATAAATATGGTATTCAATCTATTGATAAAGACGGAACGCGTGGAGTTGCTGTTGAAATTACTCGACCTATTCAAAGATTATTCACATACTCTTTTATTTTAGGACAAGACAATCAACAGCTTAAACTTCAGTTTGATAATACAATGTCAAGTTTCAAGCACCAGATTTACGATAGTAAGAAAGATACAATTGGAAGTCAGTTCCCATTCATTAGCCGCAATGCCGCAGTTAATTATAGAACCTTCCCTATTGGTGCGTTAATTTCATTTCAAATGGATGAAAATAATACTTTCTTACATAATGGTAAAAAAGATGTGTATAAATATACTGATGTAGTTAATCTTTATGATAATTATACAGTAGAAAATGGTCGCCAAATATATGATTATACGTACGAACGCGATTTTAGAAAACTCGTCTTAGATTTCCTTCAAGATGGTAAACCAAAATTATTTAAGTCACCAACAGAAGGAAATATTATCGTGAGATTAATGGATATAAACTGTACTCCAAATCAGAGTTTAGATAGAATGATTTATTCATTAACAGCAAATGCACATGAAATAGATGAGAACACAATGACTAACTATCTTAAATATGGATTTTATAATCCAGGTAGCTACAGCGCAAGCCTCGCTGCAGTAACTTATCATATTGGACAAGTCGATGGAAGTTTCTCGGCAAACGATAATGTATTTAAAAAGATATATGAAAAATATGATAGCCAAGGTAGAAATTATGGTGGCTATAGAAGAAAACTTGTTAGAATTGAAAGAGTTTGTATTACGATTAATGGTTATTACTATTTGCCGGATGGAGCCCTCGAGCCTCAATTTATGCCAGGTCATCAGTTAAGAATTTATAATAATCAGGGTGCTTTAGTATTAGGTAATAATATGTTACTTAATTACAGCGGTGGGAGCGGAGAACAGCTAATTACAATCTACGATCCCCGTGGTATGTATGAGTTTGATAGTTTATTGAAATTTTATTATACAGGCAACCCACTTACTAATGATAGTCTTTATCTCTTAGGGGATGCGGAAGGTCTGGTTACTGCGGTAGATGCGACTATTGATTTCGTATATGGATTATCGACAGAAGTATATTCAGCTCACGAAATCCAAGAGAGAACTCCTATCCGCGGAATTGGTCAATTCTATGAAGAAGTAGCTCCAGGAGAATCAATTTATAATACAATCTACTATCAACATTATATAGAATCTTCTTCAACTTTTAGACGCCTTTCAACAATTTCAAGCATTGAGATTGAGGCGAATCCGCACACTGTATTTGGTATTAGAGATGGAGTTGAAGCAGAGATGCAATACCATGAAGTTGGTGATACAGGTGTGTTAAGACTTTATGAATTAAGTAATATTACTGCTATTCAATATATTGGCAAGAGATACTTAAAGACACCATATGACGATGCAACTCTTTCGGAAGAGATTGTTACAGAAGATGTTCTTGATGACAAGAATCATTACATCTTAAATGCATCGACAGATGTTTCTGTTACTTACTACTATGTTGATATGCAAGGAACATATAAAGCTGAGGTATAAGGAGGAATTAAAATGAGCAAAATACAAGATGCAGCTTTCCTTAAAACCTTGGATGGCGAAAGAAACAAATTTTACTATGCAAGAATTATTGTTCTTGATAAATTAGATAGACCAATCAAATCAATCGAGGGAAGAGTCTTAGATGGCTCTTCCATCTCGATAAATGGTAGTTCAAGTGTCCGCAGAACTTGTACAATTTCAGTTCTCGCGCAAGAAGCGGATAATGATTTAACCAACATTGAAAATTTTCTTTCTATCAATAAAAAAATTAAAATTGCAGTAGGGATAGAAAAATGGATTGATTATTCTCAAGATATTTATTATTACGAGGATAAGGAAGATACCGTATGGGATAACAACAATCCTTTTGCGCACGGCTTTCCTGCAATTGGTCAAATAGGTAAAATTTACGTAGATAGAAGTACAATGACCTATTGGAAATGGGTTGGGCGTAGCTATCAACAGATTGGTTCTATATATGAATATGACAAAGATTTAGTCTGGTTCCCGCTTGGGGTTTTTGTTATTAATCAGCCCAGTCTTAGTCACACAACAGATGGCTGCGTAATTAGTCTTAGTTGCAAAGATAAGATGTGCTTATTAAATGGAGAAATGGGCGGAGGGCTACCAACTAGTGTCACTTTCCATGAATATAATCAGGTAATAGGTGAACTAGTTTGTTCTCGAGACCCTAGAACAGATTCGGAATTGACTCCAAATAATTATACAGTTTATAAATATGGTGAACAGTATTATACTTGGACTAGAGAATATGGATGGAAAGAGTCAGACAATTCCACCGTTGGGGAGACGATTTCAGTTCCTCAACTCATTTATGATATAATCTATACTGCTGTTGTAAATTATGGAGGGGAGAGTCCTTCCCGAGTTATTATTAATGACATTCCAAGAGAGATTAAACAATTAGTGAGATATGTCGGCAATGCTCCATTATATCATAATACTTCAACAGGTCAGTATACAACAGATGAGCTATATCTTACTCAAGAAGGAACTTGGCAAGAATACGGTTATAATGAAGACGTAGGATATACATATACAGATTTTACTTACCCAGGTCAGCTGATTACTAACATAGGAGATAATGTTGGTTCGGTTTTGGAAAAAATCAAAACTACTCTTGGTAATTATGAATATTTCTATGATATTGATGGTAACTTTGTATTCCAAGAGATTAAGAATTATTTAAATACCTCTTATGTGCCAACAGAAATTCAAAATGAAACACAGACTTTCTATTTAGATAATAGTAGAGATTATGATATAGATACAAACAGTTTACGAATTATTGGAACTGATAATTATAGAATCGACCTTTGCGCAGACCAAAAGTCGATATACACTTTTGAAGAAGGAAATGGCTTAATTACTTCTTATTCAAATTCTCCAAATTTTATGAACCTTAAGAATGATTATCATATCTGGGGTAAAAATGCAGATGGCTTAGCTATTCATTATCATTTGGTTATTAAAGACCAGCCAACAGAGATGCAAACTCGACAGGTTGTGTTCTTAAAAGATGAAGATAGTGGACAGTACACAGGTAAAATTAGACTTGCAAGAGAAGGAGAAAATGGAGTCGATTATACCCCAAATGATTGGCGAGCTGAGTTGTATTTACAAGGTCTTGAAGTGGCAAAAGGCGGCGGCCGCCCTGATATATATCAACAAGAATTATTAGACTTGTTTGATAATATTTATGAATGGGGTTATTATAAATCTGACGGAACATTCATTTTCGAGGGCAGATTTAAAGCTGACATTACACACAAACCTAATTCACTAACTTATTTTTTGGATTATCTTGAACCAACAGACAGGTTATATGGGATTGCAGTTGATGATATTAATCCAAAAATTTATTCTTATCAGCAAGATAAAATCACAAGGCTTTATAATAATACAGTACCTAACTATATTATTATCGACCAAGATATGTCGGATGATTACAAGTATTCAATCGCTGAAAAATGTGATGAGTCTGGTCAACCGCATTCCATCGTCGAACCTGAGATTTATGCTAAGTTGGCTATTGGTACAGCAGGATACTCTGCACAAGAAACTATTAGAGATTTTTTGTATCAGTATACAACATATAATGAGAGTATTTCAATACAATGTGTTCCTATTTACTATCTTGATGTTAATAGAAGGATTACTGTAAAAGATAGAAAAGCAGGAATAAGCGGAGATTATGTTATTAATTCTATTACATTACCTTTAAGTCCTAGTGGGAATATGAGTATATCTGCTTCCCGCGCATTAGATAGAATTTAATATAGATATAAAAGGAGGATACTACGTTGAGTTATATTATTGGACAATATAATCACACAAGCGCTATTGGGGATGATTCCTCTTATATTACTCCTATAAAATCTGGAGTTGTTGCTAGACGCGGCAACCCTGGAGATATGGGGGTAATTGGAGGCTCGCTCAATCCTTTCGTAGATGAGTGTATCACTGGCTTAAACCTTAGTCCCTATGAATATTATTATTTTAGAGGGCAAGTAAAGAGAATGACAGACTCGCAAGTATTTACTATTAAATTAGTAAATTATGAGTCAACAGGAACAGAAGAAGTAGAACAATTCGTTAAGCAGGTGACAATCCGCGGCGGAGATCGTGAAGAGTGGGTTAGCGTTGAGTTTATCTTTCATCCTGTCGCTCAATTTGATACTATTCTATTTCAGTTACAAAGAACGATTGCTGATTATCGTCAGTTTGCAAGAACTCCTAAAATTGCCTATCAGCAATTGGGCGTAATAAATAGTATCATTGACAGTAAAATTGCGAATGGCGTTTCACTATTAAAAATTGGAGTACAGAGTCACCCAGGTTTAACTTTATGTGTCAATGGTGAAGAAATGCACGTCTCCCGTAGTGGAATTTATGAAGTTAAAAATGGTGTTCTTCCTGTGAACTTCTTTTCTGTTGTTAATGCAGCAGAAGAATTAAACCAAGATGCATCTGATGCTACTTCGGTAGAAGGTTGGAAAGCACAGGTTAATGCGGCGGTGGAAGAGATTGAAAATGACCCTACATTAACCATTGAACAAAAAGAAGCTAGATACAAGGCGATTGATTGTAAATGTTTCTTTGGTACGATAAAGATTTATAAAATTGACCCTTTTATTTTAGATTATATGTATGATAACGTATAAGGAGGACGCATATAAATGAGTAGTTTTGAGAGCTTTTATGGAGGACGTCAGGGTGCGTCCTTTGTAATTGTAAAAAGATTTGATGGTCTTGACATCCCAGACAAAACAGTTTACCGTGTAGGCTGGTTTGCTAAGGACGAAGACGATTTTTTCTACGTTCCTTTGATTGAGAGAACTGTAGATAATTATGCCAACTATCCAGGTTGGGGTTCAATTCCTAAAGATGGTGCTACAACAGTAGTATCTCAGAGCGGAGTTACATCCACACCTCTTGCGGTGGAATATGCGGAAGGTATGAAACAATGCTTTGAAAAAGGTGGCATTACCCTATCTGAAGTAGGTTATGGCGAATATGTAATGATTGATACTATGTTTGGAATAGGTGAAAATACTAACCCAGATAATGGTAAGGTTTACCGCAGAGGTATGAATTATGATGGAGATCTCGGTGGAGCAGAATATATCGGACAA
>Ga0247611_10007957_pt1 | contig 13174 bp, 10 predicted proteins | sample 177DNAGHGhighgp2_FD_192422 | JGI IMG/M metagenome (GOLD analysis project Ga0247611, IMG submission 192422) | Sheep rumen microbial communities from Palmerston North, Manawatu-Wanganui, New Zealand - 1770 DNA GHGhigh gp2 | ecosystem: Host-associated > Mammals > Digestive system > Stomach > Rumen... | reverse complement strand
CTTGCACCTGTTCTTCTGTAATAATTAACTTCTTCATTGTACAGGTATTTCTTATAAAGATAAATAGTCTTTCATATAGTAAAATCCCTCCAATCGGAATGACTGGAGGGATTCGGAAGTTCCCAAGCGTTAAGAAACATTCAAAGATTGGGCTTGGGCTACAACTTCAAAGGTATGTCCTGAGTAGTCGTTTTCAAGTACAAGGTCTGTAATCTTATCTTCAATCTCATCCTGGATTGCCCTGACGATAGGTCTTGCACCATATTCCTTCTCTTCTTTCACTATGTCAAGGATATATTCAACGGTTCCTTCGTCATAAGTCATCGTGTAGCCAATTTCAAGCATTCTCTCCTGGAGTTTGCTGATTTCAAGGCGGATAATCTTACGAAGGTCATCATCCTTCAAGGCATTAAAGTAGATTACATTATCAAGTCGGTTGAGAAATTCCGGAGGGAACTTGTTCTTTAACTGTTTGAGGAGAATTCTCTTCTGGTTCTCTTCCTCATTAGAATTAAACCCGATTCCCTTTCCGAAATCGCTTGCAGCTTTGGCACCGGCATTTGAGGTGAAGAGGACGATGACATTCTTGAAGTCAACCCTCTGTCCTGAGTTGTCGGTAAGGAAGCCCTCGTCAAGCACCTGGAGGAAGATGTTATATACCTCAGGGTCAGCCTTTTCAATCTCGTCAAGAAGGAGAACACAATATTTCCTGTTCTTGACGGCCTCGGTAAGCTGTCCACCCTCCTCATATCCGACATAGCCGGGATTTGAACCGATGAGCTTATTCACGGCTGTCTTGTCCGGGTATTCACTCATATCAAAGCGGATAAGGGCATTCTCATCTCCGAACATCTCCTTAGCCAACTGCTTTGCAATCAATGTCTTACCTACACCGGTCTTACCAAGCATAAGGGCTGAGAACTGACAACCGTTCTTTTTAAAGCCAACTCTGTTTCTCTTGAGGGCCTTGCAGATGATGTCAATGGCTTCGTCCTGTCCGATAACGTTCTGTTTGAGTCGTTCGTCAATATTAACGAGTTTCTTCTTGTCGTCAGAGGAAAGTTTGTTGATAGGAATACCGGTCTTTGAGGAAACAATATCAAGGATTGTATTGACATTGACAATCGGCCTGTGGGCTTTCTTGTATTCCTCCTCTCTCTTTACGAATTCAGCAAGATTGTTCGCCGCCCGTTTTTGTTCCTTTTCAAGTACATCGGCTTCGTCGTACTTATTGTCCTTCTTAAGCTTCTCAATGTCAGCCTTCAACTTGTAAATCTTCTCACGGAGGTCGGTGATTTCCCTTGATTCGGTATCATTTTCGGTACCGATGAGCGCACCTGCTTCATCAAGGATGTCAAGGGCGGAATCCGGGAGGTTCCTTTCGGTGATGTACTTGTCAGCAAGGTCAACACAAGCGTCAAGTGCCTCCTGACTATATGTAACATTGTGATAATCAGCGTAATTCTGTTGAACGCCTTCAAGGATATTCCTGGAATCCTGTTTTGACGGAGCCTCAATGATAAGCTTTTGGAAACGTCTGAGCAGGGTGGGGTCTTTGTCAAAGGTACTACGGAATGACGAGAAGTCAGAGGTTCCGATAACCTGCACCTCACCGTTATCAAGAGAATGAGAGAGCATTGCGGCAATATCATAGTCGTTCTTGGTCTTGTTCCCCATCACAGTTCCGATATTGTCAATGAAGAGAATATACTCACCGGATGCCTTGATTTCATCCAGAAGTCCCTTAACTCGCTCTTCAAACATGCCTCGCAGTGTAGTACCAGCCATAAGTGCTGTCATGTCAAGAGAGACCAACTTCTTGTTTTTCAGGAACTTAGGTACCGTTCCTTCAACAATTTTATAGGCAAGACCCTCAGCAAGACAAGTCTTTCCAACACCAGCTCCGCCGACGATGATGACATTGTTCTTCTTTCTTCTGCCGAGAGTACGAATGATATTGTCAATCTCGTTCTCACGACCGACAAGTTTGTCAATCATGTGCTGTTCGGCCTGGGCGTTCAGGTCCGTGCAATACTGGTCAATGAACTGGGTCTTTGATTTCTTGCCGCCGCTTTTCTGTGCTCCAGGCATGCCGTTCATGATTCCGCCGTTCTCCGCAAGACCAAGCATCTTAAGAATTTCTGGCGGAACCTCACTCGGGTCACCGTTGAAGGATGCGGATTTGATAACAACCGGACCGCCAGGGGTGTTGATAATCTTTATTGACGAATCGCCACCTTCACCAGCCACGTTAATATTCAACGGATTGCTGTTGTTTGCAACCTTGTTTCCTGAAATCTTTACGCTGCCGGAAGTGATTTTCTCCAACAGGACAGGATAAGACAGTCCGGCGCCATTGAAAACTTTTCTAATACTATTATCCGGGGAATCGTCCGCAAGAATATGAAGCAGGACATGTTCGGAGCCAAGTTTCTCAGCACCAAGCATTTCTTTTTCCTTGTTTGCACCGAGAAGGGTTTCTGTCAGTTTTGAATCATACTTAATTTCTCGATTCGGTTTGATGGCACTGAGGGCTCTTCCTTGCAGGATTTGCCGATAAGTCGTGTAGATACGGCTTTTTGCCATGTTTGAGCAGCAATCGTCAATAATCTTATAGACGGTTGAATCCTTCTGGTCAAAGATTGCAAGGATGAAATATTCAATCGTAAGAACTGGAGTAGGCATTTCCTTACCCAGCGTGTTTTCCATGAAACCGAGGAGCCTATTAAGCTCGTTTGTGTAATTTTCGTTCTGAGTCATTATGCGTTTATTAAATGTTTCTATTCCAATAATACATCCTTTTTTCCAAAAAAACAAATTTGTTTCTGGCAGGAGCATTTTGATATATAAATATTTTTTTGTATCTTAACAATGTATTAGTGGATTAAATTATGTCATACTTAGGAAAATATTACGACAAGAAAACATTGACCGAAAAGGTCTGGCACAACTCTTCAATGTTGAAATACACCGAAATGGCGGAGGACCCGAAAGAAAATTATGGAGACCTTACCGTGGTGTTCAATAACGGCTCAACCTATAAATATAAAAAAGTATCCCTGGCGGATTATGTAGTCATGGTTGGTGGCGGACTGGATGGTTCAAACGGAAAGGCGTTCAACCAGGTCGTGAAGAAAAGAGGCTATGAATATGAGAAAATAGCCCCGCTTTCACAGGAATACATTGACCGAGGGTTCCAGGAACTTATTGACAGAGAGAAGGCGAAAGAAGTCACCTATTTCATTTCGGGCCACAGGAATATAACCGAGGACGAGTTTGAGAGAAATTACAAGATTGCCCTTGAAACCATTATCAGTGATGTTCCGGACTGCCGATTCGTCGTTGGTGATTACTATGGGGTTGACATCATGGCTCAGAACTATCTTGTTGATGTGCTTGGCGTTGACCCGGACAGGATTACGGTCTATCATATGCTGGAAGCCCCGAGAAATATCAATCCTCAAATCAAGAATACGGTTGGCGGATTTGAGAGTGACCGTGAGAGAGATGCGGCCATGACCGCCGCATCTTCCGATGACATCGCTTTCGTCAGGGATAACACGAAGATAAGCGGAACAGCTGAAAATATTTTAAGAAGACATATGTTAATTTAATTGGTATGAAAAATTTTAATCTTGAAAAACCGGATGCGGTATTTGTGTACGCGCCAGTGGTTGAGGACGTATGCATTGAGTTTGGAATTGACAGAACCGATGCCGAAACTATTACCTGTATGTATGAAGTGTTTAAACGGATGAACGGCAGCGAGCGGGTTGATTGGGATGAAGACACATACAATGAAGGATATAAAGAAGGATGGAATGATGCCATTGAGGCGGCAGAAAGTAAGGCTGACGAACTGTCCTGGGAGATTGGAAGACTGAAAAAGAATTAATTATGGGAAAGATTTTGATTTTGCCGGATGTACATGCGCGTCAGTTTTGGAAAGACGCCTGCCTGAATCATAAAGACGAGTTTGAAAAAATTGTTTTTCTCGGTGATTATTTGTCTCCGTATCCGTATGAGGAAATCAGCAACAAAAAGGCTATTGATGTATTTGAAGAAGTATTGAAATTCAAGAAGGAAAATCCGGATAAGGTTGTCCTTCTTATGGGCAATCACGATTGCAGCTACATTAACAGTAACATCTGCGAATGTCGTACTGATTTCACGAATTGGAACAAGATAAACGGGATGTTTTTTGACAACATCAAGTCATTTGACCTCGCATGGGAAATAAAAGTCGGTGATAAGCGTTATTTCTTTTCACATGCCGGAGTAAGAAAAGGTTGGTTTAACCAATGGGTTAAGGACAAACTTTTCAAGTGGGACAGCGACGAACTTCCACCCGCAGATTATTTTAACAACTTGTTCCATGCCGCTTACGATGATGGGCGTAATATCAATGCAAAATCCACGCATGATTTCGAAAGGGCTATCGGTATCTATTCATTATATCGTGGATGGGATGGTTGGGATGATGGTTCAATTGTGTGGGCTGACATCCGTGAATACGCGAGGGGGATGGACGAGGGAAAGCTGAAAAGCGACTACGACGGCGTTGTGTTCGTTTGTGGGCATACACAGCTTGAAAATCAACCAATTATAACTGAATGGGTTATGGACCTTGACTGTCGGAAACCATTCATTCTAGACACTGAAACTGGTGTAGTTGAGGAATATAAATAAAGAACAAAAAATCAAACATTGCCGGGGCTTTCGCTCCGGTTTTTCTATTGTAACTGGCTATTTATCTTAAAAATAATAGCTATTATAATAGATTAAGCATGTTTGATTTTGAATATAAAACAACAGTTGGATTCGTCCCTATTACATCTAGAGTTGACTGCGTTAACGCTTCCGAAGAGGAGATAGAAGAACTTTCAAATACTGTAGCGGAACAGGCCGAGACCGTTGCTGAAAATTCCGCAGCGATATCAAATAACGCAGAAGCAATTGCGGCCAATGCAGATGCTATTTCCGATGAAACTGAGGCTAGAGAATCCGATGTCGAAGAGCTTAATGACAAGATTGATAGCATCCAGTCATTTAAAATGGTAGTGGTTGATGCACTTCCAGCAACTGGAGACACTGGTACAATATATCTTGTCAAGGATGCCGGAAAAGACACATATAGTGAATTTGTATATGCTAACGGTGCGTGGGAAAAGCTTGGAAGTGATGTAGACCTTACTGACTATGCAAAGATAGATGACATTGAAACTGCAATTGAACCGCTTGCAACAAAGGATGCTGTTGATTCCGCACTCGCACTTAAGGCTGACACCGCTTCTGTTTACACCAAAGATGAGGCGGATAATAAGTTCCTTACCGAGCATCAGGATATCTCAGGCCTTGCAACGAAGTCCGATGTTGAGGCGGGTTTTGAAAAAGTCTATACGAAGAGCGAAGCCGACGCTAGGTTCCTTACCGAGCATCAGGATATCACCGGTCTCGCTACGAAGGATGAGCTCGCAACTGCGATGGATACCGTCTATACAAAGGCTGAAGCTGACGCAAAGTTCCTTACCGAACACCAGGACATTTCCAACAAGGTTGATTGGGTTGAATCCACCCCGGGTAGAAAGCATATTGTCCTTCCTAACCACGACAGTATCCTTGGTACCGCGACGGATGCACAGACCTACAACCTCGCAATGGTTTCAAAGTGGGATGTCGCTGATTTTGGTTCTTCAAGCCTCCACGCAAATGTTAACTCAAAGGACGGAGTCGTAACTATCAACGACAGCAAGCAGATAGCTACCACCGACCAGATTCCTGATGTTAGCGGGTTTGCTACGAAAGCACATCTTGAAGACGAGACCGCTGCACGCGAACAGGCAGTATCCGACCTCCATGCAGAAATCGTAGCCATTCCTAAGTTCAAGATTTTGATTGTCGCTTCCCTCCCGTCTGTCGGCGATGAGGCCACTCTTTATCTTGTAAAGACTGGAGATGACGCTGGAAACGAATATACCGAATATGTCTATGTGAATGGTGAATGGGAGGAAATTGGAACCCAGGAGCTTGACCTTTCAGATTATGCAAAGGCCGCAGACCTTGAAACCGTTTCTGGTGTTGTTGAAAATCTTTCATATGAATTTGAGTCTGTTGATGAAAAGCTTGCGGGTCTTGCCGCAGTTAATGTTGAACAAAATGTCATTATCAATGAAATTAATTCCGGCCTTACCGAACTTGATGTATTGAAGGCTGACAAGGCTGAACTAGAAAGTCTCATCGCCGCCAAGGAAGCTGAAATCTATAACCTTACGAAAATTGTAGGTGACCTAGGCGGGGCTGTTACCTACGACCTCCCAGGTGAACATGGTAAGTCATTTGGTACCCTTATGAACAACAATGGAACAGTTAAGCTAACCAATGATGTAACAAGCAGTAGATTTGGGCCTGGCATAACCGCAAAGAATTCTGTGAAACTTAACCTTAATGGTCATGACCTCACAGTTACCGGCCTTACGGTTTCTTCAACACAGCCTGCTATCATGGCACGCGGTACCCAGGTGATTACTATCGGTGGAAAGGGTACCATTGACGCTGGCGAAGGTATCTGCATTGAAGCAAATGGTGCTGACAGTGTTATCAGCCTTACCGGTAGCACAAGCGTTTATAGGACTGACAGGTCTGGTGGCGAACTCGTTTACTGCTATGCCGGTACAATCAATATCACCAATGGTACTTTCAGGAATGATGGTAATGACAAGAAGTTCATGTTGAACTGTTATGATGCAAACTACAGAAACGGAACCGCAAAGATTGTCATTACTGGTGGCAAGTTTTATGACTTTGACCCAGCTAACAACACCGCTGAGGGTGAAAACACCAGCTTCGTTCCGGAAGGATATGAATCTGTTCCTAGCGTGGTCGTTGAAGACGGAGTTGAACACACTGTATATACCGTTAAGAAATCTGCTTAATTTCAAAACATAATTTCAATAAAGGACTGGTGAATAACCAGCCCTTTTTGTTTTGTATTGACTATTTATCATTACAAAAAGATATTACTTATGAGATTCGTTAAACACACAAAAGAGCAGAGGCAGTTCATTCCTACCCCCCTCGCAGCAAAAAAGGATGTTAAGAAAATTGGCGTTGATTTTACATCATTTGATTATGTTAGAAATGCAGCCGATGTTAACAACGTTGAAGAGGAACCAGTATTGAATGAAATGGAGCCTTCAACTGCAAATATTCTTGAAGGTAAAAAGCTTGCCACCGGTACTGACTTCAGGTCAATGGACCCTAGGGCCCTTAGAAATGAATAAATGATTCGAGAGAAGAAGAAACATAAGAAGTCTAAAAAGAAGCCTTCCGCAATGGCTCAGGTCCATAACAGGGTGAATGCCGGTGTTATGGACGGGGTTGTTTATGGTGGTATGATGGAAGCCGCAGAACCAGAGGACGAGGAATATGAGATAGGCATGGAGGAAGGTGGGCTTGAACCTTATGGGCATGTAGTAAATGAGAGTACCGACTGTGTTAAATTTGATGGTCACTATTACGATTGTTATTATAGTAATGCTGTGGCTTTTATGAGTTTAATTCGCAAGGACGGTACGAGTAGTCCTATTTTTGCAGCAAAAGGTAACCTTCATGGGAATCTTAAGGCATATCTCATTGGAAACAAACAAATTTCGCCAGAAGAATACGGAAAACCAAGCGAATTAAAAACGGACGAAAAAAGAACCGGAAGATTTTGGCTCGGGCATGGCTGCAATATCATAAGTTTCTATTCGTATCCGGAATCAACAAAGCAGATTTATAAAAATTGTATAGACGCACTTCTTGCGGTGAAAGAAAAAACCGGTGAAGACTTCAACATTGGTGAAGTCATGGTTGACCTTTGGACTAAGAGCATAAAGAATACCATTATAATGCCGGTTAGGTGGTTTAATAACGGCATGGCTGATATATTTCTCCCAATTGCCAGTAAGTGTGAGCCATATGAGTCTTTTGATGGAAGTTACAGGTATAAAGTTGTAACTTCTAAAGGCAATTTTGATGTTGACTGGAAAGGCGACGATGTTGAAAAAGAAGAAAGTTACGAATCGCTGTACGAGTCAAAGGATAAACGCGAGAAGCCGAATTTAAAAAAATATATCAAATCCCTTATTGATTTTATGAGGGAGCAGCATCTTCGTATAGACCCGCTTCCATCAATTGAACTTAACCCGGAAGAACAGGACGGAATATTCGTAAAGACGGGTTATTATTCCCCGGATGAGCAAAAGGTGGTTGTTTTCACCGACCAGAGACACCCTAAAGACATATTGAGAACCGTGGCACATGAGTTTGTCCACCATATGCAGAACCTTCAGAACCCTGACAAGGACTGGGGTGGTGGAGGAGACCTCGAGGAAGACAGCAAACTTCGAAGCATTGAGGGTGAGGCGTTCCTTCTTGGTAACATCATATTCAGGGAGTGGACGGAGAAGATGAAAAAGACGAGGGAACTAAACGAGTCGAAAAAGAAAAAGCAGATAAAGAACGACAAGGGTGAATTGGTTCCTGAAACCTGTGATAAATGTGGTGGGAAAGTTGTATGTCAGATACATGGTGAGCCCGTTTATATCTGTAAGGAATGCGGGAAATATTTTGGTACAATGCCTTGCAATCTTAACGAAGCATTTGACGTTAAAAAAGCATTGAAAAATTTGAAGAATAGGAGAGACCCGGACAACATTGAAAACTGGAACAGAATTGATGAAATTGAGGCTGAAATTGTTGAACCGGACGATGTTGACCTTTCTTCTTTCAATATCAAGAAACATCTCAATCCTAAGTTTTGGGACGATGGACACCTTGATACAAGAATCCGTCTGAAACTCCTTGACATTGCGGATGATTTCTTCAATTCTCTTGATGTTGATTGGGTTGAGCCGGAGGACGTAATCATTACCGGTTCGATTGCGAATTACAACTGGAACAAAAAATATAGCGACATTGACCTTCACATCCTTGTTGACTATGAGGATGTTGATGAGAGGGTTGACTTCGTGCGTGAGTATTTTACATTGAAAAAGAACGCCTGGAACGAGAAGCATAAAAATCTCAGAATCTTCGGGTTCCCGGTAGAAGTTTATGTTCAGGACGCGAACGAGCCTCACGCTTCCAGTGGTGTTTATTCAATAGATAAAGACAAATGGCTGACAGAACCTGACCTTGATAACCTTCGTTCTGGAAAGGTGAACAAGAAGCATGTCAGGGAGATGGTTTCAACCTACATGAATAAAATTGATTGTTTGATAGATATTTATAAAAAGCATAAGGACAACGAATACGAAATGGAGAAGGTCGCAAAGGACGCAGCCGAAATGTTTGACGAAATCAAGAAGATGCGTAAAGATGACCTTGAAAAGTACGGGCGTGAAATGTGTGACGGGAATATAATCTTCAAAGCCTTAAGGAGAAGCGATTATATTGGAAAGCTGTTAAAGCTCAGGGACCTCACATATGATAAAATAAACAGCCTGTAAAACTTTTTTCGCATTTACACGATATTTATAAGAAAACTATTGGGATTAAAATAGCATAAAGAAAATAATTGTAAAAAAGATACACTGAAATGTCTAACTTTAATGACCAGCTGAGCCGCATGAAGGACCTCATTAACTACGGAAGTGTTAACGAAGAGGTTAAGCCTATCAGCACATATTCTCTTGAATACAAAGCACAGGCTGCTGACGGAAAATACTATGGAATTATCCGTGAGAACAGCAAGTACTTCGTAAAGGTAGCCACTCCTGGTAAAGAAACCATCGCAGAGGCTTATCAGTACATTGGTGGCGTTATGAACAAGACCAATTACGAGTATAACAGCTACACCAACGCATTGAAACAGTTTGAGCTTAAGCTTGGTTCCATCAATGAGGCTTATGACGAGAACCGCAAGGTTAACGTTGAGGCTCTTGACCCTTATAAGAAGGAAGACCTTGTAATTGAGGGAACTGAAAAGATGAAGAACGAGCTTGCCCGTCAGCGTCAGATTATGCGTAACGCTTGCGTCATTATGAACGAAGCTACCGAAATTGGCTCAACTCCTTTCAAGACCCAGCCAGAGGCAGAGCATGCAAATTCCGGTGACAAGGATTATCCTTTCACTAAGGAAGGTAAGCCTGAGGAAGACAGAGGTGCTATCAAGTTTGATGGTGGTGACCCAGAAAAGCACAGCTCAACTTTCGGCCCTGACTCCAACGATGTAGAGGACTATGACCTTGATAAGGGAGCAACCCCTAAGGTTAAGGATTCCGTAGCATCTGAGAACCCAAGTGGTGGTAAGGTTGCACGCGTTAACGAGTCAATGGAAGAGTGTGGCGGAATGGCTGAGTGTGGTACTGGCCTTATGCCTGAGGAAGGTGAAGAAGACATTGAGCTCGGTGATGAACCAGTTGATACTGAGAAACTTGACTCCGTAGCGCCAGAGGAACTTAGTGGTGATGAAGAGCCTGAACTTGGTGGAGAGGGTGAAGAAGTTGGTGATGCGGAAGAGCCAGAACTTGGTGACGAGGACGAACTTGGCGACGAAGACCTTGACGATGACGAATTTGACTTCGATGAAGAGGACGAACTTGGCGATGATGAGGACCTTGATGACGATGAGTTTGACTTTGATGAAGAGGATGACGAATTCGGCGATGAGGACGACCTTGACCTTGACGATGAGGACGACCTTGGGGACGATGAAGAATTTGACGAGGAAGGCGACGAGTTTGAAGAGGAACCGGAAGAAGGTGAATTTGACGATGAGGAAGAACTTGGCGATGAGGAAGAAGACCCTGAAATTGAGCTTGATGAAAACATTGTCAGAAAATTCCGCCAGCTTGTAAGGGAGTCCATCAAGGAGATGTTTGGCGATGAGGACGAAGATGAAGACGAGGAAGATGACGATGAAAATTGTTTTGACCAGTTTGGACGCGACAAGAATGATGCTGACTTTGACAACGCTCTTGACGAGGCTAAGGCTGTAAAGATGAACAGTATCGTTGAATCTGTTGTAAACGACATTCTTAATGAGGATGAACTTCATGTATTCGGTGACCACCCAGGCTACCGCAAGAAACCTATGACCCTTCCACAGACCGGAGAAGACAAATTCCAGGTAAATCGTGATTGGAACGACGAAAGTGTACATAGTGAGGAGCCTTTCGGAAAGGGGAAGGGCGACAGCACTCCTTTCGACCAGCTTGTAGCACAGATTACCGACTCTGTGATGAAGCAAATCAATGAGAATAAAAAAAAAGTGAAGTAATAGCCGAAAAGAAGGTTATTAAGCTCCACAAGAATAATAATGAGGCATCATCTCCGGCACAGCAACCGGCAGGTGATGCTTCATCTGCTCCAGCACCAGAGATGCCGGTACCTGGAGCTGATATGACAGCAGATGCCGGAGCCCCAGACCCTATGGGTGCTGACCCCAATATTGGTGCTGGAATCGGTAATATGGCGGAAGACCCAAATGCCGGGATGCCTGCCGAAGGAGACCCAAGTATGGAAGGCGGAGATATGGGAATGGAAGGCGGTGAAACAGAAGGTGGAGACGACAGCACCGCTTCAATCATTGACCAACTTAGTGATGATGATAAAGAAGCTGTAAGAAATTATGCAAAGAGTCTTCTTAACCGCGATGAGGCAAACGCTGGCGAAGCACCTAGCATGGAAGAACCAGCTGCAGCTCCGGCCCCAGCCCAAGGCGGACAGGGTGTTATGATGGAAATCACCAAAGGACGCTTAAAGAAAGTACAGCAAAAACTTCATGAAACATTCAGGTCTCAGGAAGAAGATGAGGATGAAACCGACAGAAAGCAGAAAAAGGTAAAAAAGAACATTGGAAAGAAGTCTCCTTTTGACTCTCCACTTGATTAAAACGAGGTTGTAAGTGATATTTATAAGAGTAAAATGTTTTGAAAATGAAAAGAATGATTATAAGCCCTTCTCAGTTGAAAGCAATTAACGAGGCGGCGAGTATAATGTACAGCGCACCATCGTCAAACGTTCAAAGCGTGGCACAAACTGCGTTGGCAAAACACCCTGGACAGGAGGTAACAATTGATGTTACGGATAATACTCCAGGTACTGACGGGACGCTTGGTTTCTCCGATACAACCGCAAATACCGACCCATCACAAATCAAAAATTATGATAAGGTGACGTTCGGCTCAAATAGCAATACACCGAATGGGAGCCTTGCGGAAAATCGTTATTCAAAACGTCAGGTTGAACTTGGGCGTATGCTTGAAATGAGAAGGACCGGCAAGGTATTTTCAAAGAAGCAGCTCAACGAAATGTTCATGGAAACCCAAGAAAACGCTGACAGGCTTAGGAATGGAATCGGAAATTGCCGTTTGAAGGATATTTTTGATGCTATTGAGGAGATATTCCCGGAAGAGATTGATGGTGTTAAAGATGCATTTATGAACGGTGCTGACCTTCCTGAATATATCTGTTCAATTTTCAGTAACAATGATGCAAACGGGGAAAAGGAAGAAATGTTTTTAGAGAGGCTTGGAATCTAAAATGAAGACAATGTACATCAGCGAGAGTATGGCGAAACAGCTTAGAGAGAGTGTTCTTAGGGACGCTCTTTCGGCGGATATTATGAACGGTATTGCAAAGTGCCCATACGGTAACAACACCATGTTTATGGGCGGCTCAGGTGAGAGGTTCATGGAGAGAGCGCTGATGACACAATATGAAGATGCAAAAAAGGCATTAAAGAACATAGGTTCGATTGATTCTGTTAAAGCGAAGGATATTCAGGGGGCATTCCAGGAACTTCTTGTGAAATGCCAGAAGATTGAATCGCTGAATAAAAACGCCCTTGAAAAATTAGCTTCAAATTATGTGATTGACCTTTTCTCAATACCGGATGAAACTGTTAAAATTGAAGCCAAACTTGTTAACAAGATTGAGGGCGGGGATGACATTGCACCGGTTGAACCTTTTGATGGCGATGTTGACTTCAGTGTGAAAGATGTTGCTGATTTGAACGGAATTGATGGACAGGTTGCAAAGAGGTATTTCCTGAATGCACTCAATATGGGTGCCGGTATGAGGATGTCTGAGAACATAAAGGGGTATATTGAAGACCTTTATGATATTGACAGTAGGCTCCCTCAGATGTACAAGGAGCTGATTGCATTGAATAACTATATGATTTTCA
>Ga0247611_10007955_pt1 | contig 13176 bp, 9 predicted proteins | sample 177DNAGHGhighgp2_FD_192422 | JGI IMG/M metagenome (GOLD analysis project Ga0247611, IMG submission 192422) | Sheep rumen microbial communities from Palmerston North, Manawatu-Wanganui, New Zealand - 1770 DNA GHGhigh gp2 | ecosystem: Host-associated > Mammals > Digestive system > Stomach > Rumen ... | reverse complement strand
CTCATAGAGCGCAGGGCGCATCAGATCGTTCATGCCAGCATCCAGGATCACGAACTGCTTGTCGCGGCTGTCCTTGACATATACCACGCGGCTGATGAGTGAGCCACAACCGGCCACGACCGAACGCCCCAACTCGAAGTGAAGCGTCTGGCCAGGACGCAGTTTCAAGTGACGCTTGAAGGTGTCGAAATAGGCTTGGAAATCAGGCACACAGCACTCATCGGGACGGGTGTAGTCAATGCCTAAACCGCCGCCCACATTGAGCATCTCGAAACTGATGCCCCGCTGCTCGTAGTGGTCCACCAGACGGCCAATGGTGTCACACAGCATGACGTAGGGTTGCATCAGCGTGATCTGCGATCCGATGTGGAAATGCAGGCCGCGCAGGTGAACATGAGGCATCGACATGGCAAGATCAACCACCTGATCCAGGCCCTCGATGTTGATGCCGAACTTGCCGTCGGCCAGGCCGGTGGTGATATACTTGTGGGTGTGGGCATCAATGTCGGGATTAACGCGAATGGCAATAGGAGCCACCGTGTCCATCTCGGCTGCCAGCTCGTTGATAACGACCAATTCGGGCACCGACTCCACATTGAAGCAGCCGATGCCACGGTCCAGCCCCAGACGGATTTCCCAATCAGTTTTCCCGACCCCCGAGAAGGTCATCTCCCCAGGCTTGAATCCCGCGTCGAGAGCGGCCTGAACCTCACCGCCGCTGACCAGGTCCACACCCAGCCCACTTGCGGCGATCTCCTTGAGTATGCGCGGATTACCATTTGCCTTCACGGCATAGTGCACCATGAACGGATGGCCTGTAACCTGCTGGTTGATTGCCCGAAGCGTCTGCTGCAGCACATCCATGTCGTAGTAATAAAACGGCGTCTCGGTCTGCCCGATGACGTCCATTGCAAAGCCATGATTGTTGACCTGATTAGCCATATCAAATATCTATCATTTTGGTTAGCCTAACTAATGACTCCCACAGGCCACCAGACCCGAGTTGCCACCCAATTCAGAGGCAAAAGTATTAAAAAACATCTTGAAAAAATCTTTATAAATCATAAAATCTGCAAAATCGCCGTTTTTGATTGAAAAAAACCTGCAATTTCGTGGTCTCAAGAGCAAGATTCCAGCACTCCCGAGCCATTGAGACCGCCTGATTGTTGCACTTGTAAACACCCAATTAACCAGTTGGAATTCAGGGCACTTATAGTTATTAACAAGGGTTGTTAATAAAAAATAACTTTTTATTTGTAAATTCAATGGTTTGGGATTGCAAATTATCAAAATATTTGTTGTACCTTTGAAGTCCCTAAAAAAGGGGGTGAACAGACACACTCGATAGCAACTGAAATAGCAATGGAACAGACTGTGTATCACATACCTGCGCTGCTCAGGCAGAGCATAGACGGGCTTGCGTTGAAACCCGACGGGACCTATGTGGACGTGACCTTCGGTGGTGGCGGCCACAGCCGTGCCATTCTGGAAGGGCTGGGACCCGATGGACACCTGGTGGGAATGGACCAGGACATGGACGCCTGGCAAAACCGTCTGAAGGATAACAGGTTTACATTTGCACACGGCAACTTTGCCTATCTGAAAAATTTCCTGCGCTACTATGGTTTCACCGGCGTTGACGGCATCCTTGCCGACCTGGGCGTGTCGTTCCACCACTTTGACGAGGTTGAGCGTGGATTCACCTTCCGGGCCGACGCGCCGCTGGACATGCGCATGAACCGCGCCGCCACCTTGACGGCCCGTGACGTGGCTTGCACTTACAGCGAGGAGCGCCTCGCCGACATCCTCTACCTCTACGGCGAGCTGCGGCAATCACGCCGGCTGGCCGCTGCCATCCTCAAGGCCCGTCCCGAGACGACCGGTGCCCTGGTCGAGGCCGTCAGGCCGCTGCTCAAGCCCGCCCAGGAGAAGAAAGAGCTGTCGATGGTGTTCCAGGCACTTCGCATCGAGGTCAACGGCGAGCTGGAGGCCCTGCGCCGCCTGCTCTCCCAGTCGCTGGAGGTGCTCAACCCCGGCGGCAGGCTGGCCATCATCACCTACCACTCGCTGGAGGACCGCCTGGTCAAGAACTTCATGCGCGCGGGTAATGTTGAGGGGCGGCAGGAGAAGGACTTCTATGGCCGGGTGAACACGCCGTGGCGCCTGATTGGCAAGGTCGTCATGCCCAGCGCCGACGAGGTGGCCCGCAACCCCCGCTCACGCAGCGCCAAACTGCGCGTGGCTGAATTCATCGGTCACAATGAGAGGGACTGAAAGTAAGAAACGAAAACCGACAACAGATAACTGAAAGATGAGTGACATTAAAGATAACGCTGCCGCAACCGGCAAGAAGGCCAGTAAATACCTGTTTCAAGGCCGCATTTTCTCGCTTGACTTCTTCAGGCGCAATTGGATATATATCATCTTTGTCGTCGTGATGGCTCTGGCCTATATCGGCAACAAATTTTCATGCCAAAGCAGCATCCAGGAGCTATTATCCCTCCAGGACGACTTGTCGAATGCCCAGACCGACCTGGTGAAATCCAGTGCTGACTACAACTCCATGATCCGTGAGAGCGAGATGGTGAAGCTGATGAACTCCAAGCGCCTCGGCCTGACCGCACCCAAGGAGCCTCCCTACCATCTGAGCGAGCAATAACTTGAAACTATCACCAGATTAATTGTTATTCCTAGGATGGCAACAAAACGCAACAACAACAAAGGAAGGATCCTGTGGCGCTATGCCGCAGTAGTGGGAATGATGCTATTGTTCTCAATAGCGATAGTATGGAACATGTTCAAGCTTACCGTGGTACACGCCGGCGAGTGGAACAAGAAAGCTGAATCGGTGCTCAATGACTCAACATTGATTCCCCCCGTGCGTGGCAAGCTGCTTGCCGACAACGGCACGGTACTGGCAGCCAACCTGCAGTTCTACATTGCCCGCATCGACTGGTTCAGTCCGGGTATCAAGGACTCCGTGTTGATGAAGGAGATCCGCCCCCTGTGCGACAGTCTGGCAAAATTTGACAACTCGATGACTGCCGACCAGTGGCGCGAGAAGCTGTTGAGCGACCGCAAGCGCATCCTCGATGCCGGCCAGCCCGACCCCAAGAATAAAAACAAGAAGCTGTTTAAGAACCGTGCCTACAGGCTCTTCCCTCAAATGATCAGCCACAGGGAATATGAGCGCTTGAAACGCTTCCCCTTCCTGTGCCGTAACGAGCGGCAGAACGGCTTCTACGTTGAGCCCGAGGTGCGCCGCAAGAAGCCTTACGGCTCCATGGCCGCGCGCAGTATCGGCAACCTCGACAGCACGAGGCGCCATGGCCGTTCCGGCCTGGAGAGAGCGCTCGACACGCTGCTCTATGGCAAGCCCGGCATCGCCCGCAACATGCAGCTGACCTATGACATCGTGCCCGTCACCAGCGTTCCCCCAGTGAATGGCTATGACATCACCACGACCATCAATATCCAGTTACAGGACATTGTCGAGCATGAGCTGAACGACATGTGTGTCGAGGCCGATGCCGAGTGGGGCACCTGTGTGCTCATGGAAGTGGCTACCGGCGACATCAAGGCCATCAGCAACCTGGAGCGCAGCAAGGACAACCCCGGCGAGTATGTCGAGAACATCAACCATGCGGTGCTCGGCTACGAGCCTGGATCGGTCATGAAGACCATTTCCATGCTGGTTGCCCTTGAAGATGGCATCGTCACCGACATCGATGCCCAATGGGCGACCGGTTCCTCGTGGGCCTATGCCGGCGGCAACCCGATCACCGACTCTCACGCGACGTCATCCCTGTCGGCCCGCGGCATCATCGAGATGTCCTCCAACATCGGCATGGCGCGCATCATCACCAAGAAATACGGGGCCAATCCACCCGCCTTCAAGGACCGCCTGGAGGAGCTGGGATTCTTTGAGCCCTTCAACCTGGGTATCGCCGGCGAGCAGGTTCCCGTGTTCAGCAAGGCCGAGGTGAAAGATGGCGGCCGCGTGGTCCTGGCACGCCAGGCCTTCGGCTACAGCACGCGCATCCCGCCGCTGTGCACCCTGGCCATGTATAACGCCATCGCCAACGACGGCAAGTATGTGCGTCCACGCCTGTTCACCAAGCTCTCTCGCGAAGGTGAGCCCGACTCGATCATCCCCGTGACCTACATCCGCAACCAGGTGTGCTCGCCCGAGAATGCCGCCAAGCTGCGTCTCATGCTGCATGACGTGGTGTGGGGCAAGTGGGGCACAGCCCGCAAGTATGTTCAGGACGACAAGGTGGAGATTGCCGGCAAGACAGGCACCGCCTATGATGTCGTCAACGGCCACTACGAGCAGGGCACCAAGCGCCTGGCCTTCTGCGGCTTCTTCCCCTACGACAAGCCCCAGTACTCGTGCATCGTGCTCATGAAGGGCGCCAACCGTGGTGCCGCCGCCTGCAGTGGCACCGTGCTGAAGAACATCGCCCGCAAGATGTATGCTCACGGTCTGCTGGCTGGCATGTCACCCGACTATGCAACCCTCGACAAGGAAGCCCAGAAGAACTTCAAGCCCTACCCCACCCTGTATGCATCGACGAGCGACAGCAGGAGCAACAACCTGCAGAAAGGCTACGGCGTGCAATCGCCGCACCGCTATGCGCGTCCGGCCAAGGTGGAATCCGGCGTGCCCAACGTCATCGGCCTTGACATTCGCGAGGCCATCAGGCTTCTCGAGGACGCCGGCCTGAGCGTGAGCTTCACCGGCACGGGAATGGTGGTGAACCAGAGCCTGGCAGCTGGCTCGAGCTACAATCGTGGCCAACGTATCAACCTGAGATTAAAAACCTCTTAAATTCATCAACAAAATCATGAAAATACTATCACAACTGCTCACAGCCATCAGTCCCCTCCAAGTGGTGGGAGCAACCGATGTGGAGATCAATGACGTCATCAACGACTCGCGCCAAGCGAGAGAAGGTGTGATGTTTGTCGCCGTCAAGGGCGTGGCCGTCGACTCCCACCGCTTCATCAACGACGTGGTGAACGCCGGTGCGCAGGCCATCGTCTGCGAGAACCTGCCCGACCAGCTGAGCGACAAGGTCACTTATATACAAGTCGAGAACAGCATCATCGCCCTGGCACGCCTCGCCGACGAGTGGTTTGACCACCCGTCAAGGAGATTGCGCCTGGTGGGCGTGACCGGCACCAACGGCAAGACGACGACCGCCACGCTGCTCTATGAGATGGCACGTCTCATGGGCCACAAGGCTGGTCTGCTGTCCACCGTGGTCAATATCATCGACACCACCGCGGTGCCTGCCGCGCAGACCACCCCAGATCACCTGACCCTGAACCGCCTGCTGCACGAGATGGTGACGGCTGGCTGTGAATATGCCTTCATGGAAGTGAGCTCACATGCCTGCGTTCAGCGCCGCATCGAGGGCATCACCTTTGCCGGCGGCATCTTCACCAACCTCACTCGCGACCACATGGACTTCCACAAGACCGTGGATAACTATATCGCCGCCAAGAAGATGTTCTTTGACGCGCTGCCCACGGGGGCTTTCGCCCTGGTCAACGCCGACGACAAGGTGGGAGACGTGATGCTCCAGAACACGCGTGCCTCCAAGTATCACTACTCGTTGCGCACCATGGCCGACTACAAGGGCCGCATCGTCGAGTCAAGACTCGACGGCACCACGCTGGAGCTCAACGGCCACCTGGTGGAAGTGCTGTTCACGGGCCGATTCAACGCCTACAACCTGTTGTCGGTCTACGGCGCGTCCCTGCTGCTGGGCTTTGACCCGCAGGAGGTGCTCGTCAAGATGAGCCTGCTCGAGCCTGTTGCCGGCCGTTTCCAGACGCTGCGTTCGCCTCGAGGCTATACCGCTATCGTCGATTATGCCCACACCCCCGACGCCCTGGTCAATGTGCTTGACACCATCCGCGAGGTGGTGGGCACCAGCGGGCACATCATCACCGTGTGTGGCTGCGGTGGCGACCGTGATGCCGGCAAGCGGCCCATGATGGCGCGCGAGGCCGCCGTGCGCAGCGACCGTGTCGTCCTCACCAGCGACAATCCCCGCACCGAGGATCCCGACGAAATCCTGCGCCAGATGGAGGTCGGCCTGCCCGACGAGTCACGCCCGAACACGCTGACCATCACCGACCGCCGTCAAGCCATCCGCACCGCCTGCCAGCTGGCCCAATCGGGCGACGTGGTGCTCATTGCCGGCAAGGGTCATGAGGACTACCAGGAGATCAATGGCGTGAAACATCACTTCGACGACCGCGAGCAGGTGCTCGAGGTCTTTGCCGGAGAGAGCAACTGAGATTATTAACCAACACCAGACAATGATATGCTATATCATCTTTTCCATTACCTGCAACAGTATGACGTGAGTGGAGCACGTCTGTTTGAGTACATCACCTTCCGCTCGGGTTTTGCCTTCATCTTGTCGTTGTTCATCGGCATTGTCATCGGCCGGCGCATCATCTTCAAGCTCAAGAGCCGCCAGATGTGTGACAAGGAGCGTGAGGAGAAACTGGGCGGCAACGCCGCCAAGCAGGGCACGCCCACCATGGGTGGCATCATCATCATCATCTCGATCCTGGTGCCTTGCCTGCTGCTGGGCAAGCTCAACAACGTTTACATGCTGCTCATGATTGTCTCCACACTGTGGTGCGGTGCGCTGGGCTTTGCCGACGACTACATCAAGGTGTTCCACCACAACAAGGAAGGCCTCAAGGGCAAGTTCAAGATTGTGGGTCAGGTGGGCCTTGGCCTCATCGTGGGCCTGACGATGTACCTGAGTCCGGCCATCGTGATGAACGAGAATGTCCATGTCACCAACCGCAACGAGACGCCCGAGCTTGTTGAGATCCACAAGTCACAAGCCGTGAAGGCCACCAAGACCACCCTGCCCTTTGTCAAGAACCACAACTTTGACTACGCTTACTTCACCAAGTGGATGGGCAAGCACCAGCAACTGGGAGGATGGATTCTGTTTATCCTGGTGACCATCTTTGTCATCACCGCCGTGAGCAACGGCGCCAACCTGACCGACGGCGTGGACGGCCTGGCGACGGGCACGTCGGCCATCATCGGTGTCGCCCTGGCGATCATGTGCTATCTGGGAGGTAACGTCATCTATTCATCCTACCTGAATATCATGTACATCCCGGATAGCAGCGAACTGGTAGTGTATGCCGCGGCATTCATCGGTGCCACCATCGGCTTCCTGTGGTACAACTCCTATCCCGCACAGGTCTTCATGGGTGACACGGGTAGCCTGTGCCTGGGCGGCATCATCGCCGTGTTTGCCGTGCTCATCCGCAAGGAATGGCTCATTCCCCTGCTGTGCGGCATCTTCCTGATCGAGGAACTCTCGGTGATTCTGCAGGTGTGGTATGTGAAGCGCCACAAGGGCAAGAACATGCGCTTGTTCAAGATGACGCCCTTGCATCACCACTTCACGGCCGATCCCGCCAAGCTCACGTGGGACTACAAGATCAAGACGCCCGACCACCGCATCCCCGAGGCCAAGATCGTGATGCGCTTCTTCCTGGTGAGCATCCTGCTGGCGGCGCTGACATTTGTGACACTCAAGATTCGTTAAAACAAGACTAACAACACTTTACAAGAAGACAGAATATGGCAAAACGATTAGTTGTTTTGGGCGGCGGAGAGAGCGGCGCGGGAGCTGCCGTACTCGCGCATGTCAAGGGCATGGACGTGTGGCTGAGCGATGCCGGCAGTATCGGCCAGCAGTACAAGGACCTGCTCAACAAGTATAACATCGCCTGGGAGGAAGGCGGCCACACCCCCGAGAAGATCCTCAATGCCGACGAGATCGTGAAGAGTCCCGGCATCCCCGACACGGCTCCCATGGTGGCCCAAGCCATCGAGAAGAAGATTCCCATTGTGAGCGAGATCGAGTTCGCCGGACGCTACACCGATGCCAAGATGGTGTGCATCACCGGCAGCAACGGCAAGACGACAACCACCAAGCTCACCTACCACATCTTCAAGAAGGCCGGTCTGAACGTGGGTCTGGCCGGTAACGTGGGCCGGAGCCTGGCCTTGCAGGTGGCCACCGAGCATCACGACGTATACATCATCGAACTGAGCAGTTTCCAGCTCGACAACATGTACGATTTCAAGGCCAACGTGGCCGTGCTGCTCAATATCACGCCCGACCACCTGGACCGCTATGACTACAAGATGGAGAACTATGCCGCTGCCAAGTTCCGCATCACCCAGAACCAGACGGGTGACGACTCCTTCATCTTCTGGCAGAACGACCCGATCATCGCATCGCAGCTGCGCCAGCGTCACCTCGAGTCACGCCAACTGCCATTCACTGCCGAGGACGACAACCGCAAGGCCGCATGGATGCATGACGGCATGCTCAACTTCAACATTGACGGCGACCACTGGGACATTCCCCGCGACGAGCTGGCACTCAAGGGGCTGCACAACGTCTATAACACGATGGCAGCAGGTCTGTCGGCTCAGGTGTTCGACATCCGCAAGGACGTCATCCGCGAGGCGCTGGCCGACTTTGAGGCGGTGCCCCATCGCCTGGAGTATGTGGACACGGTCGATGGTGTGCGTTACATCAACGACAGCAAGGCGACCAATGTCGACGCCTGCTGGTATGCGCTGGAGAGCGTCAACGAGCCGTGTGTGCTCATCCTGGGCGGCATCGACAAGGGTAACGACTACAGCCAGATCGAGCCTCTCGTCAAGCAGAAGGTGAAAGCCATCGTCTGCCTGGGCGTGGATAACGCCAAGCTGCACGCATTCTTTGACGGGAAGGTGCCCGTGGTGACCGATGCCTCCAGCATGGCCGAGTGCATGGACAAATGCCGCAGTCTGGCCACCGAGGGCGATACGGTGCTGTTGTCGCCCTGCTGCGCGAGCTTTGACCTGTTCAACGGCATGGCCGACCGTGGCAACCAGTTCAAGGCCTGTGTCAAGGAATTTAAAGGCTCAAGCTCTCAATAGCGGTGCGGCTTCAATCATTTGAGCAGTTGTTCATTTCGAGTTTTAGCGACATCCGCATTAAACTGAAAAACTGAGAACTATGACTGAGAATGTGAAAACTAATAAATACACCGAGATCTCGCAGAAGTATGGTGACCCCTGGATCTGGGGCATCTACCTGATGCTGGTGGTCATCTCCATCATCGAGAGCTACAGCGCCTCGAGCCGTGAGATTTCCACTAAGGGTCTCTATATGCCCCTCATCATGCAGCTCGTCTATCTGGCAGGCGGTGCGGTGTGCATCTTTGTGCTGATGCGCTCGCGCTACAACAGTCCCTCGTTCTTGTACCTGATGGTGCCCGTGCTGGCGCTATTCACGGTATTCTGCCTGATATATGTGCTCAAGTTCGGTACCGACATCAACGGTGCGCGCCGAGCCATGACCATCATACCAGGATTGCTGACGATACAGCCAGCCGAGTTTGCTAAGCTATCGATAGTCACCATGCTATCCTACATCTTCGCCAAGTCGCAGAAGAACCATGACATCAGTAACAAGGGCCTGTTTGGTGCTGCGGTAGTGGTGGCCGTGTACGGTGGTCTGATGATTTCCAGCGGCTTGACCAACACGTTGCTGTTAATAGCCATCAGCGGCTCGATGCTGCTCATCGGTGGCGCCCGACTGAAGAAAATCTTATACTTGATGGGCTTTTTTGCCGTCATGTTTGCCATCTTCCTGGTCATCAAGAGCATGAATGACAAGACAGACGAAGCCTTCAGGGACAGCCAGAAGGAGCGTATTGCCAACAAGGCGCCAGGCGACGAAGCACTGGAGACGGTTCCTGCCGGCGACAACAAGCCCACGGCTTTACAACGCTCGGGAACATGGAAAAGCCGCGTGCACGAGTGGTGGTACAGCGATTCCCTTCTCTACCGCCCCATTACTGCCAAGAACCAGCAGGAGATGTTCTCCCGCATGGCTCAAGCCCATGGCGGCATCCTGGGCAAAGGCATCGGTCAGTCGCGCGAGTGCAGCCGCCTGCCGCTAGCCTTCAGTGACTACATCTTCTCTATCATCATCGAGGAGACCGGCCTGCTGGGAGGCTTCTTCGTGCTGCTGCTCTACCTGTCCCTGCTGGGACGAGCGGCGATGATCGTGAGGCGCAGCAAGCGTGTGCTGCCATCGCTGCTGGTCATCGGCATGGCATCCTTCATCACGTTCCAGGCCCTGTTCCACATGGCCATCAACGTGGGCGTGTTCCCCGTGTCGGGCCAGCCGTTGCCCCTTGTGTCCAAGGGAGGCACGTCAATTCTCGTGGTAAGTATCGCCATCGGCGTGATGCTGAGTGTGAGCCGCACCATTGCCAATGACGGAAACAAGAATAACAAGGCTAAAGACGATGCTCCTGTTATCGAGGGTCTTGATGCTGAGAATCCAACTGAAATACCTGTAAGAAATGTCTGGAGATAAGAAACAACTCAATGTACTGGTGAGCGGTGGAGGCACCGGAGGTCACATTTTCCCGGCCCTGTCCATCGCTGGTGAGATACGTCGCCGCCACCCTGACGCCAACATCCTCTTTGTCGGCGCCGAGGGCCGCATGGAAATGGAGAGAGTGCCGGCGGCAGGATATGAAATCAAGGGGCTTCCCGTGAGCGGGTTTGACCGCCGCCACCTGTTGCGCAACATCAAGGTGCTGGCACGCCTGTACAAGAGCATGGGCATGGCCAAGAAGATCCTGCGCGATTTCCAGCCCGACATCGCCATCGGCGTGGGCGGTTACGCCAGCGGACCCATGCTCAAGGCTGCACAGAAGCAGGGCATCCCCACCCTGCTGCAGGAACAGAACTCCTATGCCGGCGTGACCAACAAGCTGCTGGCTGCCGGGGCGCAGTGCATCTGTGTCGCCTATGAGGGCATGGAGAGGTTCTTCCCGAAGGAGAAGATTGTGCTCACCGGCAACCCCGTCAGGCGAGGCCTGCTGGACTGCGGAGCCACACGCGAACAAGCTCGCCAAGCGATGGGCCTGCACCCCGACAAGAAGACCATCCTCATCATTGGTGGGAGCCTGGGGGCACGCACCATCAACAAGGCCATCATCGATGGCTTGCAGACCATCGGCAAGGCCAATCATGATGTGCAGGTCATCTGGCAGACGGGCAAACTCTACGACCAGCAGTGCCGTGAGGCGCTGGAGGCTTCGGGAGTGAAAAACGTCGTGCAGATGCCCTTCATCAGCAACATGGACATGGCCTATCGCGCCGCCGACCTGGTCGTGTCGCGTGCTGGTGCCAGCTCAATCTCGGAGTTACAACTGCTGGGCAAGGCCGCCATACTCGTGCCATCGCCCAACGTGGCCGAAGACCATCAGACCAAGAATGCCCAGGCACTGGCCACGCGTGATGCCGCCATCATGGTGACCGACGCCGATGCCGGCACTCAACTCGTCGACACAATGCTCACTGTGGTAGCCGATGAGAAGAGGATTGTGGCGCTGGAAGACAATGTCTCGCTGATGGCCCTGCATGGTGCCGCCGAGCGCATCGTTGATGAAGTTGAGAAGATTATTGACAATAACAGGTCCTAACACATTCACCAACAGGAAAATATGAGAGAGTTTGATTCATTGTATTTTGTGGGAGCCGGCGGTATCGGCATGGCCGCCCTCGAACGCTACTTCCTCGCTCAGGGCAAACGGGTCGCAGGATATGACCGCACGCCCAGCGACTTGACACAAGCCCTGGAGAGCGAGGGAGTGCACATCGACTTTGACGAGGACCCCGCCCTCATTCCCGACTATTGCCGCGACCCGCAACGCACCCTGGTCGTCTATACCCCAGCTGTTCCCGACAGCCACCTCGGGCTCACCTACTTCCGTGACCATGGATTTGAGGTGCTCAAGCGCGCCGCACTGCTCGGCGTCATCACGGCCCAGAGCAAGGGTCTGTGCTTTGCCGGCACTCACGGCAAAACGACGACATCGAGCATGGCAGCCCACATCCTGCACAGCTCAGGCATCGGTTGCAACGCCTTCCTGGGAGGTGTGTTGCGCAACTACAACAGCAACTTCCTGCTGTCGGCCACGAGTCCCTATTCGGTCATCGAGGCCGACGAGTTTGACCGCTCATTCCATCACTTGAGGCCATTCATCGCCGTGGTCACGTCCACCGACCCTGACCACCTCGACATCTACGGCACGGCCGAGGCCTATCTGGAGAGCTTCGCCCATTTCACCGAACTGATTCAACCTGGCGGTGCCCTCATCATCCACACCGGCCTGGCGATGCAGCCGCGCGTCGGCGACGGTGTCAGGACCTACAGCTACAGCCGTGACGAGGGCGACTTCCACGCCGCGCGCATCAGCAAGGGTGACGGCATGATCACCTTCGACCTGGTGACTCCCTGGGAGACCATTGCCGACATCAGCCTGGGTGTGCCTGTGGACATCAACATCGAGAATGCCATCGCCGCGATGGCCGCCTGTCGGCTGGCCGAGGTGCCCCACGATGCGATGCGTGAAGCCATCGCCTCCTTCATGGGTCCCAAACGCCGGTTTGAGTTCTGGCTCAAGGAGCCAGGCGAGCACGGCAAGGTGATGATTGATGACTATGCCCACCATCCCGGCGAGTTGAGGGCCAGCATCTCATCGGTGCGCGACCTCTACCCCAACCGTCGCTTGACAGTCATCTTCCAGCCCCACCTGTATACCCGCACGCGCGACTTCGCCAGTGAGTTTGCCCAGGCACTCTCGCTTGCCGATGAGGTGATCCTGTTGCCCATCTATCCCGCACGCGAAGAGCCCCTTCCTGGCGTGTCGAGCGAAATGATTCTAAATCAGGTCACTAGCACAAAAAAATGCATTTACTCCAAAGAAAATTTGATTAAGTCAATAGAATTGAGTACTTTTGACGTTTTATTGACAGCGGGTGCCGGTGATATCGCCAATCTGCTGCCACAAATATGCGTTGAATTCAAGAAACAAAAGCGTTGAAACGACTGATACAATATAGCATTCTGCTCGTCCTGGCTCTTGCCATCACAGCAGGAATCCTGTGGGCACGCGGCAAGTCACAAGACGAGCTGTGCACCGAGGTCGTCGTTGAGGTCATCAACGCTGACAGCACCTCGTTTGTCACGCCCCAGGGCATCCTGAGCGACCTGCAGAGCAAGGGCGTCAAGCTCAAGGGCAAGCGCATGCAAGACATCG
>Ga0247611_10007954_pt1 | contig 13176 bp, 8 predicted proteins | sample 177DNAGHGhighgp2_FD_192422 | JGI IMG/M metagenome (GOLD analysis project Ga0247611, IMG submission 192422) | Sheep rumen microbial communities from Palmerston North, Manawatu-Wanganui, New Zealand - 1770 DNA GHGhigh gp2 | ecosystem: Host-associated > Mammals > Digestive system > Stomach > Rumen ... | reverse complement strand
ATATGATATGTATGCTAGATGTGTAAAAGCAGGAGCAAGCGCTGGCGCAGATTTAGTAGTATTTGAAACAATGACAGATTTACTAGATATAAAGGCAGCAATTCTTGCAGCAAAGGAAAATTCAGATTTGCCAATACTAGCAACTATGACCTTTGAACAGAATCTAAGAACTTTTACAGGATGTAGTATATCAGCTTTTGGACTAACGGTTTCAGGACTTGATGTTGATGCAATAGGAATTAATTGTTCCCTTGGCCCAAAGGAATTAGAACCTGTTATTAGTGAATTAAGTAAGTGGACTAATAAACCATTATGTTTAAAGCCTAATGCAGGCCTACCAGATCCAAAGACCAATCTTTATAATGTAACAGCTAAGGAATTTGCAGGATATATGAAGGATCTTAGAAAATACGGAATAAAGATATATGGTGGTTGTTGTGGTACTACTCCAGAGTTTATTAAAGAAGTAACTAATATGCTTAAGGAAAATGGCAATATCCAAAGAGAATATGTGGAAATTAAAGCGGCAGTTTGCTCTCCAACAAAAACCGTGATAATTGATGAACCAAGAGTTGTGGGAGAGAGAATAAATCCTACAGGAAAGAAGATTTTCCAAGAAGCATTAAAAAATAAAAATATGGAATATATTCTAGGACAGGCATTAGAACAAACTAATGCAGGGGCAGATATTCTAGATGTCAACGTAGGTGTGCCAGGAATAAACGAAGTGGAAATGATGGTAGATACAGTAAAATCCCTGCAATCAGTGGTGGATGTACCTCTTCAGATTGATTCTACAGACCCTAAGGTAATAGAGGCAGCCCTTAGAGTTTATAATGGACGACCATTGGTAAATTCTGTAAATGGTGAGGAAGAGTCTCTTAAAAATATTCTTCCAATTGTAAAAAAATATGGTGGCGCCATAATAGGCTTAGCACTAGATGAGAATGGAATCCCTAAAAAGGGAGATGATAGAGTTAAAATTGCCAAAAAAATCATGGATAGATGTGTAAGCATAGGTATTGATAAAAAGGACATTTATATAGATTGTTTAACTCTTACAGTTTCAGCAGAACAGGAAGGCTGTAGGGAAACCCTTAAGGCTTTAAGCAGGGTTAAAAATGAGCTTGGACTTAAGACAATTCTTGGTGTATCTAATATATCCTTTGGATTACCTAATAGGGTGTTAGTAAATCATATTTTCTTGACAATGGCATTACAAAGTGGTTTGGATTTATGCATTATAAACCCTAATATTCCTGAAATGATGGGAGCTGTAATGGCATATAAGGTATTAGCTTGTCATGACTTAAATTCTGTAAATTATGTGGCTAAATACGCTAATATGCCAAAGTTAAAAACAGTGGCAGTAGATAACACAGGAAATTCAGAAAATAGAGCAATAACTACAAGCATTAATTTAAATGATAAAAAAGGAAATTATGAAATTTCAGACCTTTCATATGCTGTAAAAAAAGGACTAAAAAAAGAAGGAGCAGACATAACTAGGGAACTTCTATCTAAATTTGACTCAATGGATATAGTAAATAAGGCTCTAATTCCAGCCCTAGATGATATTGGTGCAGAATTTGAAAAAGGAACATTATTCTTACCACAGCTAATAATGGGTGCATCGGTGGCATCAGCAGCCTTTGAAGTAATTAAAGAAAATATGCAGCAAAATGGCAGCCAAAAGGTAAGTAAGGGAAAAATTGTAATTGCAACAGTTAAGGGAGATGTACATGATATAGGCAAAAATATTGTGAAAGTCTTACTTGAAAACTATGGTTTTGAAGTAATAGATCTAGGAAAAGATGTGCCATATGAGGATGTTGTAAATGCAATTAGGGATAATGATGTGCATTTATGTGGCCTATCAGCCCTTATGACAACAACACTTGTTTCCATGAAAGAAACCATAGAGTTAATAAGAAAAAATAATTTGGACTGTAAGGTAATGGTAGGTGGAGCGGTGCTCACTCCAGAATATGCCAAGGAAATAGATGCTGATTTTTATGCAGCAGATGCTAAGGAGTCAGTGGATATAGCTAGAAGAGTTCTTGGATAAAGGGAAAAAGTGTTTTAACAAAATATAAATTGCTATAAATCTATTTTGACATTTTTTTAACATTAGTATATACTTGTAAGGCGAATTTACGTCAACGAGTAAATACATAAAGATATTTATAGTTAAGGATGGAGTTATAAAATGGAAGATAAAGAAGAAAAGAAGATATCGGCAGTTGTCATTAGAAGATTGCCAAGATATTATAGATATCTTGGAGAGCTTGTTGAGAATGATGTTCAAAGAATTTCTTCTAAAGAATTAAGTGAGAAGATGAAGGTAACAGCTTCTCAGATTCGTCAGGATCTTAATAATTTTGGCGGCTTTGGTCAGCAGGGATATGGATATAATGTTAAGTATTTATATGACAAGATTGGTAAGATTTTAGGCGTTAATGAACCTCATAACATGATAGTAGTTGGTGCAGGTAATATTGGTAGAGCAATTTGCAATTATTCAGATTTTTCTAAGAGAGGATTTGTTATTAAGGGCCTTTTTGATAATAACAAGGAATTAGAAGGTAAGGAAATTGCTGGAGTTGGCATCTATAGTACAGACAAGATTAAGGATTTCATTGCAGAGAATCATATTGAAATTGTAGCTTTAACATTACCAAAGGCAGCAGCTAAGGAAGTTGCAAGTGTTGTAGTGGAAGCAGGAATTAAGGCTATTTGGAATTTTGCTCCAGTTGACTTAAATCTTCCACCAGATGTTATTGTTGAGAATGTTCATTTATCAGAAAGCTTAATGAGATTATCATACGCAATAGCTAATAATAAAGAATAATTATTTATGAGAACTTATACAGAAATGTATAAGTTCTTTTTTTTTTACAAAATTAAAGATATAATATAGTTAAATTTAAGTGTAGCAATTAAATTTATTTTAAAAGGTGGGGAATATGGCAGATTTTTCTTATGAGAAGATAAAGGACTTAGAGGGGATAGCTAGAGTTCCTGTTCTAACCCTAGATGAAAGATGGTATAAACTTATTCCAGCTAAATACAAGACAGACGAGATTAATTATTGGGAAAAAAGAGTTAATGAGCTTTTAAAAAAGCAGGGACAGGCAAATAATGATATAAAAGAAGTAAAAAAAATAAAAAATCAGCTAATCCAGGAAGTGGTAGATGCTATGGAAGATGATGATAATAGTAATGCCAAGAAGAAAAAAATGGAGCAAAATCAAAGACTAATTCAAGAGGCTAAGGATAAAATAGCTAGTCTTGAAGATGAGGCACTTGATTATCCAAAGGAGTTAGCAGATGCCAATAAACACTTGATTTCAGAGACACTAAAGGTAGTGTATGAAAGATTAAATACGAATGCAGAGGATATAGAAGTACTTAGTAAGTGGATTGATCAAACAAGAATTAAACTAAAGAAAAATATAGTAATTAGGCAGGATAAAGAAGAGGCCAATGAGAGAATGTATACTTATATGCATGACATTTTTGGACCAGATTTTAGTAATGAATTAGATAAACTAAATGAGGATTTTAAAATAAATAAAGAGGAAACTAGTAATGATTGATTTGATAGATAGTAAATGTGCAGGCGTAATAGACAAATATACAATAAATACTTTAGGAGTGCCATCTCTTTTATTAATGGAGGAGGCAGCTAAATTTAGCTTTGAACAAATAAGACAAGATTATGGTAAGCAAAGCAAAATTTTAATTGTATGTGGTTCAGGAAATAATGGAGGCGATGGACTTGCACTTCTTAGAATGCTTATATTAGCAGGTTATAAAAATACCGAAGCTTTGATTCTTGGAAGCCATTATTCAGAGCAAAATCTAGAACAACAAAGAATTTTAGAGTCCATGGGAATTACCCTAATAACTGAATTTAATAAGCCAAGTAAAGATTATGATTTAATAGTTGATGCTATATTTGGAGTTGGATTAAATAGACAAGTAGAAGGAAAATATAAAGAAATTATTGAATTTATTAATAACTCACAGGCAATGGTCTATTCTCTAGATGTTCCATCAGGAATTAATGCAAGCACAGGAGCAATTCTTGGTGTATGTGTTAAAGCTAATAAGACTTTTACATTTGGATATGAAAAAATTGGACTTTTTTGTGGAGATGGAGCTTATGTGTCAGGAAAAGTAATTTCAACCCCAGTGTGCTTTAATGACAAGGAAGCATTAATTGAAATTGGCAGGAAGGCTAGTTTAGATAGTGAATTAAAAGTCTTTGAAAAAATCGGACATGTAAAAGCAATAACAGGAAACATTCTAAAGGATGATAATGATTATTCTAAGGAAGTAAATGAAGTTCTAAGAAAAAGAAAAAGAGGCGGGAATAAGGGAAGCTATGGAAAGGTTACAATTATTGCCGGCTCTAAAAATATGGGTGGTGCTGCCATACTTAGTGCATTAACAGCCCTTAGAATGGGTGTTGGTATGGTTAAGCTATTGACTCATAAGAATAATAAAGAAGCTGTATTATCAGTTTTTCCTGAGTGTTTAATTGATGTATATGATGATGATATAAGTGAAGAATTAATCCAGTCAGCAATTGACTTTGGCGATAGCTTGGTAATAGGACCAGGTCTATCTAGGGACAATACAGCCCTTAAACTTACAAAATATGTATTAGAACATGTAAAGACTAAGCTAGTTATTGATGCTGATGCCCTAAATATAATTGCTGAAAATTCTTTGCAGGAATTGTTAAAAAGAGACATTAATAATGGTGATAAGAAAATAACAATCACACCACATTTAAAGGAAATGGAAAGATTAACTGGTGTTAAGTTACAGGATATAAAAAAAGATATGGTAAATATAGCCCTTAATTTTTCTAAAAAATATGGAGTTATTACAGTTTTAAAGGATGCTAAGACTGTTATAGCAGATGGAGATTATGCAGTTATTAACCAGGCTGGCAATGATGGAATGGCAACGGCAGGTTCAGGAGATGTATTAACTGGTGTTGTGGTAGGCTTACTTAATTTAGGGCTTAGTGAGTTTACAAGCGCAGTTGTGGCAGTTAATGTTCATGCTAATGCAGGAGATTTAGCAGCCGCTAATTTAACAGCTATGGGAATTATTGCAGGAGATATTTCAAGAAGCGTAGCCCAAGTAATGGCTGAAACTGTTGGACTTGTTGAAATTTAGTTATAATATGTGGTATATTTTATTTTAAAGCTTACGGCAATTTGCAAGGTAGCTAATAATTTTTTGCTAAATGAAAGGAATATGAGAATATGAACGAAGTACACCCCTCGGATGTAACAAATGGTTTTTTGATGGGTTTATTAAGAAAAATTACAGGTAAAGATAAGCAAGAAGATATATCTGAAGAAATAATGGATATGGTTAATGAAAGCCATGAACAAGGCGTCATTAAGGAAAGTGAAGCTGAAATGATAGGTAACATTTTTGAGTTTGGAGAGAAACAAGCCCAAGATGTTATGGTTCATCGAAAGAATATAGTTGCCATTGATGCAACACAGACAGTTAGTGAAGCTTTTGATTATGTGATGGAAGAGAATTATTCGAGATATCCAGTTTTTGATGAAGATATAGATAATGTAATTGGTATTCTGCATATTAGAGATTTATTAAAAGCATACGTGTCTGATGATTGTAAAAATAAGACACTAAAGGAGTTAGGTAATAACTTAATGTTTGAGGCATATTGCATACCTGAAACACGAAATATAAGTGCTCTTTTTAAAGAGATGAAGATAAAGAAGACACATATGGCCGTTGTGGTGGATGAATATGGGCAGACAACAGGTATTATTACTATGGAGGATATTTTAGAGGAAATAGTTGGTAATATCTTTGATGAATATGATGATGAAGAGGAACAAATAATCCAAAGAGATGATGGTACATTTATTATGGATGGTCAGATAACTCTTGAGGATGTAGAGGATAAGCTGGAAATTGAATTTAGTTGTGAAGAGGTGGATACACTTAATGGATTTCTTATTTGCGAATTAGGTAAGATTCCAGATAAGAAAGATGAGGGATTTAGCGCTAAGTGTGGTAACTATAAATTTACAATTTACACAGTCAACAATAAGATGGTGGATAAGGTTCTTGTTTCCAAAGAGGAAGAGGTAAATTGCACTGATGATAATTAAACTAAATAACTAGTTTTTAAATTGATGAAAGTTTAATATCAACAGGATAGTTCGTTTAGTTGGGAGTTTTTTATGATGCTAGAAAATAAAAGTTTTAAAGAGGGATATGATAAAAATAATGTTGAAGCTGAATTTGTGCTAGATGAGTTAAACTATATAATTAATGGAGATGAGAGATTCTATAGGTTAATAGGTGAATTTTCTCTTTTTAGTTTTGACAAGATAGTACTTAAAGAGGATAGAGAAAAGTTTTTAAACTTTGTGAATAAGGAGAATAAAAAGGAGACTATTATACTCCGAGTTCAGAATAAGAATAAGGAATATCGCTATATGCGTTTAATTAAAATGGGCGATAGACTTATAGGAGATGAAACTCTTCAATATTTTCGAATTCAGGACATGGAGAATGCATGTCTAAAATTTAGAAAAAATTATGATATGATTAAAAAATATAGATCACTACTTGGTCTAATTCCTAATAAGCTTTTTGATTATGATATTGAGACTAAGGAATTCACGATTTTTTTCTATAATAATCATAAAGCTCAGCCAATTGTTAAGAAGAAGTTTGACGATTGGAAGGAAGAGGTAATAATTAATGACATGGTCGATGAAAAGAGTATGAAAAATTTCGACATGTTATGTGAATGTATTGAAAATCAAATGGAGAATTTTAGCATAACAATAACTGCTTCAATTCTAACACAGGGAGCAAGAATGGAAAGATTATCAATAAAGGGTGCAAGCCTAATTGATAGCGTTGATAAAAAGCTTGTTCTTGGTGTTATAACACAGGAAAAATATAATGGAAATTATATTCCAAATCAGGCTGATAATGGAGAAATTGGCAGAGATTCTGCCACAGGACTTTATAATAAAAAGACAATTACAGATAAAATCACGGAACATCTAAATTTCTTAAAATTAAATAAGATAAAGCAAAATGGCAGAACATATTTATTAGTACTTGATATTGATAATTTTAAACAGGTTAATGATACATATGGACACTATTTTGGAGATGAAGTAATTAATAGATTTGCCAAGGGACTAAGCCATATGGCAGCAGATAATGGCATGGTTGGTCGAATTGGTGGCGATGAATTTATGGTACTTCTTGATAATATTAAGGATGAAGAGGAATTAAGAATTAAATTAAAGAGTATGCGCCTTAATCTAAAATTAGAGTTAAAGGAAGTAAAGCATGATTATTTATTCTCTTCATCAATTGGCGTATCAAGGTTTGGTGTTGATGGAACTGAGTTTGAAACATTATTTAAGATAGCAGATGCCTGTCTTTATATTGCAAAGGATAAGGGCAAGGATCGTTTTATTATTTATGATGTTGAAAAACATGGAGATCTATTATCTAAAGAATCCGTTAGAGTAGCAATTGGCAATGATTTTTTAAAGCCAATAGATAAATATGAATTGGTTACTAATCTAATTTTAAGGGCTAATAATGCAGCAGGATTTGATGAATTTTCTGAGATTTTAAAAGAACTAGGAGATAAGTTAAATTTACATGGAATAAGAGTATTTGCAGGAGAGGGCTTAAGAAGAGTTTACTCAACAGGCTATTATAATAAGGATTTAGAAGATGCTAGTTATATTAATAATCCTGAATACAGCGGACATTTTGATGAGCATGACATGTATATAGTTAATAATATTGTTTCAATTGAAATGACACATCCTGAATTAGCTTATAAATTTACAGATGATAATATTTGTTCATTTATTCAGATTAGAGTAAGAAATAAGGCTAATAAGTGTGTTGCTATGATGGAATTTGATATATTTGGCGAGATAAGAAGAAAATGGAGTAGTGTTGATATATGCACCTTAAGAATGCTTGTTATTGGGCTTAGTAATGCGACTAAGTCACAGTTTACGGATTTAGATATATAATTGACAACAATTTCTGATATTGTTACAATTATTTATAAATTAAAAAAATAGGAGATGTGCGTTATGAGGAAAGCAGTAATTTCTATTCTAGTTGGTAACTCAGCAGGTGTTTTAAGTCGCGTTGCAGGTCTTTTTAGTCGCAGAGGCTATAATATTGACAGCTTAACTGTTGGTGAAACACTAAATCCTGATATATCAAGAATGACTATTGTTGCAACAGGTGATGATGATGTTCTTGAACAGATTGAGAAACAACTAACAAAAATCGTTGATGTAAAGAAGATTACAGTATTACCATTAGATGATTCTGTATGTAGAGAATTGGTTTTGGTTAAGGTGTTAGTATCCCCAGAAAGACGTCAGGAGATAGCAACAATTGCAGATATTTACAGAGCTAATATAGTGGATGTTTCTAAGGAATCAGTAATTGTTTCTTTAACTGGCAGTCAAAGTAAGATAAATGCGTTTATAGAATTGTTAGATGGCTTTACAATTGTAGAAATAGCAAGAACGGGAATAACAGGACTTAAGCGAGGTCCACTTGGCATAGAGGATAACTAAAAAACTATTAAATATTAAAAATAAACATAAAAGGACATTTGCTTAGAATGATAAGTAAATGTCCTTTTTGTTTATTTTTAAAATTGAAAAAATATAAAATGTATAGTAAAATTATAATTAATAAAAAACGAGACAATTTAATACTTAGAAAGTGAGGATATCTAATGGCGGATAGTAATAAAGAAAAGAGTATTCCATTTTACAAAACAGTAGCAGGTATGAGCTTTATAAGCTATGCTATGCTTTTGGTAGTTTTCGTAGTAACAATTTTTACAGTAACCTCTAAGACTATGACTATATCTAAAAATGCTACTGACATAACTAATAATCTTGAATCTATGTTAAATAGTTTAAGGATTTTTGAAGTCGATATGCGAATTTTAGATAATGATGGATTTGGTCTTGCAGCTATGTATGACACTTTAGATAGTATGGGTGCTGTAACAGGTAACAATGGTAAGATAGCAGAAATGCAAAATTGTCTAACAGAAATGGACACAGCAATTTCTGATTTAGAGACAGTACTTGCTGATAATAAGAGCTCTGGTAAAGGAACTGCAGTAGAGGCAACTAAGGTATTAAAAGATACATATACAAACTATAAAAGTCAATATCAGAAAGTAATACAGGCAGCTCAGGTTAAAGATGTAAATACAATTGTTGGCGTTGTTTATGGCGATGCATCTAAGGATCTTGCTACAATGAAGGAACAGTTAGATATTATTAACGAGCAAAGTTCTATTCTTTCTGAAAAGATGGAGAATTTTATTAATCGTACATCTCATACAGCTTTGGCAGTAATTAATGTAATGATGGTAATATATGTTGTTGTTATTATTCTTTGCTTATTATTTAATTACCAAATGATTGGTAAGAAAGTTAATAAGATTAGTGAAGAAATTAGAGAAATTATTAAAAATATCAAACATAACAAGGGCGATTTAACAGCAAGAATTACTACAAATACAGGCTCAGAACTTGTTCATATAAAAGATGGTTTTAATGAATTTATAGAGACTTTACAAATTATACTTTCAGAGGTTAAAGACGGTACAGATGCCCTAAAGGACTCATCAGCTAATATGACAAATCAGATTGCTCTTGCTAGAGATAATATAACTAATACAAGTGCTGCATTAGAGGAATTATCAGCAAGTATGGAGACAGTATCTAAGACAGCAGAACAAATCGATGATAGATTAGTGGATGTAAATAATGCAACAAGTAATATAAATAATAGAGTTGAAGAGGGTACTAATAAGACTAAGGAGATTAAGAGAGAAGCTAATGATATTAAGAATGATGTTCTTTTAAAGAAGGACAATACTGGCAACAAGATGGAAGAATTATCAAAGGTTCTTGAAAAATCCGTAAAAGATAGTGAACAGGTTAAGCAGATTAATGAATTAACCAATGTAATTCTTGATATTGCAAGTCAGACAAATCTTCTTGCTCTTAATGCAAGTATTGAAGCTGCAAGAGCTGGTGAAGCTGGTAGAGGCTTTGCTGTAGTTGCTGAAGAAATCAGTAACTTAGCAGATAACTCAAGGGAAACAGCTGGTAATATTCAGGTTATTAGTAAGGAAGTTACCAATGCAGTTAATACATTGGCAAGCAATGCAATGCAGGTTCTTGATTTTATTAATAACACAGTATTATCTGATTATGATGGCTTTGTAGGTGTTGGTGAAAAATACGAAGAAACTGCAAGTTATATAAACGAAATGCTAGGAGAAATTGAAGGACAGATATCAACACTTAATCAGACAATGGTTGAAATGTCAGGCTCTGTTGAAAATATTACAAGATCAGTTCAGGAAGCATCAGAAGCAATTTCACAGTCAGCTGATAATTCACAGGATATTGTATATGAAATCAATGATATTAGTTCAGCAATGGATACTAATAACGAGGTAACTAATAAACTTGATGACAGCACTAAGAAATTTACAACCTTCTAATTCTAATAAATAGGCCAAAGATTAATAAAAAAATAAGCTAGGATTTAAGATTAAAACTTAAGTCCTAGCTTTATTATTAGTTTATTTATTTGTTTGTTTATTTGTCGTCTTTATGCTCTTTTTTGTAGTCTTTAACTCTTTTATTGTATTCCTTTTCATGTCTTTTAAATTGGAAAAATATTACAATAATAATTATAATTAATGCAATAAGAGTTGATATGATTTGCTTTATGCTAAGTGAAAGACCTTTACTAGTCCTAGCCTCTTTGCCATCACTAGTTTCTGTATTTTTTTCATTAGCCTTTAAAGCCTCACTTTGGGCAGCTTCTGCCTTACTAGCTTCGGCTTTAGCAAGCTCTTCTTCATACTTTGTGTTTACATTATCTAGCATGTCATTATTAGAATCAGCACCAACTAAGCTTCTGTATAATCCAAATTTTGCGCAGCTGTATTCATATTCATCATCTACATAAAACCAGCAGTATTGCTGAGATTCGTGCTTTTTATAAGCCTCTTTACAACAATCTAGAGCAGTTTGGTTATTTAGATATGAAAGAGGTGTTCTTAAATTAAGAGTGATCTGATTTTCACCATAAAGATGAAGATATGTCTTTAATACATCATGTGTGCCATATTTAGCAGCAGATTCAGGATTAAAGCTAGAATCATTGGAATGATCAACGGCCTCTGCTACACAATGTGCTAGAAGTTGATGCCCACCATGACCATATTCTCCATTTAAATCTTGAGTTACCACAATTGTAGGCTTAAATTTACGAATTTGTTCTGTTACAAAGGCACTAACATCTGCATAAGAATAATTCTTTAATGCAGCATCGTAATCTGCGCAGTAATAGTCATAGAAATTACCTTTAACAGGATAGTGTACTAGACCAACAGTCCATAAACCATCTAATTCTTCATGCTCCCTATATGGCTCAGATTGATAAAAATCACACATATAAGCAACTTGAAGATTTACATCATCTCTAGCGCCATAAGTTGCTAAAACTCCCCCAAGGAATAGTATTTCATCGTCGGCATGAGTGGAAAAAACCAACATATCAGGATTAGTACAAGGCTCTTCCCAGTTTTGAATCTGCATAGGAAGCTTACCATCACTAAGAGCTACAATCTCACAAATTCTCATATCCTCTGTTAGGTTAATAGTAGCTTCTGTAGTTTCCTCATCTAGGGCAATATATTCATGTAGGAATCCCTTGCTTCCACAACTAATCTGTTTTTGATTATAGCTAATTGTATATTCACTACTAGGATTGTGATACCACTTTATATATAAGCCCTTAATTGGAGTGTTAGTAGTAATGTTTACACTTGTGCCAGCAAGATATTTAACTGAACTTTTATAGGAATTATCAGTAACAAGTGCTGTGTCACTGCTTGAATGATTAATGGTAAAATCCACACTAACAGCTTCATTAGTTTGAGTTTCATCAGCTTTTATAGTGCTTGGATTAATAAGAAAAAGAATGCCAAGTAAAAAAGGCATAAGTAGAATTTTTTTATAAAATTTTAGCTTCATTTTATAATCTCCCTCCAATTTTTGTGCATAATAAAAATAACATTTTAATAATTAATCTACAAGTGATAATATATAAAATGAGTAGATATTTATTTGAGTAGAGAAGGGTAATTTAATATGAGAAGAGATTTTTGTAATATTAGGCTAGGAGTGTATGCAAGTACTCTATCTGTAAGGCTAGGAGAAAGTGTAATTAAGGAACTTCAGAAAGTAAATCCAGATAGATTTGTGGAGTTAATAAAGATAAAGCCGGTTCTTAAAAACACAAAGGAAGAATTTAGATTATTATCAGAGGCATTAAATAATGACGTCATTGATATGGCTGTCTGCTTTTTAGATAGAATTTATGCAATAGATAATAGGCCAGTTAAGGATGTATTAGCTGATAACGGATTAAGTCTAGCTACGGTTTTAAGCCGACTTAGTACAGATACAGTAATGGTTTTAAAGAAAAATACTATGATAGATAGTAAGCCAATTTTTGCAACTGATTGCAGGGAAAGAGCATATCAGATAAAGGATAGATTTCCGGATAGTAAAGTAAAAATAATAGATGGGGTTAATTCTTGCCTTAATGAATTAAATAGTGGCAATGTAGTGGGTGCGGTTTTACCAGAATGCGCCTTGAAGTTACTTAATAAGGAAAATTTTCGAGGCTTTGAATATTTAAACTATGATCGACATATGATGACACCAATAATGGGTCAGGCAATGGCTCTTTTACTTGAAAGAGATGGGGAAGGCCTAGAAAACTCATCTAAGAGATTATTAGATGGAGATGCCGCTTATGAACTATTTATGGAAAGGGAAATTTATGATAAAATAAAGGACAAGGATTTAGACGAAAGGATAAGTTATATTACAGTTAGTGTAAAATCCACAATGGATTCCCTAGATGTTAATATTTTTCTTATACTTGACAATAAACCTTTTAGAATAAGATTAGGCGGAAACAAATTAGAGAAAAATTTTATTATGCATAGAATACTAGAGGAAATTGATGAACTATTATCAGGCCTAAAGATAA
>Ga0247611_10007953_pt1 | contig 13177 bp, 7 predicted proteins | sample 177DNAGHGhighgp2_FD_192422 | JGI IMG/M metagenome (GOLD analysis project Ga0247611, IMG submission 192422) | Sheep rumen microbial communities from Palmerston North, Manawatu-Wanganui, New Zealand - 1770 DNA GHGhigh gp2 | ecosystem: Host-associated > Mammals > Digestive system > Stomach > Rumen ... | reverse complement strand
GTTAAGTTTCTGCATAATCTTCTTGCCAAGTTCCATACCTTCATCATCGGTAAGAGACTTGTTGATTAAGCACTTAACAGTTTCGTACAAACCAGCATAGCCAAGTGAGATTGTAGAATAGCCATTATAGAGAAGTTCATCAATCTTCTCGCCTTTCTTCAATCTTGCAAATGCACCGTTTTGCCAAAGAATTGGGGCAACGTCAGACTTAACACCTCTGAGGTGTTCATGACGAAGTCTTAGTGCTCTATGGCAAAGTTCCAATCTTTCTTCAAGAATGTACCAGAACTTTTCAATGTCACCCTTTGCAGATAGTGCGACATCTGGAAGATTGATGGTGACAACACCTTGGTTAAATCTGCCATAGAACTTGCCTTTCTTAGTTTTTGGATCGACATAAGGAGTAAGGAATGAGCGGCAGCCCATGCACGGATAGCAATAACCGTGGCCTTTCTTGTCTTTCTTCTGTTCCATCATAATCTTTTCAGAGATATAGTCAGGAACCATACGTTTTGTAGTACATTCAGCAGCAAGCTTTGTCAAATAGAAATACTTGCTTTCAGGATGAATATTGTCTTCTTCAAGAACGTACAACAATTTCGGGAATGGGTTAGCATAGAATTGTCCGTTTTCATTCTTGACACCCTTAATTCTCTGCTTTAAAATTTCTTCAATGACTCTTGCGAGATCAGCTTTATCTTCTTCTGTTTCAGCTTCATTCAAATACAAGCAAACAGAAACGAATGGTGTTTGACCATTTGTTGTCTGCAACGTAATGATCTGATATTGAAGTGTCTGAACACCTTCAGTAATATCACTTTCTACGAGATCTTCAATCTGTGCATCTGTCAATGTTGGGTATTTTTCCTTAAAGTACTTTCTTGTACTTGGAATGAACTTTGACAAATGTGATGCTGTGATAGTCTGTCCACCATACTGTGATGATGCAACTTGAGCAACAATCTGAGATGCAATGTTACATGCTGTCTTGAAGGTGTGTGGCTTATCAATCGTTGTACCAGAAATGATTGTACCATTCTGGAGCATGTCATCGAGATTGATTAAACAACAATTGTGGATCGGCATTGCAAAGTAGTCCATGTCGTGAAAATGAATGATGCCGTCTTTGTGTGCTTTAAATATGTCAGCTGGAAGTAAGTAACGCTGTGATAAGTCCTTCGAAACTTCACCTGCCATGTAATCACGCATCGTGCTTACAATGTTAGGATTCTTATTTGCGTTTTCTTGCTGAATATCTTCATTATCACCTTGTAACAATGACAATACACGATCGTCAATTGTATTCTTTCGATTGTCTAGTGCTTTCTGATATCTGAATGTAATGTATTCTTTAGCAACGTTGTATTTGCCACTTTGCATAATGGCATCTTCGACAAAATTCTGAATATCATCTGATGAAACAGCAGCTACAGCTTGTTTGCACTGGTCTTCAATATTTTTGGCAATATCTTTAATTTCTGCTGTGCTGATTCGTTCATCGAGTCTTACTTTCTCATTAGCTCTGGAAATAGCTTCAATAATATTCTTTTTGCTAAAATCAACTTCAGAACCGATTACGTTTACGAATTTTCATATTAGCCTCTTATAAAATCGTCTTGTATAATAATCTCAAATCAAATATAATAATTTTCTGGTAAAATTATTTATGTTTTTCGAAACGAAATGACAAACCGAAGTTCTTTTTCAGTTACGACTTTGAAGATGAAACCATTTCTATAGCAGTAGTCTCTTGCTGCAGTCCATTTTTCATTATTTCTTTCGATCACTCTACAACGTTCTTGCCAACTTGCCAATCTTTTCTGCGTGGGTTTCTTTGGCGGAGGCGGCATTATAACGTTTCCATGTTCGTCTAATCTTGCAGTCTGATTTTCAGGTTTAACTTCAATTACATAGCGTTTTAAGCTACCGTCACGACTTTTAACAAACATTACAAAGTCCGTAATGTAGTTGTGCGTTTTGCCATCTTGTTTGCTGTAATACGGAATTTTCAAAATTTCTGAACCATAAGCAAGAATATTTTCTTGCTCATCGCAGAAATTGCATAAACGACGTTCCCATGAACTACGGAAAGTTATGGGTTTAGCGTCTGGGACTTGTCCGTTGTAATTGAAGCACTTTTCGGGATGCTTCGGGACAAACGTTCCTTGCATGTATTCTCTAGCAAAGATTGACATTACTTAGTCTGCTGTTGTTGTCCCTGTTCAGCCTTCTTTTCAGGCGTCAAATCAAGATATTTAACTTTTCCTTTATTTGCGCTCAAATATTGTTTTGCAGCCTCCAGAGTGATCGGAGCCACCAAAATTCCATTCGAGAATGACGGTTTTTCACACGTAGAGAGGAAATTATAAAGATTTTCAAGCGATTTATTGATTATATTGCCCGCATCTTTAGATTCGCTACAAACGTACATCTGTCCTTTATTAAAGTTTACGAATGCAAAGTAACGTCTTGATGTGTTAGTTTTCTTATCGTCTGCAGCTTGTGCGTTAATGTCTTTTTCAGTAGTTTGCGTCTTTTCAGCAGCATCTACTTTGGCTTGTGTATCAGCAATGTTTTCTGCTTCTGTCAACAAAGATTTGCTAAATGTTTCGACAGATTCATCAATTTCAGCAGGTTCGCTATTTGCACGATCCATTTCAGTCTTTACCATGTCGCCAAAAGCATGCACAACTTCGTTAATTGGGAACTTCAATTGTTCCGACATGTAAACTAAGCATTCGTATGCTTTAGCTGGTTCTTTTCTAGCTTTGACAGACATCACATAGTCAGTGATGCAATCAATAGCTGCATCTGTAAATTTAGATTCATTCATATATCGACCTTATCGTTCTTTTCTTTGTAAACAGTTTGTTCTTAAAAAACGTTCTAATGTGTGCAACGTTTTAAATGAGAAAAATCTTCCATCGGGAGTTTTGCAGAATACTTCACCGTTTGGTCTATACCACAAGTCAAAGTAATCACGTTGACTTTTATGAAATACACTTTGCTTGCCAACTACTTTTACTTGTTTCTTAAAAGTCTTTAACGGTTCTGATACGAACACAAGTGTAATTTTATTGGAGATTTCTTTAATCATGTCTCCAGTAAGTGGAATATCATCAGTTTCTTTTTCCACCGGAGGATGCTGAGCAATCCACGCGTCGATTTTTTCATCACTACAACATTTAACTTTTCTTGGATCATCAGTAGTACTACACACAACCATGCCATCAGTTCTGAACCAAAGCTCTGCAATACCGCCATTAGTTTCATAGCTAATCTTTCCTCTATAGTTATCTGCTTTTCTGAATGCTGTCCATTTTGCGATCGGAATTTTCTTCAAAATGTCTTCAATAAGTGTATTGTAAGACATCAATTGAATTTGCATTAGCAATTCTTCTTCATTCTTGCGTTCTGCACGTCTAGCATCAGCGACAGCTTTTCGATCTGCATCGGTGTATTCAATGATGTAAACTTCAGATAGTATCATATAAAGTATTTATAAAAAAGGCAGTACTTGTTAGTACTGCCTTTGATATTCTTCTGTAAACTTACTATTACAAGTTGTCTGTTGTAGTAATAGTAGTTTCAGCTCTGTTGAGTGTTGTTGTTACTTGAATGAATTCGATAGCTTCAGCAGGTCTGATGCTAATGTTAACGTAGACCAAGTGAGAATCCTTTGGATCTGGTTTGACTACGACACTCTTAGCAGTGATACCCTGATTTGCCATGATTCCGCTCAAGAATGAATCAACAGTTGAAAGCATTGTGCTTCTTGTTGTAGAAGTGTTGTTCTGGAACAAGAATGGTTGCAACAACGATTCAAGGTGCTTTTCGATATAGTTGACCAAGCCACGGACATTGATTCTGTTGAGAGCGCTTGTCTTCTTCAACATTGTCTTATTACCGTAGATGAGTTCACCGTAACCTGCACAAGTTCTTGAACAGTTAATGTGTGCACTGTACAATTGTCCGATTTCTGGATCTGACAACTTCAACAACTGACCATTGCTGTATTCGATAGTACCGTTAGTTACACCAGCAGCTGCAATCCAAGGTGTACCTGCTCTCCAGCATCTTGCGTGTGCAACTGCAAGTGCAACAGACTTAGGTAAGTATACCCAGTTGGATGTGTACTGATCGTAGTATCTATCGTAACCTGCTTCTGCAGCTACGTAAGAACCGTTTGCGAATGCGAATAACTTACCTTCAGATAGTGCCTTGTAAGCTGTTTTAGCAGCCTTAGATGTTACCTGAATGAAACCGATGTCGATACCTCTATCGATTGCAATGTTTGCGATTCTGTTCTGCATTGCAGCATACTTTTGACGAGACTGGAATGTTTCGATTGCTTCAACGTTGAAGATAATATCGAAGTTACATTTCTGACGGTCTCTATAAAGTTCAAGAGCAGCAGTCTTTTCTTTAATTTCGTGTTTCTGAGAATTCTTACCACCAGTCAACTGATAGATGCTGTATGTCTGTTTTGGCATAGCATAATCACCAGTGATTGTTCTAGAAGCAAGTACAGAGTTCAACGAAACGTAGATGTACTTTGACTGTCCATTGATTACGTATGGTGCATACATTGAGTTACCGTTACCGTCCTTGACTCTTGGATCGTTAGATACCAAGAAGGATTCGACAGGTTCCTTAACAAGTGCATCAAGACCAGAACCCCAAACAGATGCCTGTTGAGATTTAGACTTAACGTAAACGTTAATCTTATAGACTTTCTTCCAAGTCAAGTTGTTTGGATTGCTTTCGTAAGATGGGTGTTCCAACCAATCCTGATTTACTCTGTCTTCATCATCAAACTGATACTTCCAGTTGAATGCAGCTGGCTGATCAACCAAAGCAGCGTTATTAGCGACTTCAGGAGTGATGATTGAAATACCGATGTCGTTACCGAATTCACCAGGTGCAACAGCAGCAATAACTAACTGATTATTCTGAAGTGAATCATAACGTTCAATATCACCGTTACCCGGTTCATCGACTGATAAGATAGTCTTTGTGTAACCATCTTTATACAATCCAGTTGGATCGTTTACAATATCAGAAGTTGGGAATGCAACTAGTGGCTTAACAGCTTTTTCAGCTTTGTGTTCATCGTATACCCACGGCTGATAGACGTATTCAGGATGACGTGAAATGTAAGCAGCTTTTACGACTGAATTACCAGCTACGCCGATATCGCTATCCCAATATGTATTGAAGATGTACTTAGAAATGTATACACCATCATTCTTTGTATCACTGTCATCTGGATTGTCTTTGAAGATAATCTTTGATTTCAACGTCAAATCGACAGGGTCAACAGATTCGAATACACCATAAGCTGAAGTGTAGAGATCTCCAATGTCTTTGCCGTATTGTTCGTATGCTAATTTCTTAGCGTCTGCGTAAGGCATGTCAGTAATTGTGTATGCGCTGTAACCGTTTTTCGCGATTGTTGCATAACGATTATATTTTTCAGTATCTGTTGCACTTAAATCAGACAATGTCATACCAGCAGCATCTACAAAAATTTCACCAGAAATTGCTGGGTTTGTAGCTTTCATAATCAATTGCTGATTGTAAAGAGCTCCAGTAATTTCTCTGAATTGTGCACCAAATACATCTGCACCAGCCTTATAAGCTGATTGTTCGATGATTTCTTCGTTCAATGTTGCTTCTTCGTTCCAATCGAAGAATTGAACTTTGTATACATCAGCAGATTCTGTTACAGCAGCACTACCAGCATCAGTCATAATTTGTGCAATAGACTTTGTAGCAGCAGTCGTTGAATATGTGTAACCTCCAGCTGCAGTTTCTGGAATGTAGAAACTTGCATTTGCATCAACACTGTTAAGTGTTAATGTGCCAGGAACATAAAGTTGTGCTTGCCAATCACCATCTTCGTTCTTATTTGCACTTGTAACATACAAACATGGGTTTGTTTCTGGAACGATTGCAGCATCGCTTAATGCACTAACAATGTAAACTTTTTCGTTTTCCTTACCAGTTGCTTTCTTGATGAATAGCTTAGAATAATCTCCGCCATTTGCATCACCAATGCAGTAGTATGTACCTTCATCAGCAGATGTTGGCTTAGTATCATCTCTAATAATTCTGATTGCTGGATCTTGATTTTGTGTAAGATCACGATAGTAAACAGCAGAACCAGTGTCAACTAAGCAGAATGCAGTATTTGTATAGTTACCTGAAGTTACAGGTTCTGCAGTATCTACATCGATAAATGTTTGCCAGTTTTGATCTTTGATGTTTACGTATTCAACGTGACCAGCCATTGGTTCTAGCAACTTAATTTGTGTGTTGCCGTTGTTATCGACATAAGTAAAGCTCTGAACCATGTCGCTAACAACACAATCTCTAGCTGCAGCATCTTTGTAAGGATACTGAATGAATGCGTACTGTTCATCACCCATAGTTGCACGTACAGCATAAAGCTGTGGAGATGCAATCAAGAATTGATCGGCAGCAAAGTGTCCATAGTTCTGTTCAGATTCTGGATCACCGAAATTTTCGTGGAACTTCTTAACAGAAGTACTCAAAATACGCTGGTTTACATAACCTCTGTTTGCATCGAGGACGATAGCACCAACGCCGTCTGTTACTGTATTATTTGCCTGAATTGAATTATCGATTTCAGAGAATCCAATTCCAGGATAAGACCAATTTACAGCCATAAAACCTCTCTAATAATTCTAATAATTTCACTCACGAATAGACGTTATACTTATTTAATATTTATAGCTCAAAATTTCTATTTATATACAAAAACAGCCGCGGACAAACCGCGGCTGTTTTCTTTTTAGTAATATTCAGTTTAGAACAACTTAGGAATGAAGAAGTTCTGATCAAGTTCAATAATAGTTTTGACTTCTTCTCCACATGGGCAAGTGAATGTAGCAGTTCTGTCACAAATGAACGAGAATTCGTCAAGTTTGTGAATAATAAAGCAGAATGTAGGAGCGTCTGTATTCTTCACATAGTTATAAACAGACCATAAGTCCTGCATTTGTCCATTGACAGACTTTACATAGCTTGCAAGTAGCATAAACTGATCATCAATAGGTTCTACCAAAGCTGGATTGTTTTTCAATCTAGTAATCTGATTTTCCGTACCAATGGTCGGGAAAGTAAATTCGATCATGTCACCGTTTGGCAATTTGACTTGCTTATTTGGCAACTTGTTGTCGTAGTGAATAACATTCAACTTATCAAACGTGTAATCTTGCACAAACTGTGTTCCACAGTGTGGGCATGTGCACTTAACCTTGATTGGTTTTCCATCGTATGTGATGTCACGAATGTAGTACAAGAACCAAAGTTTATCGTTTGCCAAAATGTCAGCAATTTCGATTCCTGAAACTCTACGACTTAAAATCTTGTAAATGACAGCATTTGGATTTGCATCAGTGATACTTGTAATATCTTTTAAATCCATGCCAGTAAATGGCGTTACATAAATGTCATTAGGATAGAAAGCGCCTCTCGAAGGAAGTAATGTTTTATCCAAAAGTTTACCAGCAGGTTTTTGTCTTTGTGCAGCATACATCTGCATAGCTTCTTCTGGTGTAATTTCTTGTTCTTGTTCTTCGATAACTCTCATAATAACCTCAATATCAAATTTTGTATTTTATTTATTTATGCATTGCGTAACACAACAATTGCCCATTCACCATCACCATAGTCAGCATCATCAAATGAGCGTGTTGGACTTGCCATATCAGAAATTCTGTATATTACTGCGCGTCTATCGTGTGTAGTAATGAGTGACATAACTTTAAACATGTATGGATCGTCTTTCATGTCGTCACATGATAGCGCAAATCTACAAGTTTTATCAATACTTTCATCATAACGATCGTGTACTAAACGTTTAACAAGTGCACTATCATGACACGTTACATTACCAGTATGTTCTAATATCAAAATAGGAGCACCATCTTTATCGACTTCAATTCCGTGTTTAAATGCTGAAGTTGGAATAACGACAGAAGTCTTATCATGATTACTGCCATAATCATATATTTTTGTCCAGTTTTCTGGATTGTAACGATCTTCATAGCAGCCTTTATTTAGTGTGTAATAGCGCGTACCCCATGAATGATACACCCATCTGCGTTCAGCAATCGGTGTTTCGTAACTTGCATAATTATCAATGATATTATAATGTCTATCAGAATAATCAGTTACAAATTCTTCTGTATTCGCTAGCCAATACGGATCTATGCCCGATAATACAAAGTCTGCGCATAAACGCATATGTTCTCTAAACCAAGCATCGTCATGTCTATTTTCTGGTGAAGTTGCAAGATATGCCGAATATGTTCTAATAGCACAATCAAACGTTGTAGCAGAAACATCTCCAGTTGCAGAAAATACAGGTATTGCACTTTGCGGTACGAACGAGTCAGCATTCGTTCTCATGCTGAGACGTTGCGTATCTTTATACATAGCAGATAAGTTATCTGCACTAAGTGTTAAATATGCGTGTTTATCGTTGTTGAACGGCACAAAATCTACTGGATAGTGTTCTATTCCAAACGTAGATGCAAAAGCACTTGGCACTATGCAAGTGTACTCAGCGACATAAATTGGATGACCTGAAAGTGAACATGTTGGATCTAATTCAGTGGTCGAATCAATACAGCCGTTTGTCATTAAACGATTAGCAGATAAGAAGTCGTTGTAATATTCTGATTCTGCAACTGTTGGTAGAAGTACATTTGTTCTACCAGAATCAGCTTTATTTAAGTTTTTTGTACCGAAAGATGCGTTAAACACATTGTCATAAGCTTCAGCTGATGTTGATTCTGTGTCACCTGGCAACATCTTGTAAATATCACCAGTAAATACAGTCGGAGCATTTGTGAATTGAAAGATGATCGGCGCATCGTATTGATCTTTATAATCTGCATCATCATAAAACTGTACACACACGTCACCATACATGAAATCATACATCGACAAAACTAATTGTATGTCATTCAATTGTTCATCAGCAAATACTTGCGAAATGTACATTGACGCTTTTTTACCTGTAATCACTTCGTGTTTTGTCAAATTTACACCATCATCTACAAATTTTACAGTAAACTGCGTAGATTCCATCGTAAATCTGTTAGTAATTATAACGTCAGCATAATTAAATGGATTTGACAAATACTTGTGAAGTATTTCCATTCTTGCAAATGTGCGAGGATAATAACGAACAACTTTGTGTTCATCGTGACCAAAATCAACATTCATAGCTGTATGAGAATGTTCATTACTGTGCTCAATCACTCGAACAGATCTTTGTTTATTTTCAGAATCTAACAGTCTAAATAATACTGTGTTTGACTGATTTGTGCTCATTATTATCTTCCGTATGTGTAATTCAATTTAACTCTAACTACTGCAATTTCGTTTGGTAAAGTAAAGTTTACGATGTTGTTATTATCATCAAGAATATTATCTTCGATAACGTATTTGATAGTTGCGTAGTGATCAGTGTATTCAGATATACATGATGGATTTAGTTGTGCTAATGCTGTGTTGTATGATTTTTCAGTTAGCACGTTAAGTTCATGTCTATTATCTTTACGCGAATATGTCAAATTATGTATGAATACGTCTTCTACATCTGTTGTATATGGCAATGCTACTGGTGTATCAGTTGTCGCATTTGCTGTTTTAGCATTATCAAGTTGAGTCAAAATGTCAGATCCGAAAGATGCATCACTGATGAATGCTTCTTCAGCAGTGTTAAATCCAATCCAAAGCTTAGAACCAGAACCGAAATTGTTATAGTTTGCGTCGTTTAATACGATCTGCAATCTACCATCTTCTAGTTCTGTAACTGCTTTGACAGTTACGTATTGCATATTCGAATGTATGTTATCACTTTCATTAATGCAGATGCCGATAGTTAGCGCAGACATAAACTTAGCAACACTCATTTTTGTTGTCGTCTGAGTGTTAAGTTCAGAACCATCACTAGTGATTGGAATAACAATAACGTTGTTCGAATATCCGTCAGTTCCAGTAATGTATGGCTTTGTAGCATCATCTGTAGCTTGAGTATGAAGATTATCGAATCTGAAATAGTTCGAAGTATCACGCGTTAAGCTTGATGGTGTAATATCTACGTTCACTGACTTAGTAGCGGCATTATCGTAAATCAATTTGATAATGTCACTCTTATAAATCTTATTGTTGAACTTCTGTCTGTCAACTAACCACTTATAAATCTTGCTTTCAACGTCTTCCTGATATTTTGCAACATTTGTAGTTCTATCTAGTTCTACAGTACCAACAAGATCGAAATACTGTATAATTGGTGGAATGCTGATAGGCACTACACCGAATTGCAACTTTTCTTCGATGTCATTGTAAATTTTGTTTGTGTTAATGTAGAATGGTTCTGTAGTTGACTGTTGTTCGTTTGTAATTGTTTCTACATTTGAAATACTTGCACAGCATTTTGCAAAATCACCAATGTGTTCTTTAAAGTCTTCAGTGTTATTGTATAGCGTAGTTACACCGACTTGTCCAGAATCGGCATCAGTATATAGCATTTTAACTTTGTACTGATTGTTACCAAGACTTTCATACAAGTCACCAATGACAGTGTAAAATACAATGTCTTTAGTGTTACTTAACGATGCATTAAACTTAGTAGATAATGTATCATCTTTCAAATTTGTAGAAGCTCTAAGTGAACGTGTATGCCATGCAACTGCGTTCTTTGCATGAATTGGACGAGACATAGAACTGAAGTAGTCATTAAAATCTTTCTTATTGACTAACTGTCCTCTAGATGCAAAGTAAACTGCTGCACTATTTTTCATTCTTAGTGCTGATTCAAAATCATCACCATTCGAAATATTTGTAGTCAATACGAATGTGATATTGTCTGTAATATCGTACAATTTACCAGCACCGTGTGCCATGATTCGACTTGCATTAGTCAATACAGAACCAACAACGTCAGGAGTATTAGCAGAGTAACCGTCAGTAACTACATACTGAACGTATAAAATTTCATCTTCGTTGTTAAAACCATTATTGACAATAGAACCATCACCAAAGGTAATTCTTACTGTCTTATCTTGGTTGCTTTCAATTCTACAAACATTTAATTTCTTTGTAATGCCGACATCTTCGTTTGCAGCTTTTACTTTAGAATTGCAATAGATGTTTTCAATTTCAATGTCACAAATCTTTTCTTCGCTAAATGCGTCATCTTTGTTCAAGCCAATACCGACTTTACACCAACCATCAAGCGGCTTATACTCATCACCATCATTTGCAAATGGATCGCGTAAGCCGTAATAGTTGCTAAACTTGATGTCATCGATATCGTAATACTGATAAGACTCAGTCAAGTGTTCAGCATTAGCGACTGCGTAAATTTCTGCAGTCTTGATTTCACACTGAACAATTTTGATTTTGTCAAGATGATCAGCATAACTTGTTAATGGAATCCAACCTTTTTCTTTATCAGCATCGTTTGGAATTGAGTACTGAATAGTCTTAGACCAGTTCGGATTGTTAATGCCATTAGCAATATCATCTGCGTTCAAAGTATAAGAATAGCAGTGATCAAGTCTGTAAGGCTTATTGTTGAACTTCAACTGTAATTGTTCATTATTGAACCAAATTACATCACCTTCTGCTGCGTTCTTTGGAAGAGGTCCACTTAACTTAATTGCAATGTTTGCAGTTGCTGGAATAGCACGCTTAGGATTGTAACCCAAGTTCTTTGAAAGCTTGATAACGCTTGAATCCAATTTAGCAGAATCAAGAAACATTTCTTCTGCAGTTCTACCAAGATAGAAATGCAACATGTCAAATGTACCTGCCATCATTTCCATGTACATCTGATAGATAGCAGCTGCACTCATGTCTTTAAAACGAGGATCAGAAATGATTCTGTTTTTGAACTGTTCTAGCAGTTGTTCGTGTGTTACTTTTGAATAGTCTAAATTCATATGCTAATACTTTTCTGTTTTTATATTTATGATTATCTTGCTTAATTTTAAGCAAAACTGCAGCTTGCAAGTGCAGATTTTTTATTTATATTATATCTTGTCAGGAATGAACGAATCTGGTTTGTTCTTGAATAAATACTATGTAGGAGAGCAAATAGTTAACATAAGAAAAGCTGACAAATGAATGTCAGCTTTAAATTTAACAAGCAATTTCTACTTAGCGTATTTATAAAAAGTTAGGCAAATTTCGGTAAAAACTTGCCAAATAGCGGTATAAACTATCTGTCCTTTTTATAAAAGTATAATAAAATTATCCCACAAAGAAATAGCCATTTGGCGATTCTTTGTCAATTCTTTGAATACACCAGTCGTAGTCTTTGTCATAATTTGCATACAATTGAGACGCATTTAAAGTACCACCACCAGCTAACGTCAAATTATATTTGCTTAGTGCATTTGCCCAAACACGCCCAGCCATAGCAACGACTAGTTTTCTGTAAATTGGATTGTTGAAGATCTTAGAAGCGTTTTGACGTCTGTAAACCCACATTAAACCAATCACATCATGTTTTGGAGTTGGCCAAACAGAAAGTTCATGTTCAAGATTGTTATAGCGAACTTGGAAAGCAGGACCAAAGTCATTCTTCAATTCTTTTAACCAGCATAAAGTAGCATTCCAAGAACCAAGAACATCACCGAAAGAACTGTTATTGCCCCAACATGAACCAGCAAACTGCCAGCCATTAAGGCTGTTCATTTCGTTGTAAAGCAAGTTGTGAGAGACTGTGAATAAGTCATTAATTCCTGATGCTAACCACGATGTCAATTCAAACGTAACGACTTGTTCTAGTTCTTGACAAATCTTGTAGTGTGTGATGCCTTTCTTCAATTCCATCATCAAGTAATCTTTGTAAGAACCAACGTCCATGTAATAACGTTGAACATAACGAACTGCATCTAGAATACAGTTGTTAAGTTGTTCTTCAGACAATTCCACACAAATTACTGGAGATCCGAGTTGTTGTAAGATGTAAGTACGCATCTGCGCAATATTGTCAATATCGCCCATGTGTGCGTATGGATCTTTTGGATTTCTGTATGGAAGTGGTGGTGGAGCTGGATGTCTATGCGGAGGCATCAAGTGATGCACAGGCGGATTCGGCACCGGCGGAATAGGTGCTGGACGACCA
>Ga0247611_10007952_pt1 | contig 13178 bp, 11 predicted proteins | sample 177DNAGHGhighgp2_FD_192422 | JGI IMG/M metagenome (GOLD analysis project Ga0247611, IMG submission 192422) | Sheep rumen microbial communities from Palmerston North, Manawatu-Wanganui, New Zealand - 1770 DNA GHGhigh gp2 | ecosystem: Host-associated > Mammals > Digestive system > Stomach > Rumen... | reverse complement strand
CTCGAAGCTCCAGAAGGCCGAAAAGCTCGGCATCCGCATCATGAGCGAAGAAGAATTCCTGCAGCTGCTGGAATAATCGTCAAAACAGATTTTTCTAGTGTCTTTTCTTCTTATTCACATTGAGGGGTGTGCTTTGGGGGAAGGCGATGCTGTAAGCTGCGTCCAGATCGTGAAGACGCACCTTGCGCAGGCCGATGCCCAACCCCACCGCCACGACGGCTCGCAGCAGTTCACGATGCTTGCGAGGATAGAGCGCGGGCGGCGGCAACTGATCCAGTCCGCAAAGCCGCTCGTCGCCGACGACGGTATTGCGGCACACCTGCCAGATGAAATCATCGGTGGCCTCGTTGCCAAACCACATCTTCAGCACATTGCGGATACAGAACCGCTTATACTGTCCTCCGAGGAGGCGCCTCGTGCGCTCCAGCCGTAGCCAGAGCTCCACGAAGCATTCACGGGTATTCTCGATTTCCATTATTCAGAATCCTTAATGACCTTGATGACCAATGACCTTAACGACACACCTCCTCCTGTATCTTCCGATAGCGGCCTGCTGCCGTCTGCTCTATCAGCCCCTGCTTCTTCCAGTTCTTCAGCATCTGGCGCACCTGATTGCGCGACACGCCGGCACCCTTCACGCTGACACTGTGCTGGAAGGCTCCCTCGAAGCCGAATTCCACATCGAGCCGGGCAAAGATAGAGTCGTTCTTCCCCATACGCTGGCGTTCGCCCCCGCCGGCATAGTCGCGGCTGTTAAAGGCACTCTCGATGCGGTCGCGGAAGAAGAACAGTGCCGTATCCATCAGGTAGTCGGCTATCACGCCGAACACATCCAGCAGCTGCGGTGCCTGAGTCTTCAGGAGCATAGACTTCCAGATGTCGGGCTTCGACTTCAACTGATGCTCCGCCCCATTGAGGCCGTGCCTGGCAATCAGCTGCTCGGCCACCCGGCAGAGCATGATGCAGCAGGTCATACGCTGGGCCGTCACACAGATGCGGAAACGCTGTCTGGCCTGCACCTTATCGTCGCTCTTGATGGTCGCCAGCCTCACCTGTTCCAGCCATTCGCGCCCCTTCGCCTCCAGTTTCGGCAGTTCCACCGAGCCCTGCATCAGCATCAGCAGATGGGCAATCTGACGGATACGCTCTGCCTGGCGGTCAGTCAGCACGTGAGGCTTGTCCTCCAGTGGCGCATAGGTATTGTCGGGCGTGCGGGCTACGGCGATACGACTCTGGAAACCGTCGGTATAATTGTTCACTACGCGATAGAGCGCATCCGGCGTGCCGCACATCGAGACGTTCCAAAGCAGATGATCGATATGTACGTTGACGGCATCGGCACTCTTGGCCTCGCGGTCATACTTCGAACCGTCATAACTTTGGCGCAGCATCACGGAGAAGTCACTCAGCGCCGCCTTCCATTTCTGCGCCACCGTGTCGGCTTCGGGGGTGAACGAGAAGGCGTGCTTGCCGTCGGTATTGGCCAGTCGCTCAGCCAGATTGGCCACCGTGTTGTTCAGCGTCAGGAAGCGCACGGGCAGCTTGGGCTCCTCGGGCTGATCCTTCTTGTTTTTCGCCGCACGCTTCTTGGCACGCCACTCGTCCTCTTGTATCAGATACATCTTGTCCTGGGCCATGATCTCGCTCATCCACGCCTCCACCACGGGGTCGATACCACCCTTGCCGCTGGCAAAGTCGCCGGCGATGTAGCTGATCAGGTTCAGCGAGTTCTTCGTGCCGTGGATATCCAGCTGCACCCCGGTGGCCAGTGCCCCGATGGCAGGACAGACGGCCGTCACCACAGGCATCGACAACGAGGGTCCGACGGCCTCGATCGAATCCCTGATGCCCTGCGGCATCTTGGGCAGACGGTTGTAGTAGAAGCGGTCATCCTCCTGCACGGCCTCGTCCAGCCCCTTGTCATCGCCGGCATCGACGGCCGCCTCATCGTTCAGCCTGTCGCGCCTCAACTGGAAGAGCACATCCTTCAACCGCTTGGGCATCTGGGTGCGTTTCTCAGACAGCGCCGAGTCGATGCATTTCATCTTCTGCGACTGGGGGAACTTGTCGTAGCAAGGGATGATGCGAGCCAGCAGTTCACGGTCGAAGCCACAGATATGCCGCAGGTTCACGGCCAGCTCGAAGGTCAGCACGTCGCGGTTGTTCTTGACCGGCTCCTTCCCCTCGTTGTACATCTCCCACCACTTGGCGATGATGTCCTTGTAAGGCAGGCCGTTGTAAGTAAGGGCGGCCGACTGTGTATCGTCCTGCTCTGATGTCGGCTGCTCTTCCCGGAGGGGACTTTCGTCGGCTGACGGCTGGTAAATCTCGTCGGCTGCCTTGACCTCAAACAGCGCATCGTCAAGATACAGCAGTTCGTGCTCGTCGGCGGTCGTCGTGAAGAACACCCGCGTTATGTCCTTCGCCTTGTCGTCATACTTCACGCCCAGCAGGTCGCTCGCCCAGCGCAGGTTGTCTTCCTGGGAAAGGCCCTCGCGGCGGCGGAACACCAGGTGGTAGCCCTTCGTGGCCGAACGCTCCAGCATCAGCAGTCCCAGTTCATCCTTCCTGGCCATCACCAGCCCGGGCACGCCGGCCAGACGCTCCTTCAGCCATGCCGCCCTTTCTTCCGGCGAAAGCTCTTCGGGAGCCACGAAGTCGATATCCATCCCGACTGAGCATGAAGCCCTCTTCGATCCCTTCAGCGAGCCGTCGTCGTTGGGCAGGCACGAGTAGTTCATCTGCACCAGCTGCGATTTCAGCGACTCCTCGCCCTGACGGATCCGCCCGAGAAAAGCCACCTGACTGCCACCGTTGCGGAGCGCCAGATAAGCATCCCTGTCGAGGACGGGGCGCATGAACTTTGCGCCGCCATCCTTTCTGTAGATCATGTGTACACTCATACTTCTTAGAAATTAGGATAGCCTAGTTTGGAATTCAGGAATCGCAGTCCGTCGAGCGTCCACGTCATGTAGACCTTCACCTTCTTCTCGCCCTTCAGCGAATAAGAGACATGGGTGCGCTGGCGCACGAGGTTGCGGTCGGCCAGGTCGTCGCTGATGTTCCAACGGCCGTAGCGGCGATACTGGATGCCCATGTCGCGGAGCACACAGTTGAAGTCCCACACCGACATGTTGAACGTCTTGGCCACCTGCGTCGCTGTCAGTGTGTCCTCGGCAGGCGCGTTCAGCAGGCGCAGCCCCTCGCCGATGATCTCGTCGGCCAGTGCCAGGATCTTCTTCGGTTCAGGCAGGCACAGTTGCTGCTGGCGCTGCTGTTCCTGAAGTTCCAGTTCCTGCCAGCGTAATACCAGCTTGGCGCGCGCCGCGTCGTTGAACTTCGTGGCGATGTAGAGGCATTCGGTCTTGGTCAGCGAATAGCAGGGTACCTCGCGCGTTCCACCGTTAGGCTGGACGATGGTTCGGGATGTCAATCGAAATTTTGATTGACATACTTTCACCCACGCTGGCTCCATCTTGCGGATGGCCTCCATGACATGGGAATGTTGTTTACCCGTCAGCTCGGCAATTTCGAGCGACGTCATTGTCTGTTGTCTTAAAATTGTTGTTTGCATAATTTTCGAGTTGATTTTAGCGAGAAGAAGATTGGACTCTTTGCGCATTTACCCGGGAACATCCTCCTCACTTCAACTCAGGATTAAGACCCCTCTCGGGGGTTGGTTATTTCATTTTCACGATGTCAGTGGCCAGCACCTCTTGGAAGGTCTGCCCCTGATATTCGTGCGTAGAGAAACGGAGCGTGGCCACAACCAAATCGCCCTCGTAGAACCTGCACGCCGCCAGACTGCCCAGCATGGCGCACACATACTCGTTTTCGAACTTACCACCCAGTTCGCGCAATACGATGTTGCACTTCTGGATACTACCTGTTTCGGCTTTTGCCGACTGTACGCTGAAGGCCTCGCCCTGGCGTACCACCTTTAAGATCTTTGTTTCCATTGTTGTTTGTATCAATAAGTCAAAAAATCACTTTGCCGACTTGCCACTGAGGCTCGTTTGCGTCGGCAAAGGTACAAACATACAAACACAAAAAAACCCTATATAGGGGCTATAATAGGGCCTATATAGGGGTAATATAGTCTGATTTTCAGCGAGTTACATCAATCACTAAAAACCGCGTCAATTTCTTCCGAACGTGAGGGCGACTTGCCCGTCTCCTGCATCTCCCACTTCTCCTGCGCCAGATTGTTGATGTGCCACAGTTCCTGAAACGGCTTCCACTTCGAGCGCATCTGCAACTTGTCGGAGAACACATCGGCAATATACATGGCCTGCTTGCGCGTCGTGGCGGGCGACAGCTGGTAATGCTCGTCGACGAAGCCTGCCTGCTGCAACCTGCTCCAGTACTTCATCGCCAGGCCGGTAGCCAGCACGTCGGGCAACAGACCGCCGTCCGCGCTTTCCGACTGGGCTGCCTGCAACTTCCGGTAAAGTTCCTGTGCCAGCGAGATCTTGTGCATGTACTTCAGGAAGGCATTGCGATGGCTCTTGGCATTCTCCTCCTTGCGGTTCGCATAGAAATGGCGACCCACCTTCACAGGGTTTACCACCAGACAGCCGTCGCTGTAGTCCACCAGCTTGCGAAACTCGGAATAGTGCTTGTGGACTGTCTTCTTCAGCTTGTGGTCATCGTCCAGCAGACTGAAGTCGAATTCGTCAGGGTAGCGCGCTGCGCGCTGTATATGCTCCACCTTGCTGTTGAACACGCCCTTCTCAAACATGTGTACCTGCTTCTCCGTCACGTAGTCGATGATGTCCTCCATGGTCGGCGACCCGTTGCACACGTCATACACCCAGTCGTCAAAAGTCTGGCGCACCCGCCGAGGCGTTCCACTGCTCAAGTAGCGCCGCTTCTCCTGTTCGTACAGACGGGCATACTCCTCGTCCTTATGCCGGCGGTCCAGCTGGCTGCTGATCTCGGCCAGCACCTCGCTCAGGCTGCCCAGCGCACTGTTCACCTGCTGCATCACCTCCTGAAGGTCGTCACCCGCCACCGTCAGTTCCCACGACAGCACATCTTCGGCCAGCTGGTCGAAGTCGGTGTCCGCATCGACATCCAGCACGGCCTCATGCCTGACACGCTCCAGCACCTCCGCCGACAGCGTCTCAGCCACCTCCGCAATGTCAGCCGCCATGCCCATCAACCGGTATTTCGTACCCGCAGAGAGCCGTTCTCCCCTCAGACTGGAAAGTCTCTCAGCGACTCCAGTCAGTATATCTTTGTAGTCCATCTGTTTTAATAAAATGATCGTTTATTAAGGATTTTACAGGCCCATTGTCATGAGCGGTGCAAAGGTATAAAAAATCCCGCAACATCATATATCGGAAAGGTTAATAAATTAAAATTGTGGATAACTCGCCAAGTTATCCACAAAGGCCAAGGTCGTTATGGTAGTCATAGTTACTATGGCTGGTATTCGTTATGGTTGACAAAAGTATGACTCAGATCTGTCCCCACGGCTAATCCTCGCAGCTCTTGAATACTGCGAGGATTTTTTCACGTTTTATTTTGCTGTTCACAAAAGATTCACTATCTTTGCACCCAGAAATAAAACAAAAGCAATTATGATAGGAACACTTAAAGCGAGCGATGTCTATATGGACATACTCGATACATTGCCCAACGATGAGAAACTCGACCTGATTTCAAAGCTTGTCAAGTCGATGAAAAAGGCTGTTATTGTGAAGAAGAAGCCGAAGGATATCTTCGCCCGATTCTCCAGTGACTGGGGTGGCGACATGTCTACCGAGGATTACGCTGATATGCTGCGTAGCGAGAACGTGGAGAGTACAAGAACCGTTGACACCTGGTAAATCGCTATGGCAAAGTATCTGCTTGACACTTGTGTCTGCATCTCCATGTTTCGCAACGAAGGAAAAGTTCGCGAGACGCTACAGAAAGTGGGCATTGAGAAGTCTTGCGTGCTGCCATTACACTACACCCGCATGTCATTATTGTTGGTAAGGAATTGGAATAAGCCCGTATAGTAGATTCCTTTTTCGTCACGATAAGGCATGATGTCATCCTTGACGATTACAATCTTTTGGAAAGAATCGTCTATCCGCTTCAGGGATTTGAGTTCCTGTTCCCGCTTTGTCTCAGTAGAGAGTTCGTAGGCTGATTGGATATAGTACTTCTCATTTCCGTTAGCGGCTACAAAATCCACTTCATACTGCTTGTATTCCGATTTCCCGTTTTTCATTTCTCTTATCTCAATCACACCGACATCTACAGCGTAGCCTCGATGTAACAACTCGTTGAAGATGACATTCTCCATCAGGTGAGTTTGTTCCAGTTGCCTGTAATTCAGACGAGCGTTTCTCAGCCCGACATCAACCGAATAATACTTCTTGATGTTTTCGTAATACTTATTACCTTTGATATTGAATCGTCTGGCTTCGTTGAACAGGAATGCTTCTTCAAGGTAACTGATATACTTGGCGACGGTATCGTCAGTAATCTTAATTTTTCTGACGCTTGCCAGTGTGTTGGTGATGCGTGTTGTGTTGGTGAGCGAGCCGACAGAAGAGCACAGGGCATCGGCAATAGCCTCCAATGCATCACGGTTTTCCACATGATGCCTTTCTACCACATCGTCGAGATAAGTCTTCTTCCAGAGACGTTGCAGATAGGTGGTCTTCTGCTCTGGAGTCGGCATCCTGCGGAGTGCCGGAAGTCCGCCGTAGGTATAATACTCTTTCCACAATTCGTTGTCGGATTCTGTCCGGCCCTGGCAGAACTCCTTGAAAGTGAATGGCATGATGTTCACTTCATCACTGCGTCCTCTGAAGATGGTGTTGATTTCGTTGGAGAGGAATTTGGAATTACTGCCAGTGATATATACATCGACATTGGGCTTGTTATTCAGTCCGTTGACAATGCGTTCAAAGTCATCTACTTCCTGGATTTCATCGAGGAATACATAATAAGGTTCTGTTTTGGAGGTGATGCGTGAATAAAGATACTCCTTTAGTTTTTCACGATCGAGCAGTTCCTGTGGGGTGTCCTCATCCTCAATATCGAATGAGATACTGATGATATGGTCTTCAGGGACACCTTGTCCTAAAAGGTAATCCTTGAATATAGGATTCAGAAGGAAAGATTTACCTGCACGACGCGGTCCTGTGACTGCTTTAATCAGGTTATTATCTCTTCTGACAATCAGGCGATTGAGATAGACATCCCTTTTTACGTATTCATCCATAACGGCCTTCTATTCGAAATCCACTGCAAATATACAACAAATTTCGAATACCACCAAACAAAATGGCATTTATTTGTCCGCGAGACGTCGTTTTTTGTCGTTTCGTGGACGAATATACCAAATAATCACCAAATTATTTGGAAGTTTGCGGAATTTTCCCTATCTTTGGTATTAGTCGTGGGGACAGGAACCTGAGTCATAGCTGTCATCATACCCAAGTACCAGTGACTATCAATTCTGCCAATTTCTTCTTTTTATCTTCGTTCATGCCGCAAAGGTAATATATTTCTTTTATAAAGAACCCCCGCTCAATGGATGGGCGGGGATTCTTCTAGATATTGTGGAATGCGGGGAGCGGCTTAGTAGCGATTCTCTACAATCGCTGCGTAATAGTCAATATTATTGTAACTCTCCCACCTTTCTCCGAAATAATTGGTACGTCCCATACGAACCGTCCAATTAATATTAGGTCTCCGCATTACTGGCCCGAAATCACGGTCTTTCGAGATGAGTGGACCTGTGTGCAATCCATTAACATTATTCCTGTTTTGTGGGTCATACAGCATCAGGCATGGCTCATCATAGCTCGGGGTCTGGGCATAGTCTGCACCGCCTGCAGTATTACCATTTACTATCATGTTCGTCCACCAAATCTTCTCATTGTTAGGCGCATAATATTTGAAGATGGCATCAGCCTCGTCTGTTGTAATCAGCTTAGACTTCAGTTCTTTGGGATTCTCTATCTTGATTTTACCTTTCTCATGCCACGTAGGGAAATAGGCAACATCTTCATTTCTATAGTAATTAGTCACTATAGGACTCTTTTTATCTGCTCCACAGAAGTTATACTTCTGTATCTCCTTGTGCATCACGAAGTGGGCACCAGGAATCTGGCAGACGCGGAACTCATCGGGGTTAGCGACCGTAAACTCGCAGAACTGCTTGAGCTGGGGCTTGTAACTGTTGTAATTGTTGTAAATTCCTTCCTTCTTGATGTCACTCAGACCGCTGCCGTATGCGGCATAGAGGTTGATCATAAAGAGACACTTGGTGATCATGAACATGTCGTAGGCCCGGTAGTTCAGGCGGTCGCCTGTACCAAGATGCTCCCAGGGATACTTGTCGAAGGTCAGCCCGTCGTAGATGCGGTCCATACCAATGCCGTAAGAGGAATGCTGCACCGTTTTGAGGTACTCGATATAATTCCATGTCAAGGTGATGTACTCCTCGTTGTTGCCCACCCACGTCTTGGCATAATTGCCTAATTGGGTTTTCACCTGGCTCAAGTCGCTCTTGTTGTCGTTATAGAGCTTGAAGGCAGCGTCGAAGTAGGCTGTGTTGCACACCTTCAGCGGGTTGTAGAATTTTTCGTTGCGGTTGTTCAAGATGTTCACGGTCTCAGTCTGTTTCATCTTTTGGGCGATGGCGATGAGGCGTCCGTTTAACTCGTTGACCTTGGCCATCATCTGCTGCTGGTTTACCAGCGCCTGATCAAGTTTGCCGAGAACGGCATCGAGCTTGGCGTTAATCGCCTCATTGGGGTCTTCCTCAAAGAGGGAGCCCAGTACTTTCAGGCCCATGCTGACGACTGTACCTATGCCGATAGCCCTAGTTCCAGCTGGTGCCAAAACATCTTCGTTCCACACCAGCGGCTCATCGAGACCTTCCACCTCCGAGTCGCTCCAGTCGATGCTTGCGTCGGGGCCAGCTTTTTCGTCATACTGCTCATAGTAGGCCATCAGCTCCTTCCAGTCTTCGTCGGTGATATCCGAGCTCCAGTTGTCCAGGTTCTCGCAGAGCCAAGCACAGGTGCCGGTTGTCTTCTGGCCTTCGTAGGTAAATTCGAACTCCATCGTCTCGTCGGTAGTCATGCTGAAGCTGACAGTCTGGTCAGAGAGCGGATTGTCTTTGATGGCGGGGAAGGTGATGGTACCTTTGCCAGTCTTGTTGTCATAGTTGATCTGTCCCTCTACGGCCTCGCTGATGTCGTCGGCTGTATAGGTGAAGAAGTAGCCCTTGTCACCTTTAATCTCCATACCAACGGTGGGAATCTGAGCCAGCTGTTCCTCGGTATACTTGCCTGAGGTTAAAAGCGCTTCGTCATACTCTGTCCAGATGCCCTGCTTCAACTGGGCGGGAGCCACTACTGCTTCTTCCTGGGGGTTGCCGCCTCCTGAAGACGGATTGTCTACTGTTGTGCAGGCACTCATGCCTAGCAGGAGTGCGGCGGCTGCAAATAATGCAAATAATTCTCTTCTCATGATTAAAAAAATAAATTATGTTAGTAATAAAATAGATATGCCATTTGTGAATAGTCGGTCAGCAGTTTCACGGGCACAAATATACAAAGAAAATCGTTTAAAAAGTGTTGTCTCCCCTAAAAAGATGTTAAATAGCGGTGTTTTTTCCCTGTTTGCGCCCACAGAAGGGGGGAAGGCACTTCTCCCCCCCATTTATCGCGGTAGATACCTGAACTTAGCCGACACGGGAGCATGATCGCCCAGTGGCGTTTTGCCGTCGGGACGCACATAAGTGGTGCTGTCGACGCTCACCGAGAGGGGTTTCAGCTTCGGACCGTCCTTGGGATTGATGTAGATAATCTTGTCGAGCGTCTGTCCTTTGAGAGCCCATGTCGTCGAACCGGGGTCGTTCATGACGGGACCCTTGACCATGTCGGGGAACTTGCCGCCGCGCTCCAGCGTAATCCATGCATCGCCAACAGTGGCACGGCCGGACTCCTCGATGATGCTGAAGACCTGCGAGCAGATGCTGTCGCGCTCATAATAGCTGTTCAGGTCGCCTGTCACGATGACGGGGCGCTCGTCGAGATGAGCAAGGATATGATCGCGCAGCTGGCGCCACTGCACCATACGGGCTCGGCGGTCGGGGCCATCGAGCTCTTTCGCCTCGTCGTCTTCGCTGCTGGCATCCATGTGCATGTTATAGACCACCACATGGTTGCCGCCCTTCAGCGTGACATCGTATGAACGGAAGCCCTTGCGCACCATCGTGTCCCAGCCATGATCCATGAGGCCGTAGCCGGCAGTCCAGCGCACGCTGTCTTCACGAACCAACTTGAGTTTCGGCGACCAGAAGGCCGTGAGACCGTCGACATGCAAGATACCCTCCAACTCTTCGCCGTCGAGCAGCCTTTTGACTGCCAGGTTCGCGTCGATGCCACCGCCCCAGACGTCGTGAAGATAGCCTGCTTCATCGAAGGGAGCGGCAAGCTGGGCATGGTAGTTGAAATTCTCTTGCGTGAAGATCATGTCGAACTTCTTGTCCAACAAGAACTTAGCGATGGCAGGAGAGTATTCCTCGCCCGGTCCTTCGGTGTTCACATCGATGAATACGATCTCCTTGGGCATACCGTCTGCATTGACGGTACAGATGGTGAACGCCTCTCCCTTAACCATATTCTTTATGATGGCCGCCTGCTCGTAATTGGCCGGTGTGAGGGTATTCGACCCGCGCTGTAGGACGGTCTGACCGTTTTCAGACGCTTCCTCCCAGCCATTCACACTGGCGAGCTGGCGCAGATCGTCAGCCTCCGTGCCGTCGCCACGGGTGCCGGCAGATGCTGTCGGCGTCACGACGAATTCACCGTTACCGTCCAACTGCCAGGTGAAGCCAGCCTCCTCAGGGCCACCATACACCGCCAGGGGATTATCATAGTCGCCCTTGTCGAAGGCGCCCACATACAGGCAGCCGGTATGGTCTGCATTGACCTGCATGGCCAGCACGACGCTCGTGAACGGCTCGCCGGTATCCTCCAGTATGCCGCTGTACTCTGCTTCATCGAACCATAGGCCTACAAGGCTCTTTTCAATCTCCTGTCGGCTGGGTGCTGAGGGATTGTCAGACTCACCAACCACGCCTTCACAAGATGTGGTCAGAAACCCGCAAGTCAGGATAGCAGCCATCAGCCATAATTTCAATTGTCGCATAATAAAAAATGAATTTGGTTATACATTAATTTTCGTGCAAAGTTACGAAAAAATCTCCTTTCACACCTCGCCCAGAATCACCCTTCTATTCATTTTTGCTAATTCTGCGAAGATTTTTGCATATTTTGAAAGTGAAATCACGGAAATCAAACATAAATAACGCATATCAAACATTCACAAAAGGTACAGGCCCCTGTGTCATTTTAGCATACCAACTATGGTTTCCGGTGATGCCTGCATCTCTGTGATGGCACAAAGACCTGCACCCATATCTTTCAGGCTGGCTCCCATAAGATTAGCAATGCGCATCAAGACACCTGCATTCTGAACGATGAAACGCCGCATAGCCACGAAAGCACGCATGATCTTTATATTTGTCTCAATAGCTATCTCGCTACGAAGTAGTCCACTCAGCATGCCAACACCTTGTTGGGTGAAAACATACGGTAAGGCTCGTCGATCACCGCCTCTTTTGTTTGAAGTGCCAAAATGGCACTTCAAACTATTATATTCCTCTTTGGTCAATTGAAACATGAAATCTTCAGGAAAGCGTTCAATATTGCGTTTCACCTGTCCGCCAAGTGTGTGTCATGAAGGTCATTGGTCATGAAGGTCATTAAGGTTTTTAGGATTGTGGGGGAGGATTTTAGAGCATATTAGATATTAATATATATATTAATATCTAATATGATGGATGTCTGCGCCCGAAATCGTTAATGACACTCTTGACCGATGACACTCATGACCACTATAAAAACATTTACAAAAATTTGTTTGCTGCTGATTCGCAGACCGCAATGCAAATAATGTACCTTTGCAACTGCAAATCAATCGTAAGGCGAGCGCCCTTCTGGTTACGAGAAACGAGGCCTCAATCGTAAGCGGAGCAGGATTCAAGCCGAAACGGACTGAAATGCAGAAAAATCGCCCGAAAAGCGAACGAGAGAGTCAACTAAAACTATTCATCCATCAAAAAAAGAAAGGTAAAATTATGGTACAGAATCCGCAGTTTCTAATCAACATCCGTAAGAACATCAACGCCAACAACCCCGGTTACGGCAAGTACTACCCGAAGGCCGTAGAGAAGGACACCATCACGCTCCGAGGTCTGGCCAAGCACATGGCCGAGCACCAGTGCGTCTACTCGCGCGACATCATCGAGGGCGTGCTCATCAAGATGGCCTCGTGCATGATCGAGCTCATCGCCCAGGGCAACCCCGTGAAGATCGACGGTCTTGGCATCTTCTGGCCTACCGTGGAGAGCACCAAGGAGGGCATCACCAGGGCAGCTCTGCTGGAGGGTAAGTGGAACGCGAATACCTACGTGAAGGCCGTTCACATCCGCTTCCGTCCTGAGGGCGTCGCCGACGATGACATCACTTCGAGAACCTTCAAGGATATGTGTGCGCTGAGTACTTACGACGTGGAGGAGAAGATCGACCTGACGCCGGAGGAGACGGATCCGAGCAAGAAGAAGTATATTAAGAAGGTGACGCCGCTGGAGGACTGGATTGCGGAGCAGAAGGCGCAGAATCCTTGATTTTTTGGCGAGGGGCTTCGCTAGAGCATTGCGACAGGGCCTCTCGCTAGTGTCAGGACCTGACGAGAAAGTCGCTTTTGCGACTTTACGTCAGTGCCAGACCCCAGCGAGAGGGGTTACTCATCCCAGTAGCTGACGACGCGGGTCTGCTTGACTTGCAGGATCTGGGTGCGCTGGCCTTTCTCCCAATAGGTGAGCTGCATGGTGTTCAGCGTCCAGTTGCCGGTATCGTCGCGCTCCGACAGGTCGTTCTTCATGTTGATCGAGAGGATACACTCGTTCTTGTCGTTGAACACCTTCTGGCTCTGCTGGGTGATCTCGAAACTCGTGTTGTAGTGGTACTCGTTGACGGAGCGGATGCCCGAGGCGGGATTGATGAGCGTGCGCTTCGTCAGGCAGTTGTCGGAATCGTATTCGTAGGTGAGCGTGCTCTTGCCGCCGGATGCCTCGCGCATGGCTGCCTTCA
>Ga0247611_10007951_pt1 | contig 13181 bp, 18 predicted proteins | sample 177DNAGHGhighgp2_FD_192422 | JGI IMG/M metagenome (GOLD analysis project Ga0247611, IMG submission 192422) | Sheep rumen microbial communities from Palmerston North, Manawatu-Wanganui, New Zealand - 1770 DNA GHGhigh gp2 | ecosystem: Host-associated > Mammals > Digestive system > Stomach > Rumen... | reverse complement strand
GTTATACTTGGTACTGTCGTAGCTTCAGTAGCCGCTGTAATGGCTGTATCGTGGGCTGTTGCGCATTGGCCTATCTTACTCATAATCAGTGGAATTATATTAATTATTAAGGCATTGAATTCACTCGGAGTAACTACTCAGGAAATATGCGGGGTTATTGGTGGTGTGCTAATGACATTATATGCTTTTGTGTACAACAACGTCTATGTTCCAGTTTATAATTTGATAGCTACAATAGCTGAATTTTTTGTAAACGTGTGGAATCATCCAATTGCCGCAGTTAAGCAGTTAATAGGTAATTTTGTTGACACTATCTTAAATATAGTAAAACCAGTTGTCAAGCTTTGGGACTATTTGTTTGGTACTGATGCCGCTGGTGCAATTGAACGCACAAGACAAGCAGTTCAGGAATGGAGCGCAGGTGAAGAACTTTACACAATAGAAAAGAAACAAACTCTTGATGTTGTTGAGCAAGCTAACATTGGATATGAATATGGAAATTCAATGGGTGATAAGCTTACAGGAATGCTTGAATCTGCGCTTGCTTCACCTGAAATAAACATACCTGAATTAGATATCGAAACTGCTGGTGATGGTTCTATTCTTGTAACAGATAAAAATCTGATAAACGTTGCAGAAGATTACAGAGAACTTCTTAGCAAGAGAGCAACTGAAAGATTTAATCTTCAGTTTTCTCAAATTACTCCTTCAATTAGCATTGACCATGTTGATGTGCATAAAGAAGCTGATGCAGATAATGTTCTTACCACTGTTGTTGATGCCTTGGAGGAGATTTCAAATTCGAATCTTTCTATAAGATAAGGAGGTCCTATGCCTATAAATGAAGCTTCTTCAAGACCTTCAACTTTTGTGCAAGATAATTCTAGTCCAATCTATGTAAGCATTGAATATGATAGAGGTGGCGTTACTTTTCCAGTTAATCCTGAAACATTAAAACAAGGAATATCTTCTCAATCAGTAACTGAAAACATTGAAGCGTTAGGGCAAATAAGTATACCTCAAAGGCCATCACTTTCAGAAATCACATTTAATTCTTTCTTTTGGGGTGATTTAGAATCAAAAGATAAACCTAAGAGATACATTGAATGGCTTAAAAGATGGCAAAGAAGCAGAAAACCAGCTCATCTTATTGTATCTAGACTTGACTGGTTTAGCATGGATGTTACTTGTGAGAATCTTGTTTACTGGGTTAACGCTGGTGAAGAAGATGATATTTACTTTGAAATAACACTCAAAGAGTATAAAGAATACAAGGCTCAAGAAGTTAAGATTCTCAGCAATGGAACAGTGCAAGGTATAACAAGCAATGGTGAGGTTGTTGAAAGTGAAAGGCTTGGCCCTGTTTTAATAGAGGCTCCAAGGCAAACAAGAAACAATATAAACAAACCTCCTGTTCCAAGTGTAATAGAAACTAAAGATGATGATTCAATTGTTTCTATTGTGAGAAAGAACAACGGAGATACAAAGAACTGGGAAGAGCTTTATGAAAACAACAGAGCAACAATGTCTGAAATGGTTTCTGATGGAGTTGTAACAGCAAACATTCCTCTTGAAACTCCCAAGTCATGGAATCCAACTCAGTTTACTACACCAACCTTCTCAGTTGAGAAGGCTTTGAAGAAGAGCAAGGTAATGTCAAGCATATTTAAAAAGCTTGACCAACTTAGCGCATTGTTCAATGATATGAAATCACTTATTGAGGATATTGAGCAAACTGAAGGTGCTATGCAAGAGTTCCTCACTAAGATGGGTGAGCTTTACAACATCTTTACTCCAGAAAACTGCTTAGATGGTGTAAACATAATAAAAACAATACTTGAGGATTTAAAAGCTATTGCGGAAATGCCAGAGCAGGCTGTTGCATCATTAGACCAAATGATTGTAATTTGTACTGAGTTAGCTAAAGAAATAGCTGAATTTGTTTCGGAGTGGTAATGTCATATACAATGCTTGTAAGCTATCTTGAAAACAGCAAGAACAGAACTTTTGATGTTTCTCAGATAGTGCATAACATAGAATACACAACTTCAATAGATGCTCAACCAGGTAAACTCACTTTTATGCTTGAGAAAGATAATTCTAATTCACTTAAAATAGGAATGGGTTCATTAGTGCAGTTTTTCTCAAATGGTAAATCTGTGTTTTACGGAAAAGTGTTTACTGTGGAAACTGATATTAGTGATGTTTATCGTGTAGTTGCGTATGATATGCTTCGTTACTTTAAAAACAGTGATTCACTTTTGGTTGATGAAAGCTTTGATAACATTGGAGTTTTGTTTGATAAAATTATTAACGCCTATGAACTTAAAGGTAGATTGGGTGAATGGACTAATGAAGTTAATCTTCAACCATTGGAAGCACATTATTTTTCTAATGATACTTTATTTGATATATTAAGCTATTATATGGATCTTGAAAACAGCAGGATGACTAAGAGTCTTAAATCAAATAGAGTTTACAAAACAAAAGACAGTGAAAATCTTGCTGTCAGGCTTTATTTAAGATGCAGTTATGATGTTATTGAACTTAGAGAAATAAGATATGATTTTCTTTGTGATGAAGAAAGTGGTGATTTAAAAGACACTGTGCTTCTCATAGGTGATGAATCTCTTATGACTGATTATGATTACAAAGTTGATATTGATAATGAGACTTACAACAGATTAATTTTTGTTTACAGTGAAAAAGATAAAAATTCTAGTGCTGAAAGTGAAAGCAATGTTCAAGTTAAAGAGAAACAGATGGTTGCCGCGATGGATGCGGGACATATTATAAGTGGTACAGGTACAGATCTTGATGGAACTGCTGTTGGTGAAAACACTAAATCTAGATGGAATATACTTAGCAAGATAATTGAATTAAAGAATCTTGAAGCTACAAACCAGCTTCAAGAATACATGAAAGCTTCACTGGAGTTTTACAGTCAACCTAACAGAACATTAAAAATAAACGCAATTGGACATGATTCAATATTTGCTGGAAGTGCGTTTTATCTTCATCTTAGCAAGCTTGATGTAAATTATCCAGTTTATGTTATATCTGCTACTCACAGATATGAAGCTGATGAGCATATGATGGAACTTGAAGTTGCTACAAATGTTAAGATGAGGAAGTTCTTATGAATGATATTGAAGGAATAAGACTGCTAAGAAACTTAAGAAAACTTACAAGTCAACCTAGAAGCAACACTATGATATTTGGTGAAGTTGTTAGTGTTGACCCTTTAAAAATAGATATTGGAAACAATGTTGTTCTCACTAAAGAGTTTCTTTATCTTGGGCAAATGTGCAGACCTCATAAAGTTACTATTCCTCATACGCATATTTACAATGGTGAAACAGAAAAGGCAACTGCAACAGCAGGAGGAGTAATTACAACTCCACCATTACCTGATGCTCCAGTTGATTCTGGAGTAGGTTCATCAAACGGAGGCGATCTTTCATTTGTTTTTACAGGACAAGGAACGTTAACTGTAACTGAAACTACTGGACATAGCCATGAAATTAAAAATCAAGAAACAGAAGATGTTCATAAGGAAAACTGTGGTACTGATTATGAGGATTATGTGACTCTTGAGATTTATCCAAAACTTAAAGGCAGACAAGGTGACCAACCTGGTGATATAGTCCTCATGTTTGCTATGAATGATAATCAAATGTACTATGTTGCTGAGCGAATAGAAACTTAATTTTGCTGTTTATTTAGTTTAAGAAATAATATATACTTTATTTGAGGAAATTTGGATGGCATCTCAAATATATGATAAATTATCCAGCAACGCTTATTTTGTAAGACAACCTAACTTAACATACAGGTTAGGTGAGACTTATGCAAGCGGTATGATTAGCGGGCTGGAGGCTATGAAGCAATCTGTTTATCACATATTAATGACAGAACGTTATTCTAACCCAATTTATGATGATGATTATGGTGTAGAACTTAATCAGTATCTTGGAAAAGACTTAACTTACATTTCTGCCACAATTGAAAGAACACTTCGTGATGCCTTAATGCAAGATGATAGAGTTCAAGATGTAATTGTCAACAGCATAAGCAAAGACAAAAATGACTTAAACGCATGTAACGTTGAATTTACAGTTATGAGCTCATATGGTGAGTTTGAAGGGAGCATAAATGTCATACAGTGATGGTAATTCCTATGAAGAAATACTAGCGAGATGTCTTTCAAGTGAGAGATTAGCTAACATAGATAAAAGACCTGGTTCAATTATCTATGATGCTCTTGCTCCTCTTTGTCTTGAACTTGCAGAAGCTTATATTCAAATGGATATAATGAATGACCAAAGTTATCTGCTTGATGCTGATGGAGAAAATCTTGACAGAAGAGTTTATGATTACGGTATTGTTAGAAATGAATCTGTCAAGACACAGAAAATAGGAATTTTTAAATGCTATCAGATTGATGAAAACACTGGTGATTATGTCATAGTTAATGGCGAAAAACAGCTTGTGGACATGGATGTTCCTGTTGGTAGCAGATTCAGTGTTCCCAACAACGCTGATATAATCTTTGTCATGAAAGAAAAAAGAGTAATATCAGGAGTACTTAAAAACATTATTGAGTGTGAAGCTGGTGGATCTCTTCCAAACACTTATTCAGGTACAATACTCCCTATTACTCCAATACTTAATCTTGTGAAGGCAGAAGCTGGTAACACTGTTGTTTCAGGTGAGGATAGAGAAAGTGATGAAGAACTGAGACAAAGAGCAATAGAACATCTCAATTACATTGCGTTTGGTGGTAACATTGAAGATTACATAGAAAAAGTTGATTCAATTCAAGGTGTTGCCGCTGTAAAGGTTTTCCCCGCTTATATTGATCCAAAGCAGGTTGTGCTTGCAATAAAAACTAATTCAGAAGCACCATCAGAACAAGTATCTAACATGGGAGAAGTTTTGAGAGTTCATTCAAAATACAGATATGTTGGAACAGGAAATGGTGATTATGAACTTACGAAAAATCTGGATGATGAACTTGTGTATGAGCAAGTTGGTGAAGGGAGAACTGGTGATTATGAATCTATTTCAGGTTCTGTTGAAATAACTGACATAAGAAAACTTGAATTTGATGGTTCTGTTAAAATATCAGTTTTAGGCACTGGTTTTGTTCCAATGTCTGCTGAAGCAATAGCAGAGATTCAAGAAGCGGTTGACCCATCAGACAACAGCGGTAACGGATATGGTATTGCTCCAATTGGGCATTATGTTACAGTTGTTACACCAACAGAATCAACCCTTGCTGTTCAAATTTGGGTTACTGTTGGAACTAACACAACACTCGCAGATGAAACAGATGGTATAAAGCAGGCAATAATAAATTACGTCAATTCAGTAAGAGCACAGTTTGCGCAAAACGTTACTCTTGAAGTAACTGTTTCAAGTGTTGTTACAGCAGTTAGAAACAATTGTCCAAACGTTACAGATGTTGTGCTTGTTGAATTTAACGGACAAGAAGGAGTAACGAAAGTTGTCTATACTGATACAGCAGAAAATCAGTATATTCCTAAGACTCTTGCAAGCAACATAACAATTTCAGAAGTAGGAGGAGAGTAATTAAGATATGGCTTTAGTTCATAGATTTAGACCATTAGTAACTAAAGAAAACATTACTTTTGATGCTCTCTATGGTGTTGAATCTGATGAAATTTCTAAAGTTGTTAAAGACTCAAAGCAAATTTTTGATAATGAATTCATACAAACTGCAAATCTTGAAGGCATTGAAAGATTTGAAAAGATTTATGAGATAAATTCTAATTCAACTTATTCAACAGAAGAAAGACGAAACATTGTTTACAACAAAATGGTGTATAAACCACCATTTACAAGACAAAGATTTCGTGAGCTTCTCAAAAACATCGTTGGTAACAACAACTTTAGCTTTGAAATTAAACCAGAAGATTTCACAGTTATAGTTTCTATTCCAATGACAGACAGAAACATATATTCACAGTATGTTAAAAGAATAAGAGAAATAGTTCCTGCCAATCTTTTGCTTATTTTATCAACACCTTACACCTATTTGTATCTTACTGGGTTGAATTATGGAGAATTAACATTTACTGATGTTGGAACAAGCAATGGCGATTATAATTTCGTAGATGGTATATATAAATATGTTGGTCCTGGTAATGGAAGCTATACAATGGATTCTACAGGTGATATTACTGATGAATTTAATCTTTGTCATTATACATATAGAGAACTTAGCAAATACAGCATATTTGACAGAACAATTGAAATGTATGCTGTCGCTGATCCTGATAGCATTGATCCTGAAGATCTTAATCCTTATGATATTGCTGTTAGTGGTCTTATGACAGGTTATGTATCAGATAGAGAAGGTAGTCCTGATACTAGTGTTAATCCTTCTTATACGAGTGATATGTAAAGGAGAATAAGAAATGGCTTCTCAATCATTTAATCGGAAAACTTGGAAAGGAAGACTTGGTACTGATTTAGATTTATACACAATTGGTCCAAAAGACACAAACGGGCGTCAGAAGATTGAACCTTACACTGGTGGAGTTACTGAAGTTGGTGATGCTCTAAGCGCAGGTAATTTCAATAATCTTGAAGGTAGGATTGACAGTGCGTTTGAAAGCACTGAAGGTCTTATCAGTTCTGAGGCTACGACAAGGCAGAGTGCAGATGAGGCTCTTGATGCTGAAATTACTAAAATTAAGAACGGAACCACAACTGTCGAGAAAGCAAAGAAAGATGAGGACGGAAACAATATTAAGTCCACTTATGCGACAAAGACTGAATTAAGTGATGAGGAAAGTGCCAGGCAGACAGCTGATGCAAATGAGCAGAATGCTCGTATTGCCAAAGATAATGATCTTCAGTCTCAAATTGTGAAACACACCTCAATTCTTTCCAACCACAATAAAAGACTCCGCAATCTCGAACACAAGAGTGGTGATTATGAGGAGATGATTTATCCCGATGAGGATTACAGCATGAACGGTATTCCTGAAGGTGTTGAAGAGTATGCGATTGTGAGTAAGCTGAGAGGAGTGACAGTAGCGTGGGATCAGCTATTACAAAATAACGCAACGAAGCTGAATACCAATGGAGTCTCCTTCACGGCAAACGGAGATGGAACAATATCTGTGACTGGCACTCCTACTGCAAGAGCCTATTCATATTCAGATAATCCTGCGAGGATTCCAATGCAGGCAGGTCATGTCATTTTCCTTTTCGTTGAACTACTCTCAGGAACAATCCCGACAGGTGTAGAGTTCGGTTGGTCTGCATATAATGGCGAGACATATCTTGCAGGTAGAGGTTTAACTGACAGATATCAGCTTGTGAAGATGCCAGCAAATACAACTGACTTGGTCGCTTTGCTCACTGATATAACCGCAACTGCGGTGGCATCCCTTGCAGGAGGGTCAGTTAATTTCAAGGCCGCAAGCCGTGCATACGACCTCACACAGATGTTCGGCCCATCCGTTGCCAATTACCTATATTCAATCGAGCAAGCCACCACAGGTGCAGGAGTGGCACTCTTCAAGGCACTGGTCAAGGCACAGGACAACTCACATGAGACTGGGAGACTGGTGAGTACAACGTATGAGGCGGTCAAGTCTGTGGGAGTGAATCTGTTTGACGGACAACTTGAAGAAGGCGAGTATAATGCGACCACAGGAGAGAAAACCCCAAGCACCTCATATTTGCGAAATGTCAACCTTATCCCTGTTTTGCCGAATACAACGTATTATCTCAAGTCACCCCTTGCTTTCTCAGTGTATTACTTTGATATCAACAAGCAGAAGATAGGCACAGGCGCACCAACGCTGACAAAAGACCATAACTTCACAACCGATGCGAGTGCTTATTTCATGGCATTTGCCTTTAACAAGGCAAGCTATGGTGGGTTGCCGTTTAAGAACGATATTCAGATATGCCTCGACTCCTATACGGGCAAGGCAAACTTCCATGAGTATATGACAGATAATCTCACCCTTCCTACCCCAGTCACCCTCAGAGGACTGCTCAAGGTGGTCAGTAACAACTTGGTTGTTGACGGAGATGAGTACGAACCTAAGAGTGGAGCTGTAACGAGGAAGTATGTTCAGACAGTCTTGGGTACTGGTTGGGCTTATCACAACGGAGTTTTCCGCAAGACATTCTCAGACAGAGCGTCTGAAGGATTCAGATGTCCTAAATATCCTAACGGCTCATCAGTGACAAGAGACGATGACACAATTTGGTTTGAGTATTTGGTCAGTCCGAAAGACATCGTTATCCGTGATGATTCGTACAACGGTGATGTCTCTGCATTTGAGGCTGACAACAAGAACGTGCCATTGCTCTATGCTATTGCCATTCCCACCCCTGACACACCAGTAACCCCTGTTCTCGACCCGACCCTTGCGACCGAAGGCGGTGGAACTCTCAGCACAACTCAGACCAATGACCCTGCCATCGTATCGGCTATGGATATCGGCTATATGTATCAATAAGGAGAAATGATATGACCAAAGAACAAGCAAGAAAACTTATCGCTAAGAAGAATCCCGAAAAGTGGTATCCCATCTATGTCAGTGAATTCATTCATGAGCGGTATTCAGCTGATGCTGAGACTGCTTTGATTAACAACTATCTCGCTGACCCTGAAGAGTATCGTGAACAGTATGCCGAGTACCAAGCATATCGTGCAGAATGCAAGGCAAGGGCAAAAGAGGAGCTTGGAATAGAATGAAGAAACTTCTGCAGAAAATCCTTGCCTTCTTTCATATCCCTTGGGATAAGTTCTTGCATTTCATCGTTTGCTTCGGTACAACCTTCCTTATGGGGATTGTGACATTCCTCATGGGTATGAGGGATTCGATGATTGCAAGCGGATTGTTTTCCCTTGGCTTGGGTCTTGGTAAGGAATACGGTGATTCCAAGGCTAAAGGCAACAAATGGGATTGGTGGGACATTGTTGCTGATGTGATTGGAATTGGAGTCGGTAGTTTACTTGTCTTCATAGCATATAGTATAATCAATAGATGATAGGAGTGGTTTGATGCAACAGTCAGTTTACTATAAGTTCAATAAACCAGATTACGTTGATCAATATGACCTCAGACATTGGAATAGTAATACTGATCAATTAGATACGATTCTTTATAACAATGGTCTTTCTCCAAATAACGATGGAAATGCTCTTGGTAATAGAATTGATGCAGAAGTAGAAGCTAGAACAAACGCTGATACTCTATTGCAGGATAATATAGATAATGAAGCATCAACAAGAGAAGGTGCTGATACTCAAATTCGTAATGATATAGGTGATGGTACTCTTATTGCGAAAAAAGCTGAAAAAGATAATGATGGTAATGTCATTAAAAATACCTATGCTACAAAGACTGCTTTGAGTGAAGAGGCTACTGCTAGAGCTAATGGTGATAATCTTAAAGTTGATAAAACTGTTCAAATAAGAATAAGTGATTCAGATGGTAGTCATGTTGGAAACGCTGTATCTTTAAATGGAAGTATCATTACAATCACATTACCTAGTAAGATTTATGGGGCGGTGTGGAATTGAGGTAAGTTATGGGTGTAGCTAGAGGAGTTAGTATAAATTATAATGATTTCAAACAGACTTATCCAAATGAATGGAAAATTCATAATTATTCTTATGAGCCGGCTGCGTTTTCAGAGCATGACATTTATATAGCGGCACCATCTTTTATTTTCAGAATTTATGCTGATCAGGGTTTTTTTGGGTATAGTGAGTTGACTGCTACTTTTTATAAATGGAACGGATCAAATGGTTTCAATTATTATGGTGAACTCATGGCGTATGCTCAAGCTAATTATTATGCTGAAAGAGAAAAGAAATTTTTTCATAATAAGAATGATGAAACAGATCGTTATGGTTTATATGACGATAGCGATATTCATTTGTGGAAAATACATATTCGTGGTTATTCAAGTGGAGTAGGTGATATAGAACAAAGATATGACTGGTATCTTGGGACTATTAGTGTAATACCTGATAAGAGTGAATACAGACATATGTGGAAAAGAGGTTCTAAGTTATACGCTTGTCCAATAGTTAAAGAAGGCGGTATAAGCGATACTAGTTTCATAAATAGATATAGTCCTGAACACTATAAAGGTGGATTAATAGATACTAGTAATGCTTATATGGCATATTCAGTGGAGGAATAAAGTTTATGGCACTTTCAATGACTTTGACAAAAGATAAGAATAGATTATATGTTGATTTTATAGATGCTTATTGGGTGATAGATGATTTGTTCTATACTACTGATACTATTCATTTTTCTTTAAAATGTTATCCTAATAGAGAATCTAAAGAAATGAATAATCATGTTCTTGATAACCCTTCAGTTGATTTTGGTTGTGGTTCACGAGTTGTAGATTCTTTGATTTATTCATGGAATGTTAATATGGATCTTAGAAATATATTTTCAAATGGAGTTATTCCAGCTGGTAAAGATGCACAGTATTCTGCAATTTACAAATGGGTTAAAGAACATACTGGACTTCCTTTCCGAGATGTGTTTGAAAGTTAAAAATAGTTATAGCGCAAATGCAATTGTTTGCGCTATACTTTAGGTGTATAGGAGTAGCCAATGGAAAACTGGACACTTGGTCAGATAGCAGTGGGAATAACCACAATTGGTGTTATAGCAACATTCTTATTCAAAATTTTTACTGCATTTAGTAGAATTAAGCAAAATGAAAAGGACATAGAACTGCTCAACAAAAAGATAGAAAAGCTTCAAGATCAGAATCAAACTCAAAAAGAAGAGATTCTCAAAAAAGTTGAGGAAACAAACACTGCTGTTAATCTGTTGTGTTCAGCTATTTCAGCCATGATAGACAATGAGCTTAATGACAACAAGAATAAAGATGAGCTCAGAAACATAAAGCAAAAGCTGGATGAGAAAAAGGAAATTGTATGAGAAACATTGACGTGAAGCTTAGTGAAGAGGTCGCCAAAGAAGCTTCCAAAAAGATAAACAACGCAAAGAAGGAGCTTGAAGAGAACAAGGATTCTTTCAATCTTTTCTTGAAGGAAACCATAGGTGATTCAAGAAGCCATGTCTCATTCCTTAAAAAAATAGTCAGAATTCTTCTTATATCATTTATTGTTTTCGCTGTTGTTGCAGTTGGCGGATTAATCGCCATGGGTGTTTATAATCAGCATCTCATTAAAAGCATGTCTGATGACAATGCGCAGAAAATGAAGCAGATGGCTGATGATAATGCCCAAAAGATGATGGATTTTCTTAATCAGTTTGATTTCTATTCAGAAGTTGAAATCATGAACGAGCTTTCTGATTATAATCAAAACAATCTTAACATAAGCAAGTAAGGTAATGTCAAATGGCTGTGACTCTTAGATATGCAACAGGATTCAAGGGTAGCAACGCCAAGTATGTTATAAGGAAGAAAACAACTGTCCACTTTTATGAAGAGAACGGTAAAAAGATGGTAAGAGTTGTTAAGTCTTTGGAAAGACATGTTAAGGACAGTTACAGCAAGAACATTTCCAAAGGCACAACCACAGCAACAGTAAACATGAATGGAAACGATGGAGCAGTAAGAAGGTATGTCGCAGTTAGTTAGGAAAGTTAACAAATTCACTAAGACAGCAGTTAAAAGTGAAATTGATAAAGTTAAAGACGACCTTCTTCTCACTGACAGACAAGATAAGATATTTCACATGTACTACATACGCAGATTAGATATAAACTTTATTGCTGATGAACTTGGTGTTTGTTCTCTTGTTGTTTCTAATGAATTAAAAACAATTAGAGAAAAACTTGCAAAAGTGTTGGATTTAATGTAATGATGCAAGTGTAACTGTATTCTCATAAGTATTACACCTTTAACAGCGTTTTGCTTAGGCGGGACGCTGTTTTTTTATATGTTTTTTCCTTATGATTTCTCTTATGCAAATTATATAAAACAAGTTTGCTTTTAATTCATTCCAATTCTTTATAGTTAAGCTATGAACGTTAAAGAATGTGTTGTTAACTGCATTAAAACTCTTACTGCCAAAGATAAAAATCAAATCAAGATTATGCTTAACCACGGAGTGCTTTGCTGTGTTGATTACGCAAAGTCTCATAACATAGATCCTGTTCTTTTCAATGAAGAACTAAAGCAAACGTTAAATGGAGGTAAGTAATGAATCCTTACAATCCCATGCTGGATTATCAGAGAAACAATCTAATAGCTCAACAGCAAATGATTCAGCAACAGCTTAATCAGCTTAACATGCAAAACGGTATGGTACAGCAACCATATCAGCAACCAGCATTCAATCCTCATCCTCAACCACAGCAACCACAGTATTTTGTGAAGCAAATGGGTTCAATAGATGAAGCGAAGGCTTTTCCCGTAGAGCCTGGAATATTCTATTTGTTCCCAGATACTGGAACTGGAAAGATTTATCTTAAGAGAATGAATACTGAGAATGGAAAAAGTGAAATGTATATCTATTCTCCTTCTCAGGAAGGTGAAGTGGAAGTTGAAGCTAAAGACCCCAACGAACACATATTGAGAGAATTAGATGAGATTAAGAAATCAATAGGAGGTTTGTATGAATCCATTTCAGGTAATGCAAGGCATGAGCCAAGTAATGAGAAATCCCATGGGAGCGATGCAACAGCAGATACTTCAAAGGATGCAAAGACAAAATCCTCAAAAGTTTAATCAGATAAAGCAAATGATTGATGGTAAGAGCGAGTCCCAGCTCAAGGAGATGGCAGAAAACATCGCTAAAGAAAGGGGAATTGATCTTAACCAGTTCGCAATGCAGTTTAAATAAGGGAGTGTCACTCCTTTTACATAACGCTTAATATTACAAGGAGAACAACGCTATGGCTATTGAAAACGGAACTCCAGTCTACATGAATGATGGATTCGGCTTCGGCAACGGTGGATTCATGGCTTTCCTTATCTTTGCTCTTCTCATGGGCAACGGATTTGGAGGATGGGGCGCAAACAACGGTTTCGCTAACGCCATTGGCTATGAAAACCTCGCAACATCCAACGAGGTCCAGCGCGGTTTTGACAATCAGAACAGCATGGCCAATCAGAGAGAGATCCTCGCCGCAGTCAACGACGCTTCAGCCCGCGGAATCGCGACAACCAATCAGGTTTAT
>Ga0247611_10007950_pt1 | contig 13182 bp, 9 predicted proteins | sample 177DNAGHGhighgp2_FD_192422 | JGI IMG/M metagenome (GOLD analysis project Ga0247611, IMG submission 192422) | Sheep rumen microbial communities from Palmerston North, Manawatu-Wanganui, New Zealand - 1770 DNA GHGhigh gp2 | ecosystem: Host-associated > Mammals > Digestive system > Stomach > Rumen ... | reverse complement strand
ACAAAAAGTATTTTTATGGTTTAATTTGCTTTGACAATTTAGATGCAAATTGCTATAATGACATTGATGCTGAAGTTGTTAACTTAAAAGTTAACAAAAATTTTGATGGCTTTATAAAGTTTGAAGCAATCCAAGATGGCTATGCAAGTTTAAGATTAAAATTAACAGCATTTGATGGCTCAGAGTTTACAAAATTGTTTGAATTTAATGTTACAAAAGTTTTTGTTGAAAGTTTTGATGTTTTAGCTAACAAGAAAATAAATTTAACAAAAGGTGAAAGTTTTGATTTTTGTCCGCAAAACATTAGTCCAATTTATGGGTGTTATGATTGTTCTATTTCATTTTCTGGCGATGTTTTAGAATTGAGTGGAACAAAAGTGAAAGCGATAAATTTGGGCGAGAGCGAGTTAACTTTGACAATAAACAATCAAACATTTTGTTTTGAAATTTTGGTTACTCAAACAAATTATTCGTTAAATCTACAAATTTCAAATCAGTTTGTTGGTGGCATTTACAAAATAGAGATAGAAATTGTTGTCTTAGATTTAAACGAGCAAAAAGTTGATGTGCTGGCAGAAAATATCTTGGTTTTAGAAGACGATGTAAGCGCTATTAGCAAAAACACAAATTTTGTTATCGTTGAAAATCAGCAAAAAATTGAAAAAATAAAACTTGAAATAACTTTGGGAAATATTGTTTTAACAAAAGAAGCGGATATTGTTTGGGAAGCATAATAACCGCTTAATTAAACATAATAAAATTGGAGGAAAAAATGGTTAAAGACGGAACTTTAAACACACTTGCTATTATTGGTTATGCGTTCACTGCTATTTTTACTGTTATGGCTCTTGTTATTGGAATTTATTGGGGAGCAACTGGGTTTAAAGACAAAGAAAAAGAAATTGACAATCTTGTTTTTGTTGCTCAAGAAGACACAGATGAAGTTATCACTCAAAACAACACTATGAACATTTCATCAACAAATATTGAAAAAATCATAGAGTTTAGTTTGGCAGGAACAGAAAACCCTGAAGAAGAACAAACAAGTGGTGGCTTAACCAAAAAAATAACTTTAACAATAAACAATGAATACAAAAACTTTAGAGCAGCCTCTGTTGATAGCACATCAATTTGGTTTGTTGCAAAAGATGAAAACGGAAACCCTAAAAAAGTTAAAGATGAAGGAACAGATGTAGAACATTATGTTAGAATTGAGGCAAACAAACTAACTGCCAGGGTTGATGAAAAAATATACATAATGCTTGCAACAACCACTTTTGATGATGAAACTTTGCAAAGCTTTTTCTTGGATGAAGATTTTGAAGAATATGAATATAAAACAGACATAAAAGGTGGATTGAGTTATATTCACGCTCGAAGTGAAGATGGGCTTTTTGTGGCAAAAGACCTAGAAGTTAAAGTTGATGTTCCGGTGAGAAGTGCAAAGATTGTTGTTGAGGGTTATGGCTACGACGGAAAATATGATGATTTAACAGCAAAAATAGCCAAAACTCAAAATGTTGAATATAACCACATATTCACCTCAATAGCTGGCTTAAATTCATTCCTTCAAACTTTTACCCCAAGTGAAAGCACATTAAACACAACAATTTATTACAAAACAGATGAAGAAAATTCCACACAAAACATTGACAATGTATCTTACATAAGTGGAAATTTCTACACAGTTAAAAAAGATGAAGTTAAGAATGAATATAAGTTTGTTCAAAACACCAGTTTAACTTTTGGTGAGCTTCAATACTTTTTGGAAGGAACAAACTTGAATTTGAGCATAAAAACATTCCCTGAAAATGCATTGATTCCGCTATCAAAAACATTAAAAAATTTTAGTTTTGAACTTATTGGTGTTAACCAAAACACAGCCAGAATTTTAAATGATGATATAAATGACAATGTTTTAGAAATTGACAGAGATAAAACCAAAGATGATAGTTTTCAGTTTGGAGCAATAAAAATAAAAGCAACTGTTCAGGTTCTTTTAAACAGCGCCAGCACAATAGAAACTGAATTTGTTATTCAATCAGCCAAAACAGAAGCGCAGTCAATAAGTTCAAAAAATGACAAAATAACAGAAATAATTGTTCCAGTTAATGGTTCTCAAGAGCTTCACGCCAAAGGACTTTTAGAAAACAACTCAACTTATTTGGATATAGAAATAATTCCAAAGTTTTATAATCAGCACAACAACCCTTATGCTGGCAAATATGATATTTTAAGAGCAAGAATTTCTGACAATCACGGAGATGAGGCTGGGCAAGTTAACATAACATCACTTGGCGACACAAACAAAAACTACACCAATGCCATAAGCAAAACTGATGATGTTGCATCAAACGATAAAACATTCACATTTAATGCAAGCAGGCTTTTGTTTGGTGATGAACAAGTTTTTTTTGAAATTTCAGTTGATGATAATTTTGAAGAAGGCAAAACAATAAAAATTCCAATTAGTTCATCAATAGTTTTGCCAGAATCAAATGAATTAACTTACACACAAAGCCATAGCATATCAATCACAAAAGAATCGGCTGAGTTTTTGAGTGCGGTTATAGGAGCAGAGGTAACAGAAGATAAAATTTTAGACCAAGAAGCTGTTGGAGAAGATGAACTAGAGGTAAGTTTGAGTTCAAGCTCACCAAAAAATTTAACTTACAACAAGTGGGTTTATTTCTTGTCCACTGCAACAGGACAAAATGAAAGTGATAGAGGCGAATCAACTCCTGACCCTAATGATGAAGAAAATGCTTCCAGTGAGTCTGCCATAAAATATACAAAAGCAAAACAAATTGTGTCTGGAGATGGCGGTAGGTTTGGAAATGAAATTTATGCCCAAAATCAGGGCGGAGAACAAATTGCTCCAAAACTTGTGTTGTGTGATGAGGCTGGATATCCATTAAATTATAAATATGAGCGTTTCACTCCAGATGATGACACAGGATTTATTTTGTTTGATGAAACAACAAACTTTAGTGGTTTAACAAATGATTATGCAAATTGTTATGTTGTTTTGTTTGCACCAAAAAATCTTGTTTCAGTTACCGTTTCTGAAAGACTTACAAAATTTGCATTCTTTCATAATTATGACACTGAAAGTGGAGATTATTCAAACTTGTTTGATGTGAAAATCACTGACATAAATCGTTTTAGTGAAACAATTCAAGTTCCTTTAAATTCAACAAAAACTGTTTATGCAATGGCAAATTCAACCAATGCATTAACAAATTTTTTGACAGATAATCAATTTGACATTTACAAAGATTTTTCAACAACTGGCAACATTGCAATAACTCAGTTAACAAAAGCTGGAGAAGAAGAGGGAGCAGAAATCAAAACTGGAATTCAAATTTCATTTACGCCTAGTGCTGTAACTCAAAACAATTCTCCTTTTACGGCAAATATTATAAAAGATGGTGACATAGATGAAGCTTTTGGAAGTTTTGTTGGAGAAGTTATTGATGTTGATGTTGCAAGAATTTCAGGTATTTTTGAGTCCACAAATTCTTTAACTCCATATTTGACTGCAAGTGATGTTGGAAAAATTGCTTACTACACAGAAAATAATGGATTTATCACAACTTCAAAAACACTGATTTATAACAGTAGATTTGCAATAGGCAACACTGTTTACACAATAAAAGATGAGATTATAGAAGGCAATCTGGTAAAAAACATTTATGCTGAAGATAGTGAAGAGCCAATACAAGTTGTTAGCAATAGTTTTAGCATTGATAGCGCTACTTATTATATAAACGGCAATTTTGTTGAAACAAGACAAAGCATAGCAAAAGGCTATTATATTGTTAAATCACAAACTGAAAGTGGGGTTACAACTTATTATTGGGATAGTTACCCAACAACAGGTGACAAAGTTTGGTGGTATGACAATCAAAAAGAAATTCGTATGAGATATGAAAGAAATAATTCCAATAATTTGAAATTTTTTGAGGATAATCCAATAAAACATATGTATTATGATGCTTATCCAGATTCAAACAATGGAGAATATCCATTCGAAATTCCAGCTCAAATTTACAGAACATTAAACATAACAAAAACAAATGGAAATGAAGGGGTCACATTAACTGGAACTTATCAAGATGTTTATGAAATTATAAATTATAGTGGGACAAATCCTTTAACTCTTTCAACTTATGGAGGAGTTGATAACAACAATAACCCTCTTGTTACAACGCCAAACAACATAAAATTAAGAGAAGCTGAAAGCCAGTTGTTTATAGACTTATATGAGGGCTGGACAAGTGAAATAAACAATTTATATCTTGTTTATAAAACATCTTTAATTTCTGGGCAAGCAGGCAATCAAACAACAACACTTAAGGCTATTGACGCTTATAAACTTACTTTTGATGACACAAATTATGTTATAACAGACAAAACTTCTAACGCAGATACTTTTGTTTTTGATAGCAGTGATAAAAAATTAAAATTAAGTGGAACTGCTGTTACAATTTCAGATTTAATTAAGCTTGTTGACATGAACAATAATAGCACTGAATATGATATAAGCCCAGTGGCCATAACAGCGAAATTGTTTAGAGGAAATAATGATTTGAGCCAGTATATCACAGTAAGCGTAAACCCATCAACTGGTGAAATAAGTTGCTCGCCAGCAGATGGATATGTGTTTGATAATAATAGCAATAATAGCACACCAGTTTCATCATCAGACAATTTAAAACTTGTGCTTTATATGTTTGATTATGATGCTGGAGTTGATCCGGTGAGTTTTGTGATTGAGATAGATAGCACTTGCAAATTATCATTCAATATTAATGCTGCAAGCTAATATAAAAGAGGAGAAAATTATGGCAAATAGCAAAAAAAGTGAAGAACAAAAAAATAAAATTAGTGCAATAAAAGCACCAATTTTAAAAAAGAGAAAACTAACAGCAACTGAAATGACAAATGAACTTCCAAAATTTAATTTTGATGATTACACAAATGTGTCTTATGAAGATCAAACCAAACTGTTTAATGGAATAAAAGAGATGTTTGGAAATCTTCGTGAAAACAGCAAATTTATGGAAGAACAAGCATTCACTCAAAAATATATCAATTATTTTATAGAACTTTTAGATATGGCAGTAACAGGTAATGTTACAGCAATGGATTATCTTTGTTATGTTTATAAAAAAGGAATTGATGGAATTTTGCCTTCAAACTTAACACTGGCACACAAATGGGGAATGCTTGCAATAGCAAATGGAAGCAAACTTGCTGTTGATAGGCTTCGAATGTTTATAACTCCTGTTTTTGAGTATGTTGATGACAGCAGAATAGATATAGAATATATGGCGGACCGCTATGATGTTGAAGAAGAAAACATTGCATATTTTATTGCTCAAATGTTTGCTGGGCTTTATAACCCAAGAATGGGGATTTCACTTTTGGAAATGTCTAAGCAAGAACCAGCTGTTGAAGACACAAATTTCACAAGATTTATGAATGAAGCAACAAAGGTAAGAAGCCAAGTTTTGCCAGACCTTATAAAATATTTGAAATAAAACAAAAAAGCTATTCTATTTGTCACTGCGAGGAGCTTTTGCTGCGTGGCAATCTCATTGAGATTTTTGCGCCAGCACCTAAAGTGCCTCCTCAAAATAACAAAACTACAGCTCTTTCTGCACTCAAAATAACAAAAAGCGCTTTTATATTGCGCTTTTTTTTATTACAAGTTTCAAAGCTTTTTAATTTTAGAATATTTTTTGTTTACTTAAAACTTTTTAACATAAGTTTATCTTCTTTTGAAATTCTAAAACTATCTTGGCATTTTGAAATCATTTTGTTTAAACAAAAGTCATTTAAATTGTGTTCTTTTAAAAAATCTAAAGTTTGTTTTCTGCATTTTATGAAGGCATCGCACATAAGCCACGATATAGCCATATTAACATAATATTCTTGCTCGCATTTAAGGCTTTTTATGATATCAAAAACTTTTGAAATGTTTTTTTCATCGCAAAACTTGAATAATATTCTTATGCCCACTCTTCTTTTAAACACTTTTTTTGATTTTATAAAACTTTTGCTTAAATTTAAAAAGTTTTCTTCATTGTTTTTTATGTTAAATCTAATTGTATCGCAGCTTGCCCAGTTGTCTATTTGCTCTGAAAATTTTTCTAAATAAAAACAAAAAACAGAAAAGTCTTTTATTTTGGAAATTAGTTTTGCAATAATCAAAGTGCAAGACAAGTTTTCAAAAATCCATAAATCTAAAAACTCTATATAATTGCCTTTAAAAATTTGTTTTGTTATTTCATCAATCTTTTTTGAAGGTATTGCCAAACAGGGCATTTTTGTGTTTGCTATTTTTTGCTCCCACAAAGCTTTATCTCTTCCTTTTGAAAGCGAATTTAAATAGTCTAAAAATGGCTTTATGTCTTGTTTTGCCCAGTGGCTTTTGTTCAATTCCATAAAAACTCCTTTAATTTATTATAACATAAAATTATAAAAAATACATAATTTTTAATCAAAAGAAAAAAATAGTTTAGAGGTGAAAAAATGAGGAACACAAGTGCCATACGCCGAATTGATGACTTGGGCAGAGTGGTTATTCCAAAAGAAATTAGAGAGGGTTTAAAGCTTAAAACAAACAGTGAAGTAAAAGTTGTTTGTGATGACGGAAAAACAATTTTGATAACTCCGCATAGCAAACTTAAGCCGTTTTTTGAAATTTTAAAAAATGTTGTTTTTTCTTTTGAAAAAACGGAACTTTGTTTTGTTTGCGACTCTACAGAAATTGTTGCAAGCACCAAAAGTGCCAATTTGCCTAAAAAGTTTTTTGATATTGTTCAGCAAAGAAACAACATTATTTTGCACGGCGAAAAATTGTTTAAATTCACTTCAAAAACTCAAACAGAAATAATTATGCCAATAATATGTAATGGAGATGTTTTTGGGGCATTGTGTGTTTGCTATGATAAGTTTTTAGATAATTTTGAGTTTTTAAAACCAATTCACAAATTTTTGCAAAATTATTTGAGTGAATTTTAAGTTTTAAAAAAAGGAACTAATTTTTAGTCCCTTTTTTGTTTTATTCACTTTTGTTTAACTTTGCCATTGCAATAAGCTTTTCTAAAAGTAAATCATTATCTTTTTTGGCTTTTTCCAAAAGTTTTTGAGCGTGTTCTGGCTTCTTTTGCATAAGGCTTGCATATCTTCTTTCACCTGAAACAAAACTCATATAATCTTCGGTTGGGTTTTGTGGGCTGTCTAGACTTAATTTTTGTGTTTCTGGGTTATATCTAAACAAATGCCAATAACCACTATTAACAGCCTTTTTCATTTCTTCCATACCTTTAGACATATCTATTCCTTGGTTTATGCAAGTTGAATAGCAAACAACAATAGATGGACCGTTGTGCTGTTCTGCCTCTTTTAAGGCGGTTATGCATTGTTGCATATTTGCACCCATAGCAACTTGTGCAACATAAACATTAGGGTAGTTTAATGCCATCATAGACAGACTTTTTCTTGAGGTTGTTTTTCCGCTTTCAGCAAATTTTGCAGATGCGCCACAAGGTGTTGCTTTTGAAGATTGCCCTCCAGTGTTGCTGTAAACTTGGGTGTCTAAAACCAAAATGTTAACATTTTCATTTGATGCCAAAATGTGGTCTAAACCGCCATAACCAATGTCGTAAGCCCAACCATCTCCACCAATAATCCAAACAGATTTTTGGAAGATAAATTCTTTTAAGCTTAAAATTTCATCAAGTGTTTGTTTAAGTTCATTTTGTGCGGTCTTGCTTTCTTCTTCGAGTTTTGGCAACAAATCATCGCAAATTTTGTTGTTTTCTTTTAAATTATTTTCTGTGTTTAAATAATTTTCAATCAAAGTTTTGTTTTTAGAATTTTGGGTTATTGCCTTTTGCATCAAAGTTTTAACTTTTTCATTTTGTGTTTTTGCCGCAAGTTTTATTCCAAAACCAAATTCAGCGTTGTCTTCAAACAAACTGTTTGCCCAAGCTGGGCCTCGTCCTTTTTCATTTTGAGTGTATGGGCAAGATGGGTATGAACCTCCATAAATGCTGGAACATCCTGTTGCGTTTGCAATAACCATATTTTCTCCAAACATTTGAGTAGCAAGTTTTATGTATGGAGTTTCTCCACAGCCAGCACAAGCTCCACTAAACTGGAAGAAGCAGTGGTTAAACTGACTGCCCTTAATTGTGTTTTGGTTATAAACGGAGGTGTCATTAACGATTTTTGAAGCAAATTCATAATTTTCTGCTTGCTCTTTTATTTCTTTTTCAGCATCACTCATAACAAGTGCTTTTTTAAGACTAGGGCAGATGTTAGCGCAGCTTCCACAACCTGTGCAATCAAGTGGGCTTATTTGAATTCTAAACTCATATTTATCTGTCATCATAGCCTTTATGCTAGAAAATGTTTCTGGTTTTTTGGTTTGTTTATCAATTAAAACTGGTTTTATTGCTCCGTGTGGGCAAACAAAAGAACACATATTACATTGCACACAATTTTCTGGAATCCAGCAAGGAATGGTTGTTGCAATTCCACGCTTTTCAAACCTTGTTGTGTTTGTTGGAACTCTTCCGTCAGCCGAAAAAGCACTGCAAGGCAAATTGTTTCCTTGTTGTTTTGCGATAACTTTCATAATTTGTTCATTAAATAAAGAAGTTTCTGTTTCTTTTGTGGTTGTTAAATTATTTTTTGCGTTCAGCCATTCTTTTTTAATTTTTATTTCTTGCAAACTTGTTGGGGCTTTGTCTATTGCCTTAAAGTTGTTTTCAACAATAACTTTTCCAGCTTTTCCATAAGATTTTTCTGCCATTTTTTTCATTTCTTCTTTAGCTTTTTCAAAATCGATTATGTTTGTTAAATAAAAGAATGCACTTTGCATAATTGTGCTTATTTTTCCTTTTAGCCCTAATTCTTTTGCAAGAGTTATAGCATCAACAAAATAGAATTTAGCGTTTTTGCTAACAAGTTCTTTCTTAAACTCTGCAGGAAGTTTTTGTTCTAATTCTTCTTTTTTATAAGAGCAGTTCAAAAGAAAAGTTCCACCATTTTTAAGATGGCTTAAAATATCATATTTGCCAATAAAACTTTCGTTGTGGCAAGCAATGAAATCCGCTTTTTGAATTTCATAATGTGAGCCAATTTTTTCTTTTCCAAACCTTAGGTGTGAAATTGTTATGCTACCACTTTTTTTGCTATCATAAACAAAATAACCTTGAGCATAGAGTGGAGTGTTGTTTCCAATTATTTTTATGCTATTTTTGTTTGCGCTAACTGTTCCATCACTTCCAAGTCCATAGAACAAACATTCTTTGCCTTCATAACTGCTTTCGTATTCTGGAATTTCAAGTGAGCTTTTTGTTATGTCATCTTCTATTCCAACAGTGAAGTGATTTTTCCCACCTTTTTGGGTGTTATTAATCACAGCAAGTGCCATTGCAGGGGTGAAGTCTTTGCTTCCAAGCCCATATCTTCCACCCAAAACTTTTATGTTTCTGTTAAATTCATTTAAACTTGCAATAACATCAAGATATAATGGTTCTCCAACAGAGCCACTTTCTTTTGTTCGGTCTAAAACGGTGATAACTTCAACTGTTTCTGGCAGAGCGGTTACAAAATCTCTTGCGTTAAATGGGCGATAAACCCTAACTTTTAAAAGCCCAACATCAAGACCTTTTTCTTTTATTGTTTCTTCCATTGTGTCGGCGCCACTACCCATCATAACAACAACTTTTTTTGCTGTTTTTGAGCCAACATATTCATAAGGAGCATATTCTCTTCCAGTTTTTTTAGCATAAGCCTTAAAAGCTTGTATGATTTGTGTGTAAGCTCTTTCATAATATATATTGCTTGCTTCTCTGTTTTGGAAATAAACATCAGGGTTTTGAGCTGTTCCTTGCTGGTGTGGGTGAGTTGGATTTAATCCTCTTTTTCTAAATTCATCAATTGCCTTAAAACTAATCAGTGATTTTATTTCATCAGTGTCTAAAACTTCCACTTTTGCAATCTCGTGAGAGGTTCTAAATCCGTCAAAGAAATGTAAAAATGGAACTCTTGAGTTTAGTGTTGCCATCATAGAGATGTTTGCAAAATCGTGAGCTTCTTGAACATTGTTTGAACAAAGCATAGCAAAACCAGTTTGCCTGCACGCCATAACATCACTGTGGTCGCCAAAAATAGATAGTGCGTGCCCAGCTAGTGCCCTTGCTGAAACATGAAAAACGCAAGGAAGAAGCTCTCCAGCAATTTTATACATATTAGGAATCATTAAAAGAAGTCCTTGGCTTGCTGTGAATGTTGTGGTTAAAACTCCGCTAGCAAGACTTCCGTGAACAGCACCAGCAGCTCCAGCTTCACTTTGCATTTCCACAATTTTCATAGGGTAGCCAAACATATTTAATTTGTTTTCTCCACTCCATTGGTCACAGCTCTCCGCCATAGGTGAGCTTGGTGTTATGGGGTAGATTATTGCCATTTCGTTCACTGCATAAGCACTCATTGCAACGGCAGTGTTTCCGTCAACTGTTATTTTTTTCAATTTCAACCTCCAAAATATAGTATTTATTATATACCAAATCAATCAAATAGGCAAACAAACAAGCATTTATTTGACACTTTTTTTTTGTTTTGTTAAACTATTGTTATGAGAAAAATAAAATTATTGGTGCAATATGTTGGAACAAACTATTGTGGTTGGCAAAAGCAAAAAAATGGAAAAAGCATTCAAGAGGTTATTGAAAAGGCGATAGAAAAAGTTTTGGGTGAAAAATGTTCGCTTTTTGGAGCGGGCAGAACAGATGCTGGTGTTCACGCTGAGGCTCAAGTGGCACATTTTGAAACAACCAAAAACATACACCCTGAAAAACTATATCACTTAATCAACACAGCGCTTCCAGATGATATAAAAATTTTAAAAAGTGAAGAAGTTTCAAGTGATTTTCACTCACGATTTTCAGCAAAGAAAAAAACTTATGAATATAAGTTTTATGTGTCTGCTACAGATTTGCCACTTTTAGAACAAGCGCAAACAAGAGTTGGTTATGAGTTTTGTTATAAAAAAGCTAAAAAAGCGTGTAAATTTTTTGTAGGAACGCATAATTTTTCTGCATTTTGTGCAAGTGGAACAAAAGTTAAAGACACCACAAGAACAATTTATTCTTTAAAGCTAAACAAAGTGGGTGAAAAAGAATATTCGTTAACAGTGTGCGGAAATGGTTTTTTATATAATATGGTTAGGATACTAGCTGGAACAATTATTGAGGTGGGGTTAAATAGAAGAGAGGTAAGCGATATAAAAAATATCATTAAAAGTGGCAAGCGAGAGCTCGCAGGAAAGACAATGCCCGCAAAAGGGTTAACACTAAAGAAAATTGAGTATGAATAAAAAAGAGCGTTAATTTAACGCTCTTTTAATTTATTTTTTTGATATTTCCATTTTGCATTTCATAAACCGGGCCAAAAAGTTCAATTTTATCATTTTCTTGTTTTATGAAAGAAAAGTTAGGCAAGCAATAAAAGCAAAATCTATAACTATTTTCTTTGTATATTTGCATAATGTTTAGTTTTGGCTCACAATAATCATTTCCGTTTCTTAAGTTAAAGTGGGGAATGATATTTATATTTGTAAATCCAAGCCCTGTTAAATAAGCTGGTTCAATAAGTTCACTTTCTGTTTCTGGATAGTTATAAACATTTTTTGCAAGGCTTATTGCTCCAGCACTTTCACCAACAATAACTCCATCAAAGCCTTCTAAATTTTTCTTTAACTTTATCTCGTCAAAAAAGTCTATTTGTCTTGGAACATTTCCTCCAGCAAGATAAATTAAACTTGCTCCAGACAAAATCTCTTTGATAAGTTTTTTGGTGCGGTCATCCAAAATACATTTTGTTTCAAATTCTAATCCACTTAACTTTAGTGCTTCAAAAAGTGCATTTGCACGCAATGAGTTTTCTTTGTCTATTGGGTTGTTTGCAACATAAACAACTTTTTTCATATCTTTTAAACTGTTTTTTAAATGGTTTAAAAAACCAAATCTGTTATCTAATTTTGTTGGCTTTGTCTTTCCAATTTCTGGGTCATAATAACCAAGTTTGCTAGCTAAAAATAATATCATTTGTTGTCCTCTTTTAAAATTTTGTAACCTAAATCTGTTATTTTTTGCTTAACTTTTTCTAAATCAAGCTCTTTTTTATAAAAGATATCCACTTTTCCACTTTTAAGGTCAATTTTAACAGATTTTATTTCATCTATTTCTTTTAGTGAAGAAGTTATTCTTGAAATGCAATGTCCACAAGTTAGGTTTGTAATGGTTAAAGTTTGCTTGTTTGAGCCAAACATAAAAATCCTGCTGAATTATTCAAAACGCTTAAAATAATCAACAACATTTTTTAATGGTTTTTCAACATTTCCGTTTTTTATTTCATCAACCACATAATTATTCATATGCTTTAAAAGAACATAATTTGCCAAACTTTTTGTTGATTTGTCTATTGCAGAAATTTGAATTAAAACTTCGTCACAAGGGTAGCCTTCTTCAACCATTTTTTTAACGCCGTTCATAGAACCAATAATTCTGCTTAGGCGGTTTATAATTTCTTTTCTGTCTAATTCTGTTCCAATGGTTTCTTTTTGAGCTTTAAAAGCTTTTATTGCCTTTTTTGTTTTTTGCTCTTTAATTTCTTTTAAAGTTTTCTTTTTTGGTGCGTTTTTTGCAGTTTTTGCTTTTGATGTTTTTTTAACCTTTTTGATTTCTTCTGTTTTTTCCATAAATTTCACCCCCATAAAATTCTGTGTTTATTATATACCCATAAAGGTATAAAATCAAGTGTTTTTTTAAAAATTAAACAAAAAATATAAATATGAATAAAAAATATCATTTTTTAAAATAAAAATTATTGAAAATGTTAAAAAGATATGATATAATCAAAACATTATTTAAATTTTTGGAGTTAAAAATGGAGATTAGTCAAGACAAAATTAGAAATATCGCTATAATTGCCCATGTTGACCATGGAAAAACAAGTTTGGTTAATGAGCTTTTAAAACAAGGCGGAGTTTTTAGGGATAACCAAGAGGTTATGGATAGGGTTATGGACTCAAATGACCTAGAGCGTGAAAGAGGAATAACAATACTTGCAAAAAACGCAGCAATTCATTATAAAGAT
>Ga0247611_10007949_pt1 | contig 13182 bp, 15 predicted proteins | sample 177DNAGHGhighgp2_FD_192422 | JGI IMG/M metagenome (GOLD analysis project Ga0247611, IMG submission 192422) | Sheep rumen microbial communities from Palmerston North, Manawatu-Wanganui, New Zealand - 1770 DNA GHGhigh gp2 | ecosystem: Host-associated > Mammals > Digestive system > Stomach > Rumen... | reverse complement strand
CATACTTTAATCTTTTTTACCGTTTACCTTGTCCTTTATCATGCGTTGTCCTTTCTCTGTCCAAACCGGATAAACGATTTCAATCAGTTCACCGGTCTTTTTGTATCGGAAGCAGCTGCGGTACTTCTCATACCCTCGCTCCTGATATTTCAGGGTGAGCTTCAGCTCCCGATGTTTTCGGCAGAGCACCTTGTTCTCAATGAGAATCTGGTGCATGTCAGCCACGGAGATGCCGATTTCCCGTGCCAGTTCAGAGGATGTGATGCAGTCTTCAGTGCCTGCATTACGTTGCTTCATCATGTTGCAGACAAACTCTGAGTTCACCTGCATCGTCATTTTTTCTTTTGTAGTCATAGCTGAATCCTTTCTTTATTTTATTTCAATGAGCACTGTCAACTCCGTTTCCGTTTGTTGACAGTGCAAAGTTAGGACATAATAAATAAGGAAACAAGTAATCAAAAGTGTATATCCCTGCTTGTCCAACGAGTCTAATTGAATGGCGTACTTTTGTCCGACGAGTCCAAATGTTTGTCCAACAAAAATACAGAATAAGTAGAGATAAGTTTGGTTTTTCACGTATTTCTTTGTACCTTTGCAACCTGTTTAAACAAGAAAAGAAAATGCCAGAATACGATATAGCACTGGAACTTGCACGACTGCATATCTTGACGGGAGCTGATTTTGTCCGCCAACTGAAGATGCTGGCCCAATATAATATTTTCAAGCCCGTAGAGAACGAGAAAGATATCTTTACTGCGGAAGGTAGTCATCGTGATGACCTACCATCACTGCTTGACGCTGCACGTAAGGCTGTAGTTCATGGTAACAGAGTGTATATCCTTCCTAATCCCAGAGGAATTAGGACAGCAGATTTTATCTTTGAGAACAAGGGAATCTTCAAGATGTACGATCTGAAGACAATCTCAGGAAAAGCTTCTTTGGAAAACAGATTGATGGAATCGATAGGACAGACTAACCACGTTCTTATAAATGTTTGTAGCCAGTACAACCCTCGATTGATGGCCACACAAATCAGGAACTACTTCCAGGTGAACCCTACAGCAATAGAAGTACTGGTTTATAAAGGCAAGAAGATGATTGTTGTGACTCGGCGTATAGCCCAGAACCCACTCTTCCTGATACTGTTCCAGCGAAAGTATGTGAAATAAAAAAAGCCGCCTCAGTGGGTGGCTTTTAAAATTGGGGCAGGGTCGATACGGGCTTACCCCCACGCGGAAAATACCGGATTAGTCATTTCTGACGGTGCAAAGATAGGAAGATTATTTGAAACTTCCAAGTTTTTAAGCAAAAAAGTTACTTTCCTGCGTTATTTTCACGTTCTATCTCATGCCTATTGTGTAGCCTTCATATCTTCCTTGAGTTTCAACAGAGGCAGATACAATCGTTCATAAGCCACACGGATTATGCGATTTATTTTATTTTCTTTCATAGCCCTCACTCTGCGCTTATTAGCCTCTAAATCCACTAAGCTAAGCGGCTTCCCATTCATCATCCACTTACCCCGTTCGGCTGACATGCTTTTGCATATTTGGCGAACACGTTCTTCATCAATGGTTCCAACTACATGAGAAAGCCATTTGGCCATTTGCCTGACAAAACCTGCATCTGTCACCACATTTTCGCGATTCTTCCTTGTTTCAAGAACCTCAGCATCATAAAGCGCTGCATATAGCCAATACCATTCTGTGCCTGATGCCAAGTCAATGCAATCTTTTCCTGTAACCCCCGATACGATAGTATCACGTAAAGCCACAAGACGTTCATTGGTATTAAATAGTTCGTCATTGAAGATATCGTTTGTAAGTAATTGATTGCCACTATCAGATGATGTTTCTTCTGTTAGACAATCAGCCTCCTCCACCACTTCTGCCTCCTCGGCATCATCCTTAAAGAAAGCCTTGATCAGCTTCCCTATATCGCCACCATTCACTTTGTCGATATGCAGTTCCTTATGGTGGTCATAGTGGTTGGCACCCTTCTCGTAATAACTGTTACTCATTGCTTAATAGTTTTTTCTTAACATATTCTTCCTTATCTTTCCCCATCAACAGCTGATTGCGCTTATCGTCGTGGGTAGAACCATTGGCATAATAGTCAACGTGAGTAGGCCGTTCAGCTACCATCATCACCGACTCCTTAAGCTCCTGTTGCTGTTTAACGGGTTCCCATAGCCGTTCCCTATATTTCTTCAGCAGTTCTGGATAATGCTCTTGCCAGGCTTCCTGCACGCTGATAATCGGGCTGGCTTGTAAGTCCCTCAGCAATCCCCAAGCCACTTCCGGAGGATACAGTTCAAGTTCGGCGTCAACATTCTCAATGGGAATCGACGAAAGCACCATCTGCTCAAAAAGCTCACGAGTCTTGTCCAGTTCCTTGCGTGTCCGCTGCGTCTGTTCTTTCATCTGCTTGATAAGTTCGTCCTTCTCACGGCTCTCGTCCTCAATTTCCTTATAGCTCTTGGGCCGATGCTCGCGGAGCAGACGCTGGAAGTCCTCGGGAAAGATGGCATCGCAGAGCGGATAGAGCAGTTCCGAGTGATCCTTTATGCGGTTCATTTCTTCCTGCATCTGAAGCATAATCTTATCCATTTCCCGATGATGCTTCTTATCAAGGTTCAACTCATCCACACAGTCCACCAGCCCGCAGTAGAAGATATGCATGTGAGGCTTGAATGCCTGGCTCGCTGTCATCACCGTCTCAGCCACCTTGTAAAATCTGGTATATTTCACCCCGATGATATGCCGCGTCATCACCGAATAGTAATGCTTCAAAAACAGCCAATGCTGGTTGAGCAGGTTCAGTGCTTCCGCCTTTTCATCCTTCGTCCAGTCCTGCTGCATAATCATTGTGAAGGCATGCAGCACGCAGAGCACTTCATCGGTCTTATAGTCATAGCACACCTCCGACTTGAAGAGCATGTCCTTCAGCTCCTGCGACAGCTTCGCCCAGTCCTGACGGCAATCAGACTGTAATAGCAATTCCAACAGATGAAAGAACCGGTAGATTCGTTTCGACTCTTTCTCATAGCATTTCAAGTTGTCACCCCAGTTCTCTGCCGCCGTAATCAGATCCTGCTTCGATGCCCAGTTGCCAAACAACCTGTCATCCTCTATCGCCCGATCTATCTGCCTGCTGATGCTCTCCAGCTGACTACCGGCACAGCACAACCTTGTGCTGCCACCCAGATACAACTCATAGTAAGGCACCATCATCGAGTGCAGCATACCCTCATACAGCGCATCCTTCTTCAGATAGTACCCCTCCGAAGGATACTTCTCATGCCACGTCACGTCCTCCTTCACCTCATTACCCATCAATCGTTCTATGTGGTTGATGATGTTTAGTTGAATATAGTCTTTGTATTTCTCAAAATTGTCCATTATCCTTTACCTCCTAATTATACCGTATCGCAAAGGTACGAAAAAACCCGCTCATTTCAACAACGAACGGAAAAAAGTTTCTGTTAATGATTCTAAAGAAATAAAGCCCTAAATAGAATATGTCAGGAAGTTTGAATAGAAGCAAAAATAATAGGGTGAAACTTCACCCTAAATATAAATACCGATATAATTTTGTCAATGAATTACAAAATAATATTCATATAGCCATTACATACCTGAATACCTCTTCTTCTTGGAGATTAGGACGTTCTGTGACTTTTCTCACATAATCACATATCAGATGACGCCAGTCATTGGGTTCCATGCCGAAGTATCTTTGATGAAACTCCTTTTGACATTCAGCAACAATATTCATGATAGTAGTGCCTTCGTAAAGTTCCATCATATTATGGATAAGGATACGTACATCCTTATCATCGTACACGCTATAAAGAATAACTTTGGGATTAAGCATTCTTGTATCTGCTTGAGATTGGCGATTTGGAGTTGGTTTATGGGAGAAATCCAATTCTAAGGTTTGAACGCTACCATTGTACCCTTCTTGGATAGCCATGACAAGTTTCTTTTCTGTAGCGCTATATTTTGGTATAAAGAGATTGTGATAACTGATGCCGTCTTTTCTGCACTCATCCAAACATAAGTTTATCATTCTCAGTATACTACCAGAACGTCTGCCTTTTGTTGAGTCCGACAAAGACTGCATGTAATCCGTTAAATCCACATCTTTTTCCAACAATCCTATCATGATGTGTTGGTATAATGGCGTCCTAAGAATGGTTCTTGCCAAAAGCGATTTTTGATGTTGCTCCTCCAGTTCATTGTATATATATCCCACACAAGTAAGATACCAACAACCATAATACTCAAATGTCAGGCCCAGTTGAGTGGATGTCTTTATCTGGTTCTCACCATACTTCCTATACGCAGCATCGTTCTTAACCTTGACATATTGAGGAAACAACTGACCAATATCCACAAAATGCATTCCTGGATTACCTTGCCATTCAAGAGCTTTGCACATATCAGTTGTACAAGCAGAGAAGGAACTACTTTGTGTTAACTGATCGTCATTAACACTCCCTATATTGTGTCGAATGTAATCTATGTATTCGATGTATGGAATAGACAAGACTTTCCCGACGTATTCATGAATCTTGTCTTTTGGGACAAGGAAATTTTTATCAGAGAGCATGAGGTTATCCACGCTCTCTTCCAAAGAACGTGTAATAAACAACTCTATGTATTCTCTGTTAGAAATCATTTTATCTTGATAAGCTCTTTTATCGTATCCTCTATATTCCTAATCATCATATTGAGATCAGCATCGCGTTTTGTCTGATTATGTATGTCAGCTATATTTTCGGTCAAAAGCTTTTGAAACTTCTCAAATCCTTTCCTAATAGTCTGTTCTTTATTGAGATCTGAAGCTAATTCTGCCGCATCATCCAGTGGAATATCATCATGGAGATATTCATTCAATATCATTATTGCATCTTCATGTTTTGATTTTGCGATATCACCTATCTTGCGGACATCTTTTGCCTCTTCTAATTCGTTATTTTTTATTTTGTCGACGATGATAGAAACAACGTCCAAATCGGGATTCTCCTTATCTACTTTTCTTATGCTTTTATTTTTCATCAACTCGAAATAGTAACTCCATTTCGTTGGCTTTATATCTTCTGCATCCAGCATTGTCTCATAAACCTCCACAAATAATTCTGCCTCTGCCACATTTAAACCCATATCTTCAGCCATTGCTCTAACTGGTCTGCGGGATTTCTCTTTCATTCTATAGATATATGAAGCTTTCTCAAATGGACTCCATGGAGTTTGTCCGACAAGGTGAACGGATCCTAGGTATGTAAGAATCAACTCATCGGAAATGTCATCAGGTAATTTTGTGCATTTAATCTTGCTCCATTTCTCCCTATTACTGTCAGCAAGAATACGATATGCAGCTAGACGGCTATTTCCTTCAAGAACAACATTCTTGCATATAACAATGGGATTCAGCAAACCACCCATTGCCTCGATGTTAACTTTCAGTTTCTTAACATTATCGCGGCTGCGCATTTCCCTCTCCAATTCTTCTTGAGTTGGGTCTTCGCTATCTGTAGAATGCATGGCGTTGTGTACTCGTGGATTGTCAGGGTAGAATAACAACTCCACCTGATTCATTTCTACATCTTCTACAGGAACATCCACGTTTCCGATCTTTAGTATTCTGTTTGCTGCCATATCAGTTAGTATTTAATATTTCGTGAACAATGTTGGCGAAGCTATAATCTGCTTCGTCTTTATAATCTATCAAATTCATGTCCCCTTGGGCCAAGAAGGCTGCTCTTTGTTTTGCCTTCAACAGGTAGTCAATCCAAATATCAATGCTGTCTTCTACCATTAAATTGTATATGTGACAATCTCTCTTCTGAGAGATGCGATGTATTCTATCTTGTGCCTGAAGGTAATCATCCAGATTGAATCCTCTGTCGTAGAATATCGCATTATTAGCAATAGTAAGTGTCAATCCTTCCTTTGCAGATTGAGGAGTAGCGAATAGTAGCTTAGCTTTTCCGCTCTTAAATGCAGCTACAGATTTGTTCCGCTCTTCAACTGCCATTTTTCCTGTAATCTTAACGGCGCCATACTTCGCATACTTTTTACAGAACATATCAATATTCCCTGTATAGATACTCCATACGATTACCATCTCATCTTGGCTGATGATTCTTTCTATTAGTTGATCAAGGAGGATCTCTTTTGCTGAATCTCCCACATAACCTTCATCTATCAATTTGGGATTGGAGGTGATTTGAACGAGTCGTAGTAAGCGTTTGATGGTTTCTGTAGACTCATCGAGAATTGTTTCATCACCTCGCGTAAGAGTCAGTTCCATTTCCTTCCTCAGTGTCTCGTACATCTCGAACTGTTTCTGCTCAAAACTTACGGTGACATCGTGGTATATTTTAGATGGAAGGGTAATGATTCCACTATTCTTTGTTTCGCGAACCGAGAAATCCTTTATCTTATTGTATATTCCGGCTACGGAATCTTCGAATATATTACGTTTGCTCTCGTCCTCTTGCAAATCATTTGATAGATCACAAGCGGCCTTGAATTCAGCAAAATTTGTTCCAAGACTATTACCCCCATCTAAGAAATAGATTTGTGCCCAAATATCATAGGGACGATTTGCGACAGGAGTACCTGTCATGATCACTTTAATCTTGAATAGTGGTGAAATAGCGAAGAAATCCTGAGTTAGTTTCGATTCCGGGTTCTTGATCTTCGTAGATTCATCAATTATGATGGCAACATTGCGAGTTTTCAAGAACAGTTGCAATCTGTCTTGTTCTGTAGAAATAGTTTCAAAGTTCGTGACTATTATCCTAGTTGCACTATTCAAGACAAAATAGTTGCTCTTCTTTTTCGTGTCAAGCACCTTAGGCCTTAGGTTGGTGTGAGTATCAAATTCTCCGAACCAGTTTGCAACAAGCGTTTTCTTGGTAACAATCATTACTGTGTCAATATCCCGCTTGTCAAGCCAGTACAGAAGTAGATCAATGGCAATCTTTGTCTTGCCTAACCCCTGCTCATGAAAAATGGCTGCATAGGGCTTATCCTTGATGGCAAGGAATGCCTCATGCTGATACGGAAAGGCTGTTAACTTTGCCGTCAGGTTGGTCGTCTCTATATGCCTAAGATTACTCATATCACCCTAGAACGTAAATGATTGTCTAATACGTGGAACGTTATGTCCTGAATATTCTCCTTCCGTTTCTTGCGAACCACGAGATTGTTTATCTGGGCGAATGCAATGATAGAAGAACAAAGAATAATATGCTTCTCGCAACTATATGTTCGGATTTCTTTTATATAGCTGTTGAGCTGTTCCATCGTGTGCTCGTTATCAATATCATCTGTTGTCTTTGCTTCGCCAATGATTACACAATGCAAATCGTAATAGTAGAGGTCCGGATAGAAACCACTGATAACCTTAGGCGTTCTTTGCCCATAGGAAGCAAGGTCTGCATTCATCATTGATGATGCAAACTGCTGTGGAATGGTCTCAGCATATTTGACCATTCTTTCAACGTACTCCATATGGGCCATAGATTCTGCCATTACTTCTCTTGCTCGTTAATCATATTGATGATGAAATCCAACTTACTTTTCAATCTATCCAAGGAATCACGTTTCAAGGCCTTATCAGGATTGTTAGCCAATTCTTCTACTTCTGTTGCAGGTAATGTCATCAGTTGTTTGAACAATTCACCTGACAGAACTTCGTAAGGATATTGACTTAGGTCTGCATTTGATAACTCTGCAGCACGGAGCACAGTTTCTGCATCTGTGAGATTTCCTTTCAAAAAGGCATCAAGCGCTTCCTTGCTCCTCATTATAGCTGGTATAAGTCGTACAGATTGGGCCTTGTCAATCCTCTCATCCACGACCCATTTGGCAAATTGGTTTTCCTCAAATCCTTTATGCTGGATAGCAGCCTTAATACGAGCATTTTCATGCTCGCGGAATTTAGAGTAGTCACGAGTATCTGGCTCCAAACCTTGTGACTTCGCATAAGGTTCGTAGTACATCTTCATGTACTTGTAAGCGTCAATTGCCTTCGTGATCTCATTTTTGTTTCCACCACACATATTCACAATGGAATTCATTGGCAGCATCTCGATTTCACTAAGCTGGTAGAGGTACTTAGCTTTTGAATAGGGGTCCCAATCTCTAGGCCCAACAAGATGAGATTGTAATCTGATACTATGTTTCTCTACTTTTGTCAAACCCTCATATACCAACGCTGTGATTTGAGACCACTCTCCAGGGACATTCTTTTGCACAAAATCCTTATAAATCTGCAGTCGAGTGTTGCCTTCTATAGCAACATAGTCACCGTTGTCTTCGTGATTAACGACAATGGGGTGAATGATTCCACCGCTATCTTTAATGGAATCACGAAGCACTCTATAGGATGTAGCAGCATCACCATCACCGCTATCCCAAAGAGCCAAAGCAATAGCTTCTGGTGTAATAGTAGTATAGTTTTCCAGACACTGCTTGATACGAGGATTCTCCTCATCTAGTTTTATGCTGTCTATAGGCAGCGACATTAGCCTTGCTTGTTTCATCGCTTCACTAATTTATAAGGGTTTAACTCTTCAAATCTTAAATCAAAATACTTCTTGGCTATTTCTGGGAATTCAGCTTCAAAGTCGAGCATCGTCTGATAGCATGAGCTAAATTTTTCTTTCTTTGGAAAACCTTTTGGTATCCTCAACTTCTTGTTGTACTTTCCTTTAGGTGTCAAGTCTTGAATACCCTGGTGGTACTCTTCGTTTCGGACACAATACTGACGGAAACTCATCTTTTTGAAAAAGCCAGGTTGGTTACACCAACGGGCCAGCTGCGTATAGAGGCTTTTGAAACGAGAGTTGTTGTATTCTTCGAACCTCATGATATAAGGCAGACATCCGTATTCCATCAGCGTCTTAATCCTGAAGAAGGTCCCTTCTATATCTTTTTCGTCTTGATTGTCATAAGCTACAAGAACATACAGTTTAGTGGATTTTTTGCAATGCTCCCTCCAAACCTTCAAGCCCTTGATAGTTTGCTCTACCTGACGTTTCTCATTAGGATCATCCATCCTGTAATGATCGAAAGCAAAGATATAGTCACCATGATATTTCACATCGTTGAGCAATTTTGCTTTTTGTTCTGTCATCAAGCGGATATCCATTCCTTGGCGGAATTGGAAGGGTTTGCCTGTGCGATTCAAATCGTCCATCACCTTTGCAAACACCTTCGGAGGAGCAGCCATAATGTTATCGTCCCACAAATAGACATTCTTTCTTTCAACGTCAAGAAACTCTGTCACAGGTGACCATTCTACAACCCTGTTAAGCAGTCGATTAACGCAGAAGCCACAATGTCTGATACAGCCGCGAGTGGTAAAACCAATAGAATAGCTAAGATAATCATCAAAGCGACTCTTCTTTAATTTTTCGTCGCCACCAGTTACCATTTCTATATACTCGTTGTAAAGAGTATAATCGGGCATATGATGTTCCACTTCTTCTGGCAAGTTAGGACCATTTACTTCAAAGAATCCTGTCCCACCATAATATATATAGTGCTCCTTTATCATTCGACTAATGAAACTGGGTATCTTTGTGAACTTGAAAACCCGAGACACCACAAGGATATCATAATCACAATCAAATATAATCGGATTATCCCCAACTCCCAAATCTTCATAGCCGCATAACAAACGTACAGTATGGCCCTGAGCCTTACAAAAAGCCGAAATTTTCAATAATGCAAGATTAGGATGCCTGGTACCGTGATCCAGCAAATCGGCATCGATGATACCAACTTTCAGCTTCTCGTCGGTTTGGGCTATAAAATCGCAACGGAAGCCCTCATTCTCTGGTAAGAATCTCAGCATAGCTGTTTCCGTACTCATTGTAATTTGGAGAAAAGAAAAGCGTACCCCGATCCCCTGCATAATTACATCCGAGCCGTCGGCAAACAGGCCTGCATTACTTATACAAGGAGAGAGTACGCCTATGAAGGCGTATCTCAATCCTGCGAGGTGTAATGCATCTGTTAGTTTGCCGACTATTTGGATGTAAACCTCCTCAGAATCTTTGACACGATTCTATGTCCCACAAAAACGCAATGAAGCCTTGCGGCCACAATGCATTTGCAAAAGTACAAAAATTTATGGAAATAAATGGGATTTTAAAGAAAAACTTGCAAATAGTACATATAGTTTGCGAATTTGCAAGTTAAAAAGTCGTGTTTATGACAAGAAAACTTTAGAGTCGCCTCAATTTTCAGAATACATGAAATTCTTTGGAATGCAAACCAAGTAGTTCTCGTCAATCAGCACAAGAACATCAGTCTCAGGAACAGACCATTCTACCAGTTCCTCAAAACCATACCCTCTTGCTTCATCAGGAAGAACAATTCGCCAATCTTTATTTGAAGCCAATTCTTCCAAAGAATTGGCAGTATCCTCTTCTACCAAATCCATAAGGTGCGACCATTCCTGATACATACCGCCAACAGGTATTCTTAGTCCTTTACTATTCATCATTACTTTTTATGTCCATTTTACGTTTGCAAATTTACAAAAAAATTATCGAATATGGTTGGTTTTTCTCAAAAAACTTAAAATATTCGCTGAAATACACGTATCTTTCAGGAATAATGTCTATCCTTACACCGTCAGAATGTCGTCAAAGGGTGCAAAACGAACTGGTTTCGGAGCAATATTTCAAGCTGGACCTTTCAAACAACAATACGAAGACATACTTACGAAGTGTCATTCACCAATGTCACATCGGGGTCATGTCACATCGGGGTCAGGAGATTCTGTGACAGACTCAGAATCACCTGACCCTCTCATTTTTTTTGCTCAATTCTTTGGTAATATCAGAAATAATCCGTAACTTTGCCACCGTATTATTAACATCTTAACTTTTTATCGATATGGAAACAACAAAAAAGAAAAGGACCCGCGAAGAAGTGAGAGCTGCATTCCGGGAAACAATGAGAAGAAAAAAAGAATGGCTTGAAGAAAGCACGAAACAACTTGAATTGTTGAACCATCAGGGGTTCTTTAATTACTAAGAATCCCTTTTTTACAAATCCTTATCTACTATGAATACGCTTAGACTTGATTTTATTAACAAACGTGCACCTTATCTGGTGAAAGAGAACCCTCATGCCGTAAACTCGTATGTCTTTAAGACGGATACAGGCACAGAATTCGTTATCAGTTTGCAGGAAAACAGTTCTATTGTTCCGAGTGGAGCCTATGAGTTCGGAATAAACAATCCACATCATGGCCGTTCTCCTCTTGACACAAAGCTAAAGTATACTATCTTTGCTATTGTTGAAGAGTTCTTTGAACAAAACGGTGACGAAGCGATGCTATATTTGGCTGAGACTGGCGATGAGAAACAGAGTTTCCGAAATAGACTGTTCGTAAGATGGTTCAATACATATGAACAGCGAGACAACTATTTCATCAAGACTGCGGAGGGAAAAATGGATGGCGAAATGAATTTTCTCGCTATTATCTCTAAAATCACAAATCCCAGATTAGCAGAAGTGATTGAAGAATTTGATGAAACAATATCATTCCTCTTTGATCCCATAGAAGATAAAACTGATGAACTGTCATAGACTTACATCGTTATGACTGGGCATTGAAAGCGCTCACAATGTGTCAGACACTATGTGAGTATGCAAATATCTGTGTATATGTGGGATTCTCTAAGATTCCAAATTGGAATTTTAGACGCACTCTTTTGAACATAACAATCTGATTTTACGGCACAAAGATAAGCAAAATTCTCAAATCTACCAAACAAAATTCTCAAAAGTTCTAAGAAAAATTCTCAAAAGTATTAAGAAAGGCACTTAACGGTTGTCTTTTTGAGATTGGAAACAAGAGTTAGTCGCAAAGATACATATATTATTTTAAACTTGCAAGCAAACGTTGCAAAAAAGACAGAAGTTGGGATCTTGGGATTTTGGGTTTTTGGGTATTTGGAATTTTAAGATATTGTATAAAGGGATTTAGGATTATAATATAATTAATAATAATATATATATTATTATTAATTATAAGTATTTACAGTAAAGTCTTTGCAAATATGATGCATCATCATTTTCGCAAAATATCCAAAATCCCAAAATGCCAAGATCGCGCGGCTAAAAAATAGGCTCAATAAAAAAGAGCCACCTGCAAAATGGCAAGTGGCTCCCAACAGAATTGGCACATGCGTTTAATTTTAAATAAGTGGCACTTTTTCAGGGCTCACCCAACTGGGTATAGATCAACTGAACCTCGGCCGGCGTGAACGTGCGCCGAGGGAGGTTGGCCAGGCTACGAAGAGCCGGATTAAGCATCAGCCACGACTTCAGTTTCTGCCAGGCTGACTTCTGCAGAAGTGTAGGGAAATAGAGCTGCGCAAGCTCTGAACGACCGAAAGTTTTAATCATTGAACATTCTTGCGTCCCGTTGGTAGCAAGCGTCCTTCGGCCGAGCGGACCATTGACCATTGAACATTTATTGACCATTGAACATTATAAATTAAGTTGTTAGTATTATAGTGCAAAGATACAAAAAATAATTGAGAAATAAGTCTACAAAAGGAAGAATAAGTCCTTATAAGGCATAATTTCTATTTTTAATGTAGTAAATTTGCAATATCAAAGGAAATAAAGGATAAAAGGCGCCAAGTCCATGACATTCCGGAGAGGCGGAAGGCGACCCGCAACGTTCGCTAAATGAATTTACAACGCAAAAACAAAATTAGAACAATGATTGAACTTTACATTTCTCAAAACAACAACACAACGAGTCAGGCGTACGGCAAGTACTACCCTCGTGTGAGTTACAAGCAGACCATGGGCATTCATGAAATGGCTGTACACATGGCAGAGCACAACACCCCGTTCTCAGAAGGTACCATCGAGGGTATCTTGCGAGACTTCGTGAAGTGCGTTCGTGAGCAGACGCTGAATGGTAACACCGTCAAGGTGGACGACCTGGCGATCTTCAAGGTGAGCGTGATTGGTAACGGCTGTGCCGAGCTGTACGACGCTGATGCCGACAAGACCATCACCGCCAGCATCGGTACGCTCGGAAAGTACGATAAGACCGGTCCGGCTGTACACAGTCTGAAGCTGTTGGCACAGGCTACGGGTGAGTATACCAGAGAAGAGTTGAACAAGG
>Ga0247611_10007948_pt1 | contig 13182 bp, 13 predicted proteins | sample 177DNAGHGhighgp2_FD_192422 | JGI IMG/M metagenome (GOLD analysis project Ga0247611, IMG submission 192422) | Sheep rumen microbial communities from Palmerston North, Manawatu-Wanganui, New Zealand - 1770 DNA GHGhigh gp2 | ecosystem: Host-associated > Mammals > Digestive system > Stomach > Rumen... | reverse complement strand
GATTCTTTTTCGGTCGACGCGCTGAGCGAGAAAGCTAACACCGACATGAAACACATCAGTAGGAAAGGGGATACTTTTCTCATTTTTCTTTACCAACAAGTTCAGTCCTATAGACTCCCCTAATTCGGACAATTAAAACATCAAAAAAGATGACGTGGGATTCTGTACTTTTGCTACTCATCCCACAGTTAGGCTCTCGCACTGCCTCACATTGAATAAGCAACTCAGTAAGCCCACGCCTAACAATGTCATATATCATTGCATTCCCATAACTCACAAGAGCGGGGCAATACAGATAAATAACACTCACGTGGACGTCCACGGGTCGCGATTATCCTCAATGTGTAGCCAAACTTGCGAGATTTAACTGTGGAAGATAACCGTTAAGTAAACGTCTCTTAAAATATGTCTTGACTCAATCCCCTCATCACAACAGAGCGTCATGAATCACGCACAAAAATAATACAAATCACATGATAAGCCAAAGATGTGGAACCGAAAAAACTCAAGTCATCGTTTTTTTTTTAGCAAAGTGTTAATAAATATAGCCAAATCATGGCATGGCCACTTGTTTTACAGAACTTGGCCCTATTATTTCAAGAAAAATGTTACTTTTGCAGGCATGCAATACATCGGTGAACTGATTTCGATAGGGGTAGCGTTCTCGTGGACCGCAACGGCGCTGCTCAGCGAGTTTGGCAGCAAGCGCATGGGCAACCTGACGCTCAACATCACGCGCATGGTCATCACACTCATCTTCTCGGGCATCCTGTTCTGGATTGTCGGGGGGACACCCCTGCCCGCCCCTGCCAGCACCCAGGCCTATTTGTGGATGATGCTGTCGGGACTGGTGGGATATGTCATCGGCGACTTTTGCCTGTTCCAGTGCTACATCATCATCGGCTCGAAGTTTGGCCAACTGTTCATGACGCTGGCGCCCATTACGGCCGCCATCATGGCCTGGTTCACGCTGGGCCAGGAACTGCGCCCGAGCGCCATGCTCGCGATGCTGGTCACGCTGGCCGGAATTGCCATCAGCGTGCTGGGACGCGACAGTCACCACAAGTTGTCATTGAAGCTGCCGCTGGCGGGCGTACTGTTTGCCATCGGTGCCGCAGTGTGCCAGGGCGTGGGGCTGGTGTTGAGCAAGATAGGCATGGACCACTACGAGTCATCACTCACCACGGCGATGCCCGGGTGGCTGCTACCGTTCCACGCCAACTTCTTCCGTTGTGTGGCGGGCACCATCGGTTTTGGGCTGCTGATGGCTGTGCGTGAGGGCTTCGCGCCTTTAGGCAAGGGCCTGCGCGACCGCAAGGGCATGGCAGCCGCTGTGCTGACGACCATCTTCGGCCCCTTCATCGGGGTGGGTGCGTCGCTGCTGGCGGTACAATACACAGCAGCGGGCATAGCCAGCACCCTAATGGCACTGACCCCCATCATCATTATCCTACCGGCCTACTGGATCTTCAAGCAGCCCATCACAGCCAAGAGCCTCATTGGAGCCTTCATCTCGGTCATCGGCGTTTCACTATTCTTCCTGCTGTAAATACCCAATCGTGGGCTATATCATCCATGAGTGGCTTTTTTAAGTAGACTCTCAAGTTGATGCAAGGGAAATTGGGATTAGCGCAATCACAATGCTATCGGCTTTTTCATGAATCGGTTACCAAGGGTGTCATCGACGAGCGCCCCGACGGCTACTTCCACGACTTGCCGCCCATCCTGCTCAAGTGCCCCTACGTCATCACCCCCGACCAAGACAACCCAAGGATTCTGTTGCCGGCATCCCCATTGTAGGGCCATGTGAGTAAAATTCTACTAAACTGATTGCAAATCAGTGTATTAGCATCACCTATACCCTAACGGGCACCTCCCCTAATCTTAGCGGAGGAGTTGAGTACCAGCAACTTATTTTCGTCGAACTCACGTTAGATTTACTGGTCGAGGATGACGGTGCCGGGAGCCGTGGGATTGAAGGTGTTCTTGACCCACACGGGAATGTGCTTCATCGCCACGGGAGCTATTGTGGGCGGATAGATGACCTTGGCACCGGCGTCGCACATCTGCTGTGCCTGAGCATAAGTCATGTGCGGGATGACGGTGGCATCGGGATGGGTGCGCGGATCGGCTGTCATGAATCCATCCACATCGGTCCAAATCTCGAGAGCCTCGGCATCGAGCAGCGAGGCAAGTATGGCAGCTGTGTAATCGCTGCCGCCACGTCCAAGATTAGTCACATCGCCCGTTGCGCTGTCGCGTGAGATAAAACCCTGTGCCACATGCACGCCCTGCTCCATCGAGGCATAATCCTGCTTGACCAGGCGCTCGGTCTCTTCCCAATCGAGCACACGCCCACCGCCATCGGGCACCGTGCGCATGGTGTTGAGCGACAGGTGTGGCACTCCATCCTCAAACATGCCCGTAACGATGGCCGATGACAAGATCTCGCCATGGGCGACAATCGCATCACACACGCGCTCGATCTCATCGACAGGCATGTGGGGATTGGTTGCCAGGGCCAGGTAATAAGGCTTGAGGCTATCGTCAATAAAGCGGTCGATGGTCGCATGCACCTGATCGCGCATCGACTCGATGACCACGCCGTCGATAGCCTGGTGATGACGCTGGCGAGCGGCCTCGAGCGTGTCGAGGCACGAGATATCACGTTGTTGGGCCTGCTCACACATGGCAAGCAGCTGATTGGTAAATCCACCCATCGCCGACACGACCACCAGCACAGGTTTGGGCTGGGCATTCACAATATCACGCAGATTAAGCAGGCTGTCGATGCTTCCCACCGAGGTGCCGCCAAATTTCATCACTTTCATCTCTTAGTTCTATTTTGATTTGGAAACGATATAGCAGCTGGTCCATCATCGATTTATTTAACGAGAATTTCGCTTATTCTATCGAATTACACGAACAAAAAAAATCGCATACAAATTATAGTCCCGCAGGGCTTTGGGCCAACAGCTATATCATTGCATTGATTTATATAAAATTGGCATTAAGAAATAAATTCTATCTATTGTTTTAACGCAGTAATGGGTGATTTATTAAACCGAGGGTTAAAATAAATGCAGTTTCTTTCGCTCTGCCGATGATTTAATCGAGAATTATATATATATTTGCAACGATGAACGATTGGGACCAGGACATATTTCACCTCAATGACGAGCAACCGCAGCCTCGGCGCGGCTCGCTGCTGGTGGCCAAACCCACGGTGGGCGACTTCTTTTTCAAGCGTTCACTGATCTTGATTGTTGACCCCGACGATGGAGAGGGGGCCATGGGAGTGGTGGTGAACCACTACACGGGCTACAACCTGCGCGACATCATGCCCGAGGTCGAGACCGTCGAGGAGATTCCCGTTTTTCTGGGCGGACCCGTCGGCAGTCAGATGCTGTTCTACATCCACACACTGGGGCCCGAAGTGATCCCCGAGGCCATTGATGTGGGCGACGGCGTGTGGTTTGGCGGTGACTTTGATGCCATCAAGCGATATATGGAACTGGGTGGCGCCGTCGAGGAGCACATTAAGTTCATCGTGGGCTACAGCGGCTGGGGCTCTGGGCAGATCGCCCAAGAGCTTGAGCGACATGACTGGGCTGTGCTCGACAAGGGAGACAAGGACCTGCTCATGGGCGACGGCGACGATGACCAGTGGCGCGAGGCGGTGTCACGGTTTGGCGATCGATACCACTTGTGGCTCAACCTGCCCAACGACCCGACCAACAATTAACATGAGTGAAGTTCCTCATCCGATCAACGACAATTAAAGAACGACAACGACATGAGTTTAATCATAGGCATCGACGTGGGTGGCAGCACCACCAAGATTGTGGGTCTTGAGGACGGCCAGCACATCAAGTCGCCCATGAACATCAAGGCTAACGATCCCATCACGTCACTGTTTGGGGCATTTGGCAAGTACATCTATGACAACGGCATCGCCCTGGCCGACATCGAGCAAGTGCTTATCACCGGTGTGGGGGCGAGCAGTGTGACCACCCCCATCTATGGCCTGCCCACGTCACAAGTCGACGAGTTTCAAGCCGATGGTTTAGGGGCCCGCTTTGACAGCGGATTAGATCAACTCATAGTCGTCTCGATGGGTACAGGCACCACGCTGGTGCGTGTCGATGGCAACACCATCAGCCACATCGGGGGCATCTCGATGGGCGGCGGCACCCTACAGGGCTTGTCGCGCTTGTTGCTCAAGACCAGCCACATCGACGAGGTGGTGGAATTGGCCTCACATGGCGACATCAGCCACATCAACCTGCAGATCAAGGACATCAGCAAGGGAGATATCGAGGGGCTACCGATGCATGCCACAGCATCGCTTTTTGGCAAGACCGTCGAGAGCAATGTCACCGATCAGGACATCGCCAAGGGGCTGATCTGCATGGTTCTCGAGACTATCGGATCATGTGCTGTGCTCTCACAGGTCAATCAGGGCTTCAAGGACTTTGTGCTCATCGGCAACCTCACCCAGCTGCCCGAGTGTGACATCATCTTCCCGATGATGGAGAGCCTGTATGACGTGAGATTCCACATTCCCAAGCATGCCCGCTATTGCACCGCCCTGGGTGCAGCGTTATCCTATCACCAGCATTCCACCAACGGTTAACATTATGCAGTCGCCATTAATACAAGATATGGATCTCACTGTCGTTATCGTCAACTATCGCGTGAAGTACATGCTGGAGCAGACCCTGCGCTCGGCGGAGCAAGCCATGCAGGGCATCACCGGCGAGATCATCGTCGTTGACAACCTGTCGGGTGATGACAGCATCGCCTTCTCGCGCGAGCTTCACCCCCAGGTGACCTATATCGAGAACAAGGAGAATGTAGGGTTTGCCCGAGCCAATAACCAGGCCATCATGCAGGCCCGCGGCAAGTTCACTCTCATCCTCAATCCCGACACCATCATCACCACCCAATGCTTGCAAGAGGGCATCGCATGGATGCAATCCCACCCCAAGTGTGGAGCCATCGGAGCCAGAATGATGGACGGCAACGGAGTCTTTCTGCCCGAGAGCAAGCGTTCTTTCCCCACCCCATGGGTGTCATTCTGCAAGATATTTGGCCTCTCCAAGCTGTTCCCGCGCTCGCCCCTGTTCGCCAAGTACCACCTGCGCTACTTGAGCGACTTGGAGCCCCAGTGCATCGATATTCTCTCGGGAGCTTACATGTTGTGCCGCACCAGCCTGTTGCAACAGTTGGGAGGATTTGACGAGGACTTCTTCATGTATGGCGAGGACATCGACTTGAGCTATCGCATTGTCAAGGCAGGCTACGAGAACTGGTTCCTGCCCACCCCCATGATCCATTACAAGGGCGAGAGCACGCACAAGGACTCCATGCGCTATGTGAGGGTATTCTATGACGCGATGCTCATCTTCTACCGCAAGCATTTCCCACGCTTCAACGTGGTGTTCTACCCCGTTGTCAAGCTCGGGGTGATGGTGCGAGCCAGCCTATCGGTCGCCAAGCGGCTCGTCAAGCGCGTGCTGCCTCACAATGGCAACGCCTCCAGCGACAAGTGGCCATGGGTCATCATCAGTGCCGCCCCCGATGAGGTGGCTCGCCGGGCAGGCATCAGCATCTTCCAGGACAGCATTCCCACCGACGGACACTACAATGTGCTCATCGATGACGGTGGCCTCACCTGCGACCAAGTGGTGCAATACATCAGGGAGCACGGCAACAACAGTAATCTCGCATTCCACATCTTTGCCGACAGGCATGGAATCGTCATCTCGCCCAAAATGTCATGAAACAGCTATTGAGCAATCACACTGTCACCTTACGCCCGCTTGAGCCGACCGACCTCGACACACTCTACTTGTGGGAGAACGACACGGCGCTGTGGGCAGTGAGCGACACCGTTGCGCCCTACTCGCGCGAGGCTCTGTGGCAATATCTACAGCAATACACCGGCGACATCTATGCCCAGCGGCAATTGCGTCTCATGATTACCCTCACCAGCGACGGCACGCCAGTGGGGACGGTGGATTTCATCAACTTTGACCCGCTCAACAACCGTGCCGAGCTGGGGCTGTTCATCGCCAGCGAACATCGCGGGCGAGGCTTGGGGCGTGAGGCACTGGAACTGCTCACAGCCTATGCTCGCGACCACATCGGCATGCGGCAGCTCTATGTATTCATTGCTCTTGACAACGAGGTGTGCCTCAAGTTGTTTGAGGACTTTGGCTATCAACGGGCTGGCGTGCTCAAGTCTTGGGTAAAACGCGGGACTACTTACCGCGACGTGGCCTTGTTGCAGATGTTTCTTTAGCACATTCTCACCGCATGGCACGAGACAATCGCATCGACACGTTGAAGGGGGTGCTCATCATTCTGGTCATCCTGGGGCACGTCATCATCAGTTTAGACAACGTCAACCGCATCAACCATGCTGTGATGGGAGTGATCTACATCTTTCACATGCCCCTCTTCATCATTCTGTCGGGGTTCTTCACCAAGAGTCCCGACAAGCAGACCGCGCGCGACATGTGGCTTGGGACACTCAAAATCTTTATCACGCTGGTCATCTTTCACCTGCTGTCCTGCCTGTGGGTCATGAGCCTCGACCTCGACTACAAGCAGGCATTACTGACGTTCCCTTATGGCACACTGTGGTACCTGTTCAGCCTCATCCTGTGGAGAATTTCACTTTTTTATTCTCCCCGGCAATTGATAAATAGGCCTTACCTGTACCTGGGCTTAGCTTTGGCCCTATCCGTTGCAAGCGGACTCACCCATCTGGGAAATTTCTTTGCCATCCAGCGCACACTCAACTTCTATGTGTTCTTCTTGCTTGGTTACTATTACAGGCAAGGCGTGCTGCCCTCCCGCTGGTGGAACAACAACACCCTGCACGCCGTTGCAGCTGTCGTGTTATTGCCGCTGGTATTCTGGCTATTCCCTCACTGTGGCAACATCATGAACGGAGCCGATTATTATGGTCTGCAAGGCATTCCCGCCAAGGGACTCATCCTCATCTGCTCGGTGGCCATGTCGTTACTCGTGTTCAACCTTACCCCCACAGTTCCAGGGTTGAGCGGCATCGGCAGGGAGAGCCTCTTTTACTATGTCTATCACGACTTCCTCGTGGGCGGCCTTTTCCTCATCAACTTGTGGTATTGCAAGTTACCCACAAGCCTACCGTTCCTGCTCGTCTACACCGCCATCATTGTGTTGATATTGTGGATCATGAGCAAGTTGAAGCCATTAAGATGGCTCGTGCATCCCACATTGCGTCACTAATTTTACGGCCGAGACAGGACTACCATCCTTCCCACCAAGGCTCCATCCACAACAACTGCCGAGGCTCTCGACCTTTACATCACGCGGTCGGTTAGAGCCTCGGCAGCTATTTCCTCTGGGTATATATCGGATTATTCCAGTTTTCTCAACGTGGCTTCATCAGGATCAATAGCAATGATCTTGCCACTGCCATCAAGCAGGAAGGAATGGAAGCCCTCGTCCAGACGCCAGTTCCTGATCAAGTTTTCCTGAACATCGATCGATGCAGTATAATGGGTCGAACGGTCGAGGCTGTCGAGCGCCACGACAGTGTTAAACACGCTTGCGCTACGGTCAAGATTGACCGAGACATGATTATAGTGCACACCCGACTTACGAGACAAGCGGTCATAGCGCCTGTCCTCGAGGCGGGACTGGGCATCGGCCGATGTCCAGAAGGTGAGCAGGATGTTCTCGCCATGATACTGCTGCAGCGGCGACAAGTCATTATGGTCATCTCCCAGCTCAAGAGCTGGTGCCTTGTAACCGATGCGGCTATCGGCAGGAGCCGAGTAATAGGCCGATGTCAACAGAGTGAGCAATGCGGCCACTACAAGCGTCAATAAAGTTTTATTCATTCAATTACACTTAGTTGGTTCTCCATCGTCTGGCCGCAAGCAGTGCCACACAGCGCTGAGTTGCGGTCGCCGCCGATCCTCGACGACCCTTCTCCCCGACACCCCGGGGAAACAGAAACGACGCGCAAAATTAGTAAAAAAAGTTATTAACAACACAAAAAACTACTTTTTTAAAGCAATTATTAGGTATTTTGTCAAGAAAACAGTACTTTTGCATCAATAAACAATCACAAAATGCTGTAATACCAAATTCTATGAGAACCTACCAAAAAATATTAGCCAGCATCCTATGCTACATCATCGCCACGGTCGCATTCACAGCTTGTGAGTGGGACAACAGCCCCGAACCCGATCACCCCCTCTTTGTAACCTATACCATCTCGGCTGGTGTGGCCGAGTATACAGGCTCCAACCTGTTGCTGCAGGACATCAACACGTGGATTAAAGCCAATCAGCGTGTCTATGATGTCGAGATCAGGTATACCAGCGGCGACGCATCAGAGTTCACCCAGCAGGATGCCGATGCCGTCAAGGCCTATGAGAGTTTTGCCCCCAAGTTCAAAGCTTACCTTGATGAAGTGAAAGCCAAGCTGGCCAAGGGAGACTATGAGCCCGACAACCAGGTAGATGCAACACTCTACATCTTTGCAACACGCACTCAGGGCGAGAGCGGCAACCTCAAGTATGAGCAGATTAGGCTTGTGTATCCCGACACAACCAACCAATAACCACCAGGCATGGCAAAGTTAAAAATTGGTGACGACTGGTGGACCGCACCAGCCCAGGGCGATAACGGCAACCTCATCATCGTCACGGGACGACGTGGGCTGGAACATGTCATCGCCACAGGTGTCTATCGCTATCGTGTTGAGGTCACTTGGCCCTACCTGGGCGACAGCAAGGCCTTGCCCCAATATGACGACAGCAAACTCATGGAAGAGGTCACCGATGCGCTCAAGGAATGTTTCGACCGCGATCCCGTGGCAGTGCTCACGGGCATCTATACCGGTGATGGGCAACGCAACTGGGTGTTTTACACCCGCAGCCTGCACATCTTCCAGCGCAAGTTTAACGAGGTCATGGCCCCATTTCCCACGTTGCCCCTCACATTTGAAGCCGAGGAAGACCCTGACTGGCAGGAATACGGCGAAATGTGCCAGTGCGAAGTCGCCGAGAGTGACGACTGACGCCTACCCCCTCCTCACAAGAAAAGGGCGCAGCCAAGCCACACCCCTTGCAAAGCAAATTATCACCATAGCACCAGCTATTGGCTGATCACTAATTCTTGTTTTCTCGATTTATTGTGCCAGGACGATGTTGATGAGCGTATTGACATCGGCGATGTTGATTTCGCCATCCATGTTGACATCACCCACCATCGCATCCTTGGCCCCCGTGAGCACGAGGTTGAGTGCGGCATTCACATCGGCAAGGTTAACCTCACCGTCAAGGTTGACATCACTTGCTGAGGTCATTCTCCCCCTGAGGGTGAAGGTGATGGGCTCGATGGTTTGGCCATAAAGATCGGTGCCGCGCGGCGTGATGGTCATCTGGGCGCTGTGAGTGCCCTGCAAAGCGGGGAAATACACAACCTCAAGTATTGTGCCGCCCTCCCGGTTGAGGTCGTCAGTATAGAGTACCGATGTTTCGACCTGAAAATTGAACGCATCGGGACCCATGATGTCCACGACCAGATTATCGCTCAGATACATGCCCTGCAGGTTGATGGTCTTGAGTACCGCCGAGTCCATGGGCACAATGCCAAAGTCGATGGTCGTTCCACTGAGTGGATTGGATGTCAATGGTTTATAGGGAAGGCTGGTGATAACCTCTTGACTTGAATTGAAACGGAGGTAGGGATCGTCCTCGGGATAAGGTTCCAGAGCCAGGCTCTCGAAGTAGCCGTCACAGGAACCGCCCCACCCCCAGTTGACGTGGAAGCGTCCCTCGTTGTCATAACCGTCGAACACAAACGCATGACCACCCTTGTCGCCACTGCCACTGTAATAAATGGGGCGGCCGTTATCCAATTCCTCACGCAACATGGAATCCCAGTCACCGTGGTAATCATCGCGAACGGCATAACCGGCCAAGTAACCGAAATATTTGCGCAAAGCCGTGTACACATTGTGGGAAACAGCACCACTGCCATTAGCGCCATATTCCATTTCAACAGCGATACCCACATCGCTCATCAGCTTGGCGACAGCGTTTCCATACCTGCCATCGCTGTCGATGACCACTCTCCCTTTATCATCCATCAACATGATATAGGACACCCAAACGCCATTAACAAATTCGCCGGTATAAAGGTATTCATCCCTCATGAGGTCCCACTGGTAAATTGACTGGGAAAAATCGGCGCTCAATGTCTCCTGGCGTGATGACGCTTCGCCAATTTCGCTGTCATAGTAGGCCACATCGCAGTTGTAGCTGTGGCTTCCTCGTCCCTGCTTGGGCCATTGCCAGAAATACATGATCTGTGACGTGGCGGTGGCCACACAACCTGTGCATGCCCTGCCGCCGTAGTAGAGGTAGGGGTCGTTCTGCGCCGGCGCGATGGGGCACATGTCGTTAAAAGGCCTGTTCTGGTTCCACAGCGACGACATCAGTGGCGTGACGCCATGGTCGAGCTGCACCTTCTTGCGGCCATGGGCCTCGGGATGGTCACGCAGGAATTGCATCTGCCGCTGGTATTCCTCAAACCACCACTTGACATTGTCGGGCAGCGCGGCCAGATCAAAAGAGCCCTTGTCGCAATAGCCCCACACGGGTTGCACCCTGTCATCGCCGCTGACGACCACAAAGCCCTCATCCTGTCCCCGATTGAAAACGTAGTAATCGGTTACACCCTTGGGCGATTTGGCCTCATGGGCCAGCCTCAAGGAATGGGCATTGCCACCTTTGAAGGTGGTTCTGCCAGTTGACACAAACTGCCGAGCGATTGATTTGGCTTGAGTCAAGGAGACAGGCCCAGCCTGAGCTGTGGCGGAGAGCATCATCACCACTGCTGCCATTAACCATGTGGAGATCGTTTTCTTCATAGCTGGAGACTTTTTAATGATACTTTCTTTTCTTCTATAAACTTTTTGGCTCCAGCAGCGGTTAACCGTCACTGGAGCCAAAATATCTTACATGTTCATGCCGCCGTCGACCTGGATGACCTGTCCAGTAACATAGGACGACATGTCACTGGCGAGGAAGGTGGCCACGTTGGCGATATCCTCGACGGTGCCACCACGGCGCAATGGGATGCGCTGGCACCACTCCTTGCGGACCTCCTCACTCAAGGCCTGCGTCATGGCCGTGTCGATAAAGCCCGGAGCGATGGCGTTGGCACGGATGCCGCGGCTGCCCATCTCCTGGGCAATGCTCTTGGCCAGGGCGATGAGACCTGCCTTGCTGGCGGCATAGTTGGCCTGGCCGGCGTTGCCATGCACGCCCACCACCGATGCCATGTTGATGATTGAGCCGTTGCGCTGGTGCATCATGATGGGCACCAGGGCGTGGATGAAGTTGAACGCGCTCTTGAGGTTGACGGCAATCACGGCGTCCCACTGCTGCTCGGTCATGCGCAGCATGATGCCGTCCTTGGTGATGCCGGCGTTGTTGACCAGGATATCGATGTGGCCAAAGTCCTCGTGGATCTGCTTCACCACGGCCTCGGTCTCCTCAAAGTTGGCTGCGTTGCTGGCATACCCCTTGGCACGGACTCCCAGGGATGCGATTTCTTGCTCGGTCTGCTTGCCGTTGTCGTCGATGACGAGGTCGGTGAAGGCGATATCAGCGCCCTCGGCGGCAAACTTGAGGGCGATGGCCTTGCCGATGCCCCTTGCGGCGCCAGTGATGAGCGCCACTTTTCCTTCTAACATCTTCATATTATCTTTTATCAATTGATTGTGATGAATAAACTGTTTCTTACCAAAAATTGCACGGCTCAATGCATGATGAGCCGTGCAAAGGTAGTCAATATTATTGAAACCGCAAACTATGCAGCCAATTGTCTTACCAGGCGAACATGGGATAGTCCTTCATCATCTCGTTGACCTTGCCGCGAACAGCTGCGATCACAGCCTCGTCCTCGGGGGCGTGGAGCACGGTGTCGATGAGCTCGACGATGTCGCCCATCTTGTCCTCCTTGAGGCCACGGGTGGTGATGGCGGGAGTGCCAAGGCGCAGACCGCTGGTCTGGAAGGCACTGCGGTCATCGAAGGGTACCATATTCTTGTTGACGGTGATGTCGGCAGCAACGAGGGCAGCCTCGGCCACCTTACCAGTCAACTCGGGATACTTGGTGCGCAGGTCAACCAGCATGCAGTGGTTGTCGGTACCGCCCGAGCAGATCTTGTAACCCTTGTCGATGAGGGCCTGAGCCATAGCGGCGGCGTTGGTACGCACCTGGATGGCATAATCCTTGAACGAGGGTTGCAAGATCTCGCCAAAGGCGACAGCCTTAGCTGCGATCACGTGCTCCAGCGGGCCGCCCTGCACGCCAGGGAAGACGGCGCTGTCGAGCAGCGACGACATCTTGCGGATGACACCCTTCTTGGTGGTCTTGCCCCAGGGGTTGTCAAAGTCCTTACCCAGCAGGATGATACCGCCACGGGGACCGCGCAGGGTCTTGTGGGTGGTGCTGGTGACGATGTGGGCATACTTCAAGGGGTTGTTCAACAGACCAGCGGCGATCAGGCCGGCGGGGTGTGCCATGTCAATCATGAGCAGTGCGCCCACGCTGTCGGCAATCTTGCGCATGCGGGCATAGTCCCACTCGCGGCTGTAGGCACTGGCGCCGCCCACGATGAGCTTGGGACGCTCGCGCTGTGCGACCTCTTCCATCTGGTCATAGTCCACCAGGTTGGTATCGGGGGTGACGTTATATTCACAGGCCTGGAACATCAAGCCCGAGAAGTTGACGGGGCTACCGTGTGACAGGTGACCACCATGAGCCAGGTTGAGACCCATGAACTTGTCGCCAGGCTTGAGGCATGCCATGAAGACGGCCATGTTGGCCTGTGCACCCGAGTGGGGCTGCACGTTGACATACTCGGCATCAAAGATCTGTTTCAGGCGCTCGATGGCGACGTTCTCGCTCTCATCCACACACTGGCAGCCGCCATAATAGCGGTGGCCAGGATAACCCTCGGCATACTTGTTGGTCAGGCAGCTACCCATGGCCTGCATGACCTGGTCGCTGACGAAGTTCTCGCTGGCGATGAGCTCAATGCCGTGTTGTTGACGCTGATGTTCACGCTCGATGATGTCAAAAATCACTTTGTCTCGTTCCATT
>Ga0247611_10007947_pt1 | contig 13183 bp, 5 predicted proteins | sample 177DNAGHGhighgp2_FD_192422 | JGI IMG/M metagenome (GOLD analysis project Ga0247611, IMG submission 192422) | Sheep rumen microbial communities from Palmerston North, Manawatu-Wanganui, New Zealand - 1770 DNA GHGhigh gp2 | ecosystem: Host-associated > Mammals > Digestive system > Stomach > Rumen ... | reverse complement strand
GTCGAAGGGGCTCCTGCGTCTGGTGGGCGTGACAATGGACAATGAAGGCGATGACAAGGAGTTCACGAAGGTTGATCTGGACTATCTGGTGCAGTCGAGTATCGACAATGCTGAGAGCGACGAGGAGATAGACGATGAGGTGAAGATATTTCAGAACGCCTTGGACTTCAGTGACACGAAGGTGCGTGACTGCATGGTGCCACGCACGGAGATAGATGCCGTAGAAGATACCTGTACGCTAGAACAACTGCGCCAGCGATTCGTAGAGAGCGGTCACTCGAAGGTGGTGGTCTTCCATGAAGACATCGACCACATAGTGGGCTATATACACTCGTCGGAGATGTTCCATATCAACGAGAAACTGATGGCCGAAAAAGAGCGTACAGAAACTCCCTTCTTTGCCCATCACGCATCGCTCATCAAGGAGATGCTCTTTGTACCAGAAACGATGCTAGCAAGTAAAATGATGCAGCAATTCCTGGCGCAGAAGAAGTCGCTTGGCATTGTCGTCGACGAGTTTGGAGGCACCAGCGGGCTCATTTCGCTCGAGGATATCGTGGAAGAGATTTTCGGCGATATTGAGGACGAGCACGACTCGACCAACTATGTGGCCAAACATATGGACGACGGCGACTATCTGCTCTCAGCTCGACTTGAGATAGAAAAGGTCAACGAACTCTTCGATCTGAACCTTCCTGAGAGCGACGAGTATATGACTGTAGGCGGCTACATCCTGCACGAATATCAAAGCTTTCCCAAGCTTAACGAGGTGGTGAAAATAGGCAGCTATGAGTTTAAGATTGTGAAGAATACCGCTACGAAGATCGAGCTCGTAAGGCTGAAAGTATGCTAATGAGATAGCCTGAAAAGGCTGTCCTCACAGGAGTATCGACCCGAAAAAGTTGCAAAAAACGAAGATAAGAGCTTTTTTTTAGGTAAAAATGCCGACAATTCATAATTAATTACTAATTTTGTCGGCTGAAATTTTGAAAACAGAAAAATAAAATAAAAAAACTAAGAAAACAATGGCAGCAATTGGAAAAATCAGAAGTTGGGGCCCCACACTTGTCGCAGTGATAGGCTTGGCCCTGTTTGCCTTCATTGCTGAGGAGCTGTTCCGCTCGTGCCAGGCCACGAGCAACGAGCAGCGTCAGCAGGTAGGCCAGGTTTGTGGTGAAAAAATCTCAGTACAGGAGTTTCAGACTCTCGTCGATGAGTACCAGGAGGTACTGAAGGTGATGCAGGGTCGCGACAACTTCTCGGAGGAAGAACTCAACCAGCTGAAAGACCAGGTATGGCAGGAGTTCGTACAGAAGACCATCCTCGAGAAAGAGTGCAATAAGCTCGGTATTACCGTGACCACCGAGGAATTGCAGAACATCCTCAGAGAGGGAACTAATCCCATGCTCCGCAATACTCCGTTCTTCAACCAGCAGACAGGACGCTTCGAGCTTTCAGCTCTGACAGAGTTCCTCAGCAGCTACAAGAACGTACAGTCGCAGGGACAGCAGGTGGCAGAGCAGTACCAGTCTATCTACAAGTACTGGCAATATGTTGAGAAGAACCTTCGCACACAGACGCTATACCAGAAATATCAGACCCTACTCGGGGGATGCCTTCTCTCGAACCCCGTTTCGGCTAAGGCGTTGTTCGACGATCAGAACACTGAGAGCAGCATCGTACTGGCTTCAATGGCTTATGCTGACATAAATGACAACGACGTTGAGATTAGTGATGCCGACCTGAAGGCAAAGTACAACGAGCAGAAGGAGATGTTCCTCCAGACGGAAGAAAGCCGTGACATCAAGTATGTGGCCCTTCAGGTGACACCATCTGAGGCTGACCGCGCGGCCCTCATGGAAACCATGACTCAGGCGCAGAAGAGCCTCGAGGAAGGCATTGCTGCATCAGAAGTAGTGCGTAAGGCTCAGTCGCAGATTGCTTACTTGGGGCTGCCTGTCACACGTGCTGCTCTGTCCAACGATATTGCTACAAAGGTTGACTCGATGGCCGTTGGTCAGACAAGTGCTCCCTTCGAGACCCGTTCAGACAACACCTTAAATGTAGTGAAGCTCATGGCTAAGACCCAGATGCCAGACTCTATTGAGTATCGTCGCATATTCGTAGGCGGTGCTTCTATTGAAGCAGCCCGAGCTACGGCCGATAGCATCTATCAGGCTTTGAAGGGTGGTGAAGTGTTTGACAGCATAGCTCGTAAGTACGGTCAGACCGGTGCTACGGAGTGGATGACTTCAGCTATGTATCAGCAGTCGCAGACTATTGATGCCGACACTAAGAACTTCATCAGCACGCTTAACACCTTGGCTGTGAACGAGCTGAAGAACCTTGAGTTGATGCAGGGCAACCTCATTCTCATGGTTACCGCACGCAAGGCAATGGTCGACAAGTATGACGTGGCAGTGGTGAAACACACCATCGACTTCTCGAAGCAGACCTACTCGGACGCTTACAATAAGTTCAGCCAGTATGTCAGCGCTAACAAGACAATCGAAGCCCTCGAAGAACAGGCTCCTACATTTGGATTCCGTGTGCAGGAGCGTGCAGGCATGAGCACAGCCGACCATAATATCGCAGGTATCCGTGGCACGCGCGAGGCTTTGAAGTGGATCTTCGATGCTAATGCAGGTGAGGTGTCGCCCCTCTATGAGTGCGGCAACAATGACCGTCTGCTCGTGGTGGCTCTGACAAAGGTTCACGAAAAGGGTTACGACGAACTCGAGAGCGTGAAGGAACAGGTGCGTCAGGAAGTGCTTCGCGACAAGAAGTTCGCTATGCTGGCCCAGAAACTACAGGGTACTAATAGTATCGATGCAGCTAAGACAGCCGGCGCACGCATTGACAGCGTGAAGCAGATTACTTTCGCGGCTCCTGTCTTCGTCCAGGCTACTGGTTCGAGCGAGCCCGCTCTGAGCGGTGCTGTTGCAGCAACGAAGCAGGGTGAGTTCAGTAAGAATGTTGTAAAGGGCAACCGTGGCGCTTACCTTTTCCAGGTGGCAGAGCAGGCTCAGCGTGCAGGTGCAGAGTTCGATGCCAAACAGATGGAAGATCGTCAGAAGCAGACCTGCCTCCAGGCAGCGGGACGCTATATGTATGAGCTCGTACAGAAGGCAGATGTAACAGACAATCGCTATCTGTTCTTCTAAAAAAAGAAGAAAAAAAATAAAAATAATTCCACTCCCGCATAGGAGTGGATTTTTTTTTTTATCTTTGTTGCGGAAAACTATTGCTATAACAACAAGTAACAACATAACGAATGAAAAAAATTATTTCTTTCTTGTTTTTTTTTACGGTCACCATGCTGACAGCCTCGACTGCTCAGAAGCTGGAATTGAGGGACATAATCAGTGGTGCTTTCCGTGGTGAACAACCTGCCGCCATCACACCGATGGCCGATGGGGCGACCTACGCACAGCTCTCGACTAACAGGAGACAAATTCTGCTATATGACTTCAAGAGCGGTAAGCAGACAGGTACACTCTTTGATGCCGAGACCGCCCGTGGTGCCAAACTCAGCAGCATCGATGGCTTCATTATGAGTCCTTCGGGCAAACATATGCTCATTCAGACAGATACGAAATCTATATATCGTCGTTCGTTTACAGCCACCTATTATATATATAATATACAATCGCAGAAACTGGAACCGCTCAGCCAAGGCGGTCCGCAGCAGACACCCATATGGAGCCCAGACGGATGGCAGGTAGCCTTCGTACGCGACAATAACATTCACCTCGTGAAATTGCTCTTCAATAACTCTGAGAGTCAGGTTACGAAGGATGGAAAAGCAAATGAGGTCATCAACGGCATTCCCGACTGGGTTAACGAAGAGGAATTCTCGTTCAACTCGGCCATGACCTTTACAGCTGATTCACGACAAATTGTCTGGGTGCGCTACGATGAGTCGAAGGTGAAGCAATATCAACTCATGTATTTCAAGGGCTCGTATCCTTCGAATGATGAGTACGCTACCTATCCGGGCTTATATGCCTACAAATATCCGAAATCTGGTGAGGACAATGCACTGCAGACCCTTCATAGCTACGATATCAAGAGTCATCAGACACGTAAGATGGACCTTCCCATCGATGCAGACGGCTATATAGCTCGTATCAAGGCAACTAGCGATGCATCGAAGGTGGCAATCTTCACCATCAACCGTCGTCAGGACTGCTTGCGCGTATACATGGCTAATCCGCTGTCGACTGTTTGTCAGCAGGTGATAGAAGACCGTGTCGATAAGTATATCAACGAGAATGTCTTTGCCAATCTCTTACTTACTGACAGTCATCTAGTACTGACCAGTGAACGCGATGGTTATAATCACATATATCTTTACGGCTTGAACGGACAGCTGCAGCGCATGGTGGGCGACTTCAATCAGGGGGAAACTGGACATTCGATAGTTACCGAAGTCTATGGTTACGATGAGGCATCAGGCGACCTATATTTCGCAGCACTCAACGACGGTCCTGTGGATCAGAAAGTCTATGTGTCGAGAAAGAATGGTAGAGTGGAATGTCTGACGGAGCAGGCCGGATGGAACTCAGCCACCTTCTCTTCCGACTTTAAGAATTTCGTGCATGTTTGGAGTGATCTGAATCATCCCACCACTTATACCATTTGCAACAATCAGGGCAGACAGCTGGCTATACTTACTGACAACGCTAGGTTGGCTAATAAATACGCCTCATACGATATGGGAAGCAAAGAGCTCTTCTCCTTCCAGAGCGGCGAGGGCGTGAAGCTTATGGGTTGGATGGTAAAACCGAAGAACTTCGATCCCCATAAGAAATATCCCGTCATCATGTATCAATACGGTGGTCCAGGAAACCAGCAGGTGAAGAACGCTTGGGACATTGGCATGAACGGTCAGGGAGCCATTCTCGAGCAATATCTCGTGCAGCAAGATTATGTCGTGGTGTGTGTGGATAATCGTGGCACAGGCGGACGTGGAGCTGAGTTCGAGAAATGTACATACCTGCGTCTGGGCGAACTCGAGGCTCGCGACCAAGTAGAGGCAGCTCTTTGGCTTGGACAGCAATCGTATGTCGACAAGGCACGCATCGGCATTTGGGGATGGTCGTATGGCGGATGGAACACGCTGATGTCGATGAGTGAAGGTAGAGCAGTTTTTGCTGCAGGAGTGGCAATTGCTCCGCCTACGAGTTGGCGATTCTACGACACTATTTATACCGAGCGTTTTATGCGTACACCCAAGGAGAATGCTTCGGGCTACGACCAGGTTAATCCTGTCGCACGTGCATCGAAACTCCATGGTGCATTACTTCTCTGTCATGGACTCTGCGACGACAACGTGCACTATCAGAATACAGCGGAGTATGTAGAGGCACTTGTCCAGGCCGACAAGGACTTCGAGCAAGTAGTCTACACTAATCGCAACCACAGTATTTATGGCGGTAACACCCGTAATCACCTGTTCCGCCAGTGCTTCAAGTTCTTCGACCGCAATTTGAAATAAAGGTTTTTTCTTAACTATTATTGTTTATGATATTTAGTAGAAGAGAAGGAATAAGATTGTCGATGTTAATTACTTTGGTGTTAGGTTTTTTGACATCGGCAGGAGCACGCTCACGCTTGGCAGAACAGCCGCGCCCGCTGTCGCCAACTATCGAGATGATTATACGTGTGAACGATTACTGGCAGCAGCACCATAGTCCGCTGGTGCGCTCGTTCTGGGACGATGCGGCCTACCATACAGGCAACATGGAGGCTTACAAACTTCTAGGTATAGCCCGCTGGAAGGATTACAGCGAGCGTTGGGCGCGCCATAACAAGTGGATGGGCGCTCAGGAGAAAGACACCTCGAAATGGCGCTATAAGACCTACGGCGAGGGAAAGGACTTCGTGCTCTTTGGCGACTGGCAGATCTGCTTCCAAACCTATCTCGATCTATATGAGATGGACAATGGCGAAGCTGCACCTTTAAAATCTCAAACCTCCAATTTCAACGCATTCAAGATTGCTCGTGCCATCGAGGTGATGGACTATGAGGTACGCCAGCCGCAGACGGATTTCTGGTGGTGGGCCGATGCCCTATATATGGTGATGCCCGTGATGACTAAGCTCTACAAGATTACGGGCGAGGTGAAATATCTAGACAAACTTTACGAGAACTTCAAGTGGAGCGATGCGTTGATGTATGACAGCGTTGAGCAACTCTACTATCGCGACGCAAAATACATCTACCCCAAGGTCAAGACAGTATGCAATGAGGGCAAGAGCTTCTGGGCGCGTGGCGACGGATGGGTACTAGCCGGACTGGCAAAGGTTCTAGCAGACATGCCACAAGACTATCGTCATCGCTACTTCTTCGTGCAGCGTTTCCGAGAGTTGGCCGAGGGTGTAGCTCGTGTTCAGCGTCCAGGTGGCTACTGGAGTCGTTCGATGCTCTGCGAAGACGATGCACCAGGCCCTGAGACCTCTGGCACAGCTTTCTTCACCTATGGCATGCTCTGGGGATTAAACCACGGGCTGCTCGATCGTGCCACCTATACTCCCGTTATCGAGAAAGCATGGCAGTATCTCACCAAAACGGCCCTTCAACCAGATGGTAGCGTAGGCTTTGTACAGCCCATCGGCGAGAAGCCAGACCCCACGCGAACGGTCGATGCACACTCGCAGGCCAACTTCGGTGTAGGGGCTTTCCTGCTTGCTGCCTGCGAAAAAGTGCGCTACGACGACCAGTCTGCCAATCTCAGCACAGATGATGTGAAAGTTTCAGTCTCGAACACAAGCAACGAATATCGCCAGCAGGTGGTTGAGATTGATGGGCGCACGCTCTACAAGAAACTTGGCATCCAAGGCGGGCGGCAGTTCCTCGTGTTCGACGAAGCAGGAATGGAAGTCCCATATCAGCTTGACCATACGGACAAGGTTCTTCTTGAGGCTGGTGTGCGCCCCAACAGCATGTATACTTTCAGCTTCCGCAAAGGCACGCCCAAGACCTATGCCACTTTCTGCCAGGGTCGTGTTTATACGGAACGAAAGGATGACTATGCATGGGAGAACGATCGCACGGCCTATCGCGTCTACGGTCCTGCGCTCCAACGTACTGGCGAACGCTCGTTTGGTACGGATGTATGGGCGAAGCAGATGCCCCAGCCTGTTGTTGAGCAGCTATACTACAACGAGGAGTGGATTGGGCAGGTATTGCGCCAGCAGGCATACAAGCTTGGCAATGGTAAACTAGCCGACTCCATATATCATGCGTTGTCCTATCACTACGATCACTACACCCCTGCCATGGGACTAGGCCTCGATCTCTACAAGGTGGGGGCTACCCTCGGCTGTGGCACGCCGGCCGTGATAGAGAAGAACAAGATTCATTATCCTTACTGCTTCAATGAATGCGAGATCTTGGACAACGGACCTCTGCGCACGACTGTCCATCTCGTCTATCATCCAGCTATTATCGGTCAGGATTCGGCAGTAGTGGAGCATCGATACATACAGCTTGACAAAGGGTCGAATTTCAATCGCGTGATGGTGTATTATGAGGGGCTCTCGCATGCCACAGAACTAACTACGGGCATGGTACTCCATTCTGAAGAAATGAACAATATTATATTGGCAAAAGACTATGTACTCTATGCTGACCCAACCGATGATCCCCGTGTGAAGAGCTGTCAGTTGTTCGTTGGAACACTCTTCCCAGATGGCGTTTCGCAGACAAAAAAAATTCTCTTCGACAAACCATGGGGAGGCAATGAGGGACATGCACTAGGCATCAAAAAAAACTATTGGGGCGACAGCTTCTACTACTATTTTGGCTCTGCATGGTCGAAAAATGACGTGCGTACAATGGAGGAATGGAAGCAGCGTGCCGAATGGACTCTTCGCTCCATTAGACAGCCGTTGCAGGTGAAGTGGAAGTAAACTTAAAAGAGCTTTACTGACATCTGTGACAGCAAACTTAAGGGTACGTTGTTAAATTCTATTAAACAGTGGTCTGAATGTCTAAGATTTGTAAAAACGATGAAAGAGTCGGAGGAAGACTTCCAACTCTTTTTGTATTTTTGTAAGGTATATATAAACTTAAAACTAATATTATCTTTTTAAATTATGGCAAACAGAGAAAAACTCTTTACCGAGTTCGCTGCGCCTACCCGTCAGGAATGGTTAGACAAGATAGAAGTCGACCTGAAGGGTGCTGATTTTCAGAAGCGCTTGGTATGGAGGACAAATGAAGGATTTAACGTACAGCCTTTCTACATCCGCGAGGATCTGAAAGACCTGAAGACACCCGATGCAATGCCGGGTGAATTTCCTTTTGTACGTGGTAACAAAAAGGACAACAACGAGTGGTACATCCGTCAGAATATAGCGGCTGAAGACCCTGTTGCTGCCAACAAGAAGGCCCTCGACGTGCTGATGAGGGGCGTAGATAGTATCGGTTTCCGCATCGGGCATGCCGAGCTGAGCATGGACTTCATCGAAGCTCTATTGAAAGATATCCGTATCGACTGTGTGGAGGTGAGCTATTGCCTCTGCCAGCGTCATGTGGTGCAGCTGGCCGACCTGCTGAACGCTTACGTTGAGAAGCATGGCTACGATAAGGCGCAGATTGTGGGCGGCATCGGATTCGACCCTATCGAGCGAATGCTGATGAAGGGTAAGGACACGACGTTCGTACTGCCTGCTCTGCCTGAGCTGGTAAGGAAGTTGGAGGCCTATCCCAAACTTCGCTGTGTCATGGTTCATAGTGACCTGCTCAACAACAGCGGTGCCTATATTGTTCAGGAGATGGGCTATGCCCTGGCTTGGGGTAACGAATATCTGCAGCAGATGGTCGATGCTGGTATCGATGCCGACCTCGCTGCTTCGAAGATAAAGTTCTACATGGGCATCTCCGAGAACTACTTCATGGAGATAGCCAAGTTCCGTGCTGCCCGTCTGCTCTGGGCTCAGATTGTGATGCAGTATGAGCCGAAGAACGATGAGTCGTGTAAGATGATCATCAACGCTTCAACAACCACCTACAACCAAACTGTCTTCGACTCGTACGTCAACCTGCTGCGCTCTCAGACCGAGGCTATGTCGGCTGCCTTGGGTGGTATCCATTCGTTGGTGGTTACTCCGTTCGATGCTGCCTACGAGATGCCTACAGAGTTCTCTGAGCGCATCGCGCGCAACCAGCAGTTGCTCATCAAGGAAGAGTGCCACTTCGACCGTATTGTTGATGTTTCGGCCGGTTCTTACTACGTCGAGCATCTGACCAATGCCCTCGCTCAGGAGGCTTGGAAGCTGTTTCTGAAGATTGAAGACGAGGGTGGCTTCCTCGAGGCTGTGAAGAAGGGTAGCGTACAGGAAGACATCAACCAGACCAATGTTAAGCGTCATGGCGATGCTGCCAAGCGCAAGGAGTTTATACTTGGCACTAATCAGTTCCCTAACTTCACAGAGAAGAGCGAAGGCAAGCAGCCCCTCGTGGCCGAAAACAAGGCTTCGCACGCCGGTGATGCCAACGTGCCTGCCCTCGAGACCAGCCGTCTGGCTTCCGACTTCGAGAACCTGCGTCTGACAACGGAAAAAGCCAAAAAGGTGCCTGTTGCATTCATGCTGACCATCGGTAATCTGGCCATGCGTCAGGCTCGTGCACAGTTCTCGTGCAACTTCCTTGCTTGTGCAGGTTATAAGGTGGTTGATAATCTGGGCTTTAAGACTGTAGAAGAGGGTGTTGATGCCGCTTTGGAGGCTAAGGCCGATATCGTGGTTATCTGCTCGAGCGACGATGAGTATGCCGAGTACGCTATCCCTGCCTTCAAGTATTTGAATGGTCGTGCGATGTTCGTGGTAGCTGGTGCCCCTGCTTGTATGGAGGACCTTAAGGCTGCTGGCATCGAGAACTACATACACGTGAAGTGCAACGTACTCGAGACTTTGAAAGAATATAATCAGAAACTTGGTATTTAAAGAATAGGAGAATTGGATGATGCGTAAACAATTTAAAGACATAGATATCTACGCTGGTATCAAGGCTCAGGATGGTGCCAAGTGGATTAAAGATAATGGTATTGAGGCTAACTGGAAGACCCCAGAGCACATCGATGTTCGCCCAGTTTATACTAAGGAAGACCTTGAGGGTATGGAGCACCTCGACTTTACAGCTGGTATCCCTCCCTATCTGCGTGGCCCGTACTCAATGATGTACCCCTTCAAGCCTTGGACTATCCGTCAGTATGCCGGATTCTCAACGGCTGAAGAGTCGAACGCATTCTATCGCCGTAACCTGGCTTCAGGTCAGAAAGGTCTTTCCGTAGCCTTCGATCTGCCAACACACCGTGGTTACGATCCCGATAATGCTCGTGTAGTAGGCGATGTAGGTAAGGCTGGTGTATCAATCTGTAATGAGGAGAACATGAAGGTGCTCTTCAGCGGTATCCCCCTCAACAAGATGTCTGTCTCAATGACTATGAACGGTGCCGTATTGCCTATCTTGGCATTCTACATCGTAGCAGGTCTGGAGCAGGGTGCACAGTTGGAGGAGATGGCTGGAACCATCCAGAATGATATCCTGAAGGAGTTCATGGTGCGTAATACCTATATCTATCCCCCTGCATTCTCAATGAAAATTATCGCCGATATCTTCGAGTACACCTCGCAAAAGATGCCTAAGTTCAACAGCATCTCTATCTCAGGTTACCACATGCAAGAGGCTGGCGCTACTGCCGATATCGAGTTGGCTTACACCTTGGCCGATGGTATTGACTACCTGCGTACGGGTGTTAATGCTGGTATCGATGTTGATGCTTTCGCTCCACGTCTGTCGTTCTTCTGGGCTATCGGTATGAACCACTTTATGGAGATTGCCAAGATGCGTGCAGGCCGTCTGCTGTGGGCTAAGATTGTAAAGAGCTTCGGTGCCAAGAATCCTAAGTCGCTGGCGCTGCGTACCCACTCACAGACATCTGGTTGGAGTCTTACCGAGCAGGATCCATTCAACAACGTAGGTCGTACCTGTATCGAGGCTATGGCTGCCGTGCTGGGTCATACCCAGTCGCTGCATACAAACGCACTTGATGAGGCTATCGCCCTGCCTACCGATTTCTCGGCTCGTATCGCTCGTAACACCCAGATCTATATCCAGAACGAGACTAAGGTGTGCAAGCAGATCGACCCATGGGCAGGTTCTTACTATGTTGAAACGCTGACCAACGAGCTGGTTCACAAGGCTTGGGAGCATATCCAGGAGATTGAGAAACTGGGCGGTATGGCTAAGGCCATCGAGACCGGCCTGCCTAAGATGCGTATCGAGGAGGCTGCAGCCCGTACTCAGGCTCGTATCGATAGTGGCGTGCAAACCATCGTTGGTACCAACAAATACCGCTTGGAGCACGAGGATCCTATCGATATCCTTGAGGTGGACAACACCGCCGTGCGCAAGCAGCAGGAGGAGATCCTGAAGGAGGTTCGCTCTACTCGTGACGAGGCCGCTTGTCAGGCTGCACTCAAGGCTATCACCGAGTGCGTGCGCGATTTTAAGGAAGGTCGCAAGAGCGAGAACAACCTGCTCGATTTAGCTGTAAAGGCTGCTCAGCTGCGTTGTACTCTGGGTGAGATTTCAGATGCCTGCGAAGAGATCGTGGGCCGTTATAAAGCAGTAATCAGAACAATTTCAGGCGTGTACAGTTCAGAGAGTAAAAATGACGATCAGTTTGCCGAGGCATGCCGACTGACCGACGAGTTTGCAAAGCGTGAGGGTCGTCGTCCGCGTATCTTTGTTGCAAAGATGGGCCAGGACGGTCACGACCGTGGTGCAAAGGTTGTAGCAACGGGCTACGCAGACTGTGGCTTCGACGTGGATATGGGTCCATTGTTCCAAACTCCAGAGGAAGCTGCACGCGAAGCCGTCGAGAACGACGTTCATATCGTTGGTGCTTCGTCGCTCGCTGCAGGTCACAAGACGCTCATCCCACAGCTTATCGAAGAGTTGAAGAAACTGGGTCGTGAAGACATTATGGTAATCGCAGGTGGTGTTATTCCCGCTCAGGACTACGACTTTCTTTATAAGGCTGGTGTGGCCGCGATCTTCGGTCCTGGTACGCCAGTGCCTTACTCGGCTGTCACCATGATGAAGCTTCTGATGGACAAGGACTAAGTCTTTTCAAAAAGTATGAATAAAAAAGTATCGCCAGTTTTATGACGATACTTTTTTATTTATAATGTGATTCTGTCGCTTTAGTTGTACATCGAAAACTCTTTAGTTGTTCACCGAACCACCTACAATGTCTAGCAGTTCGTTGGTGATAGCCTGCTGACGGCTCTTGTTATACTGCAGGTTGAGCTGACGGAGCAGTTCGTCGGCATTGTCGGTTGCCGTCTGCATAGCCACCATACGAGCGGCATGCTCGGAGGCGACGGAGTCGAGTAGGCAAGTGTAGAGCATTAGGTGGGCCAGTTTGGGCATTAGAATCGAGAGCACAGTATTCATGTTTGGCTCGACGATGAAGTTGTCGTTCAGAGGAACGGTCTCTACCTTCTCCGATTCCTTATGCTCCGCAGTACGTCTCTGACGCAGGTACTCCTGTGACTTGCGTGTTGCGATGTTCGAACTGAGGTCGCGCTCATGGTCACGATCCAACTCGCCCGCCACGTCAATGGGGAGAAATGTCTTCTGCGTGAGGATTTGCGAACCGGCACTCTTGAAGTGGTGGTATATAACCTCTACACGGTCCACCTCGCCATTGGCAAATCTACCGCCGAGTTCCTTTGCAAGATCAATGCAATCTTTAACATTGGGCTTATCGACCATTGCGCTGAGATCGCATTTCACTTGATAGCCCAGTTTCTGGGCTTTCTCAGTGACCTTGCGCCCCACGGGGTATATGTCGATGTTCTCGGCTCCAACTTGGGCCGCAAAGTCGTCGTGGACGTGCATCATTTTCTTGATGACGTTGGCGTTGAAGCCGCCACAGAGCGACGAATTGCTCGAGAAGACGACAATGGCCACGCGCTTTATGGGGCGAACCTGGTCGTAGATAGTCTTTGCCTCAGCATCGGCAGCAAGGAACGAGCGTAGGATATGTTCGAGTAACTCCTCGTAAGGCAGCATGTTCTGTATAGCTACCTGTGCGTGGTGGAGCTTCGAGCTGGCCACCATCTTCATGGCGCTCGTTATCTTGCGAGTCGAGTTAACCGATGT
>Ga0247611_10007943_pt1 | contig 13187 bp, 9 predicted proteins | sample 177DNAGHGhighgp2_FD_192422 | JGI IMG/M metagenome (GOLD analysis project Ga0247611, IMG submission 192422) | Sheep rumen microbial communities from Palmerston North, Manawatu-Wanganui, New Zealand - 1770 DNA GHGhigh gp2 | ecosystem: Host-associated > Mammals > Digestive system > Stomach > Rumen ... | reverse complement strand
TCAAAGTATGTAGCATAAAACAAAATCATTGTAACTATTACAAGTATTAACACTAAGGTTGGGAATGGCATTGAATGGATAATATCCATAATTAAAGAATACATATCCTGACTTGATGCATAATTAGCAATAAAACTAGCACCTGCATTAACTTCTTTACCCATAGCATAGTTGCCAAGAATAATAAAGCTAAGAAGTGTAGAACCAACGCCAAAAGCATAACCACCTATAATAGTCTGTCTTATTGTTCTACCTCTTGATATTGTTCCAATAAAAAAAGGAGCACAAACACACCATACCATCCAATAAGCCCAGTAATAAATAGTCCAATCCTGTGGGAAATTAGTTGTTCTTGTTGGATCTGTAAATGTGGCCAGTTCAAAGAAATGGTTAATCATTAAACCTAATGACTGTAGGCCATTCTCAATAGTAAACTTTAATTCTCCACCAAATATAAAAACAAAAGCCAATAAGCCGAAGAATAAATAAATACATAACTTAGCTAAAACACTAATACCCTTCATGCCATGAAGAAGTGAATATGTATAAACTGCACATGTAATAAGTAAAATAACTACTGTAATTATTCTTCTATCTACTGTTAAACCAAATAAATCTCCAATTATTGTTGCCATTAAAGGTGTAGCAACACTAAAAGTTGTAGCTGTTCCAGCAAGTAGGGCAAAAACTGATAAAAGGTCAATAAATCTACCTAAAATACCATCAGTCTTTTTTCCTAAAACTGGTCTACATGCTTCTGAAAATCTCTGTCTATTTCTCTTACGAACATGTAACATAAAGCCAAATGCTACTGCTAATACCAAGTAAAAAGCCCAAGGTATTAAGCTCCAATGAAATAGAGGAAAAACTGATGCCCATGTATTAACATCACCTAATTCTTTCATATGGGGATTAACAGCATATACTGCCCACTCATTAAATGAGTAAAATAAAATATCTGCTGCCAAACCACAAGTAAACATCATACTACCCCAAGCAAAAAAGGAATACTTAGGTTTTTCATCTTGTCCACCTAATACAATATCACCGTACTTAGAAAAGGCTAGTACAATCGAAACAATAAAAACCCCTAAGCCTATAATCAAGTAGTATGAACCTAAGGTATCACCAAAAAAGAATCTAATCTTAGATAAGACATTATTAGATTCCACAGGGAAAATAAGAAATAAAACCGCAAGTGTTAATATAAATGCCAATGGAACAAGTGTAATCATCCAATCTATCTTTTTAACACTATCAAAATCTTTCTTTTTTGACTTCTCTTCTAAAACCTCAACAAATCCTTCCATTTTTTAATCCTCTCTTTTTAATTTAGCCGTTTTATAAATATACTCATATTTCTTAGTATCATTTATAAACTCAAATCCTATTGCTTCATTCCCATTTGACTTTATGCACTTAAAGCCTGACATATCTTTTTGAGCTATATTAAGTTCTTTAGAAATTTTTTCTATAATTTCTGATCTAGTATTATCAATATAGCTGTTATCGAATTCTCTAAGCTCATCTAATGTGTCAAATTCGTAAATCTGATTATCCTTATACTTATTGATCTTCATCTTAAATTCATCAATATGTTCAATATAAATATCTTCCCATAATTTATCCTTAGTCTCTTCTAAATCATATTCCTTCTCAAGAATTTCAATAAAATGCTTGCTAAAGTTCTCATCCCAGAATACATGACCTAACATATACCAGGCATCACTTCCTCCAACCTTAACCTTCTTAATATATCCATCCTTATCCACTTCCATGCACCATTCCTTAGTTTCCCCTTTAGAATAAAGTGCAGAATAATATGATTCTTTTACTTCACTTATAAATGGATTTATTGAAAAATAATTATCAGCAGAGCAAATATATGAATTCTTCAAAACATCTCTAACCTCATAAATTGAAGAATGATTATTTCGCTCATTATATAGACCGTTGTAACGAATCTTTACATTACATTTGTCTATAAGATAATTAAAATCCTCATTTCTATATCCAGTTACAATATAAATATCCTTAATTCCTGCTTCTTGTAACTGACGAATCTGGCGCTCAATTAAAATCTCACCATTAATTTCAATTAAAGCCTTAGGCTTTTCATAAGAAAGTGGTGCAAATCTACTTGATGTACCTGCTGCCATAATTACTGCATTGTCTACTTTATACATTTTTAAAAGCCCCCTAATTCATTAACTAGTATTTTATAATAATCCTTAGCATATCTATACTGTCTTAGAGAGTACTCGCCAAATTCTACACCAAGCATTCTCTTATATTCACACCAATTGCTCCATAACAAACCTGCAATTGCAATATAGGCGTAAATACGATGTCTAATATCATCACTACAGCCCTCTGTGTAATAATAGTCTATTAATTTATCTACCATTACACGGTCATACATGGCATAAATTGCAAACATAGCAATATCAAGATTAGGATCTTGCATTCCTGCATATTCCCAATCAATTAATCTAACCTGTTCCTTACCTTGTGCATCCTTATATAACATAAAATTATCAGGCACAGAATCTATATGACATAAGCAATATTCTTTATCCTGCTTATTAACGTAATCTAGCAATTTAAATACCTTAGCCTTAGTTGTTTCATAGTCAACATAAGCTGAACTTTCTCCACCCCAAAGTTCCTCGTAATAATTAATCTTCTTCTTTAAATCAAAACTGTGTTCTACTTTAAGCTGCATAGAATGGAACTTTCTTAAGGCAGACATACATTTTCTTAAATCCTCTGGATTATAGGCATCGCAATTTCTTGCCCCTTCAATAAATTCTGTAATTTTATATCCATTATCAGGATTCATATAAATTAAATCATCACATAAGTTCAAATTCTTAATAGTCTGATATACAGAGTATTCCTCTTTTCTGTTTACTAAGCCATTAGTTCCCTTTCCTGGAATTCGCATAATATACTTCTTCTTTTCTGTTTCAAAACTAAAGGACTTGTTAGTCATACCCTTTTTTAGAATTTCTATGTTTTTTATATCTGATGGCTTAACATCTAAACTATTAGCCGCTATATTAATTTCCTTCGAATTTAAATTAAGGGATTTCTCATCAAAATCTCTTAACTGTTCATAAGTATTAATTTCAGTAACTTCAGATGAATTAATAATTCTTGTATTAAAAACCATCTCATTATCCCTAATAAAAGCATCTTCCCAGAAAGCCTTATAAAATGATGGATCTGCATCCCTAAAACCAATGATTTCCACCATATCCTTGCTATCTTTAGTCGAAATATATGCAAGACCTAACATATGATTGCCATTATGCTTTATATAACGATAAGATAACTTTCTTGTTACTTCTACATAGCTGTCATAATCTTTAGTCTCATCTACTGCATACCAAGAATATAATTCGGATTTTCTAAATGGATTTTCTTCAAAATACATATCACATGGAATTATATATGTTCCATTAATAAGCCTAGATGCAAGAGCTAGTGAATGTAAATTATTTCTTTCATGGTACATAGGATTAACTAGAATATCTACATCATATTCATCCATTAAGAATTCATATGATTCCTTCATAAAGCCAGCCACTAAAGTAATCTTAGTGATTCCGGCTTCATGAAGTTGTTTTATTAATCTTTCAACTAAAGTTTCCCCTCGAACCTGTATTAAGCCCTTCGGTAACTCTGTATTAATAGGTACCATGCGCATTCCATAGCCTGCTGCTAAGATAATTGCATTATTGACCTTATTATTATCTAATATCTTCTTAGCTTCACTAGTAATATCTAGTGAGTCTTCTTTAATTAATCTCTTAGTTCTTAAACTCTTTATCGTAGTGTTTATCTTACCTAAAGAAAAACCTAACTTGTTAGACAATTCTCTCTGGTTATTTATCTTATTAGCTTTAATTGTTGTTAAAACTTCTTTCTCATAAATGTTCATAAATCAATCTCCTTGTTTATTCGTGAACATTATATGCAAAAGTATTTGTAAAAGCAAGCTTTTTATACCCATCTTCCTGAACCATCTACATAATATCCATCTATATATGTATTAGTTGCCATAGCACCACTCTCTGTTAAATAATACCATGAACCATTATCTAGCAACCATCCTGTCTGCATTGCTCCACTTCCATTTAGATAGTACCATGTCTCTCCTAGCTTTATCCAACCAGTTGCCATAGCTCCATTATCATTTAGATAATACCATGTTCCATTATCTAACAACCATCCTGTCTGCATTGCTCCGCTTCCATTTAGGTAATACCATGTTCCTCTATCTAACAACCATCCTGTCTGCATTGCTCCGCTTCCGTTTAGGTAGTACCATGTTCCTCTATCTAATATCCAACCTGTCTGCATTACTCCGCTTCCATTTAGATAGTACCATGTTCCTCTGTCTAATATCCATCCTGTCTGTCTATATCCATCATGATTGAAATAATACCAGTTTCCACCTATCTTCTCCCATTGGTCATATGGATATGATCCATCAAATCTTTGATACCAGTATCCATATCCATGATTTACCCAAGTTCCTGTTGTTGGTGTATAACTTGCAATAGGTGCTTTTCTAGCTGTTACAATCTTTGAGTAATCCTTTGTTGCAAAATCAATATCTACAAATGTTGAACTAATACCATTTAATCTAAATTGACTTCCTGCCTGCCACATTCCACGTGTAATAGATGTGTCGTAATAATATCCATATCTTGCAATCCATTTTTCAACTCCATCTAGTTTGCTGAAGTCTACATAACTTCTTGCCCAGTTTTCATTACAATATACCATTGGAGTATAGCCTGCAGCTCTAATTTCATCACAGAAAGCTTTCGCAATTCTTGTAACTTCATCTCTACCTAATTCAGCCTGATCCCAACTTTCTAAATCTATTGCCACAGGATAATCAACTTTATATCCTCTTAACTGCTTAATTACCCACTGAGCATCTCCTATAGACTGTTCAACTGACATAGCTGTACTATAGAAATAAACCCCTGTATGAATACCTGCTAAATTAGAACCACTAATGTTATCTTCATAGTTATTATCCAAATTTCTATTAGAGTAACCTACTCTAATCATTACATAATTAATTCCTTCATTTCTAACTTCTGTCCAGTTAATGCTACCCTGATATCTTGATACATCTATACCTTTAATTGTACCGGCTTCAAAGTCCATGCCATTATGTGTTCTATCTTCAACCCAGGCACACTCATAATCACCGCTTAACTGAAAATACTGCCATTTTCCATTTATCTTCTGCCATCCCTTAACAGCCTGACAATCACTTGTATCAAAGTAATACCAATGACCGTTTATTTCACTCCAGCCTGTAATTCTGTTGCCATTGTCATCATAATAATACCATTCATCACCTTCTTGTTCCCAATGCTGTGCTGCCTCTGTCTTAGTAACTATAAACATACATGATAATAGTACTATTAATGTTGCTAAAAATATCTTCCCTGTCTTTATAAAACGCATAATGTAAAATCCTTTCTTAAATGCCAATTTATTTGTGTCCTTAATTTAAAAGGGAGATAGATTATCTTCACTATCTCCCCTTTTTATATACATTTTATACTATTAATTATATTAAATACAGTCTATTTAATCTTATTTTTTATTTTTCTTTGCTCTATGAGCTAAGAATTTAGGTATTAACGCATCAATAATTTTATACCTTAATGCTGAAAAAGGTTTCATAACAAAATTAAACGTATCCCATATTACGAAATACAATCTCCATCCACTCTCATAATTTTCCCCTGACCATGGTGTCATACTTAAATACTTATCATAGTCTTTTCTAAATCTATGATGATTCCCAATTCTCCAAGGTCTTTCTTCTCCTAAATAATGAATTATAATAGGATTTGCTTTTACTTCATTATACTCTTCTTTAGTCATAAAATCATAATCTACTAATTTTGATAAGAATTTATATGAATAAAAATCAAATGAATTACAATAATTATACTTAGACGATAATCTTACAATATGACCTTTCAGGCTGCCATTAATTGCATCCTGGTCATTAGCAAAAAGCTTCCCTTCATGTGCTGTATAGTAGTCAATTATCTGCTTTCCAACTTGATTCTTTCTCCAGTTATTCATATCAACCAAAAGAACGCCTGCATTATGATATGGCATATTCTTTAATCCTAATGAAGCTTTTCTAGATATAGTACATGTCGGTTCTATACAAGCACCAACGGCTTCATCACCCATATTGGTATTCCACATCTCAACAAGACTTCCTCTAACAATTGTATCTCCATCAAGATAAATCAATCTCTCAACATCTTCAGGAATTAATTCATCTAATAATAATCTTGCTAGTACAATTGGATTCCATCCTGATGTATCAATCTTAAACTTAAAGAAGTTCTGCATATCGTTAAGCTCTATAAACTTAATCTTACGCCCGTAGCTAGATACATATTCTTCAAGCTTATCTTCGTTTTCTTTTTTTATGTTTAATGACATTAAATAAAAAGTAATATCATCTACATCTTTATTATTCTCACATATTGATGTAATACCAGCAGCTACCTGAGGTACAAAAGCATCATTTAATGTATATAATATATTCATATTCTATTACACTTTCTTACTTATATAATCTTTTATTTCTAATAAAGAATACTTTTTTTACAATTGCTCTAATTTCTTCTTTCTTGAAATCAGCCTCAACATTATATACAGGTAATTCATGTATCTTATATTGATTGTTTTTATAAGCCCATACATTAAATAGTCTTTCTGATAAAAAACCATAGACTCTTCTATTGTATGCATCTCTATCTTCAAGTTTTATCGTCTCGCGTTCTTCTACTTTAAATAAGACATTAAAAAGCCACTCACAATACTCATCATATATTTCTTTTCTAGTAATGATCATATTATACTGAACACATTCTGAACCATTCATAACCTTATTATATGCTTCCATGTATTCCGGATAGATTTCCTTAATTACATCTCTTGCTAGATCTAAATCACTAATAGTATGAGCATAATTATATTGATCATACACACTGCCTCTTTTATAGGTAAAGCCCCTTAAAGGCACAATAATATCATACTTTTCCATAAGTTCTTCAATATCACTTCTTGATAAGATATTATCAACACTCTTATTAAAAAACTTTTTGAAAAAATATCTTCTATAATGAACCAAGCCAATAATATCAGCCTTAGCATGTTTCCACATCCAATACATGCCTGTTAATTCACAATAAGATGAATTTTTATCAGAAATATTATCTCCTTCCGCATCTGATTGGTATCCTAAGCTTTCTTTACCCTTAGCTCCCACATGAAGTGGTATATACACATCATCCTTAGGTACTACGAATTTTTTGTGTGCGGCAATATAGATTTTAATGTCTTTCATTTTCTATTTTCCCTCTTTATCTTTTAATGCCTCTTTTTGAACAAGCTTTCTTACTCTATCGTCTAGCTTTGAAACCGCAACTGTTAGATTGAAAATTACAGCTATAACAAATATAAAGCCTAAAAAGAATACCATATTCATTACATTATAAATTCCAAGCAAATTAGCTAAACCTTGTAGTGCACCTGGTATAACCACTATGAAAAAAATAACAATAGGTAGTAACAACCATGTTATGCAATAACGTAATTCTAATTTACCCTTCTTAATCTTCTGAACAACATATAATAGCCCAATAAGAAGAATTGCTGCAATTATTATTCTTAGTCTTAATGACATCATATACTAATTACCTCCTTCCCCTTAATCGCTCTATTATAATAGCTAATGTAACCTTTACCATATAATAAACAGATTTCTTTAATGTAATAGATGAAACACCACCTTGACGTTCCTTCATAATTACTGGAATTTCTTCTATCTTCATACCATTATTAATAGCTGTTACAGCTGTTTCTGGCTCTGGGTAATCAACAGGATAGTTGTCCGCAAATAGATTAATTACCTTCTTCCCTGCCATTCTAAGACCTGATGTAGGATCTGTAATCTTTTTGCCAGTTAATAATCGTATTAAACCTGTAAAATAATTAATTCCAACCCTTCTCATAAATGAAGACTGAAAGCCTTCTTTATCAATAAATCGTGAACCAATTACCATATCTAATTCATGTTCCTGTAAATATTCAGCCATATAGTTTAAAAATACTGGATCATGCTGACCATCACCATCAACCTGTACTGCAACATCATAATCAAATTCCTTAGCATACTTGTATCCAGTCTGTACTGCACCGCCGATTCCTAAATTAATTGGTAAACTTACGTAATTATAATTGTGTGACTTTAAGATATCCAATGTATTATCTGTTGAACAGTCATTAATTACAACATAGTCAAAATCTGGAGCATTTGCTTTAATATTTTCGACTGTTTTTTCAATATTCTCGCTTTCATTATAAGCGGGAATGATGATAAGCTTCTTCATTTTTATTCCTCTCTAATATCATACTTTCCTGATATTTACTTGTCCAATTCTAATATATCATTATTAAATTAACTAGATAAAATGCATATATTACTGGAATAAATCTATATATTTTTTCCTTTAAAGAATTTGTTACTATAATTCCCTTAGAAGAATATATAAGAAACAAAAACATGGTCATTATTGGTAATAAATATCTACCCTGTACACCATCAATTACCAAAAAGCTTGTAGCAGTCCAAGAAAAAAACATTCCAGTACATATGAACAATATACTTACTACGCATATTATTGAAAATAATACTCTATCTTTTTTCTTTATCAAACTAGCTTCATTACCTTCATTGCATGATAGCAATAAAACCATAACTATAATAGGTAATATAGCAAAATACGATACAGTTAAATTAAGCCATCCCATATGCCCGCCAAATAGAGATATCATATAAAATGTTGATTGTTCAAACAAGGTTCTAAAATACAGTATAGCTGTATCAATAGGATAATTTATAGCATATGATAACGTATAACCATCTTCTCCGCAATACGATAATACGTGTGTGACCGGTTCTTTCTTTATTAGCATTATCTTGTTAATTACAAAGTAGACAATAACAACACATACTGCAAGTAATATTGCCCCTATAATTAATGCTATTATTCTATTATTCTTCAACTTTTCCTTTAATTTAATAAAGGAATTTTTTACTTCCTTGTCAAAGGCTACAAATAATAACAAAACAAACGCCATATAAGCATGACTCTTAACTACAACCATAACCATAATTGATATAAGTAATGCAATTATGTATTTTATTTTTTTCTTTTCCTCTGCCTTTAATTTTAAAGCTAGCGCCACTGATAATATTGCAAATGCATTTATTATACAATCGTAATTATATGAAAATGCCTGCTGAAACATGGTTGGTATAATAGCTACTGCTAATATAATATTCTTTCCATATGGTATGGTTTTAATACTTAAAGCAACAATTATAACAAACATTATGTAATTGAAAATTCTTCCCAGCTCTAATGTCCAAACAGCATTTAGCCCCAACAACCTTCCCACAGTAATTCCACACGCTGGAATTACATATTGAAACAATGGTAATGTCAACTGTGTATAAGCTGTTTTTACCATTTCTGTATTCCCGGTAGGCTCATGAAAATATGAAAGATATTCATCCAAATATGTCTCATTCACTCCTAGCGGTTCTAATTGTAATTCAGCATCACATTTTCGCATATATATTCCATCATAAGCAACTTCTTTTCCAAGTATCTTATTCGAAATATTATAAGCTGTTGCTAAATGAACAGGTTCATCTGGAACTGAAAAAACAGGTATTAACATATTAATGATAATCCCTAATATAATTCCGTTAATCAAATACAATTTAACAATGCTTATTTTTTTTACTTCAGTTGCAAAGAAATTCACTAAACATAACACAATAAGCGCCACAGAAATAATTAAGTATAATTTTCTAAAGCCATAAAATCCATCATTTAAAGTCGTTTTACCGTATATTAGAAACAATAACGTTATTACTATAATAACAGCTAATTCCGCAACTTTATTCTTTTCTATCTTTACCATTTTATCCTCTTCATTCTCCTAAAATAGCTCAACAACCTCTGAAGTACTCTCATAGTACTTCTTTCCAGTTGGTAATTCAGAATAAAGAGCAATTTTATATTTACTGCCATCTAATTCAACTTCATTTCTAGGAACACATATTTCAAAGCCTGTCTTAGCATATGTGATTCCCTGTTTGCCCTTTACATCATTACGCTTACATCTGTTAAGTTTAACACGTACTATTTTTCCATTATAATCTTCAAAGATTATATATCTTTTTATAAGACCCTCTAAGCGATTATTAGTACACATCCATCCTCTAACATAGATGTCTTTTCCTACAAGAACATTATCTATCATATATGCAATTCCACTACTGTTCTTGCTATAGATATTTTCATCAAATGACTCGATATTTTTTAATACAACAACTCTATCAGCCAATGAATAGTTATATGAATAATCAACTCTATCCTGTGTAAGGTTACTGTTATAGAAAGGGTCATAATTATTAAACATAGGATGTTTCTTATAAAGATTATCTCGCTCACTATTTAATCTTCTCATCTTTTCCTTATCAATAAGATCATTTCCTCTACTTATTGATTCATAATGAATAAGAACAGCATCATTTCGACAAATGTTATAATATCCTTTTTCAACTAATTTAAAGCAAAAATCCACATCATTATAAGCAACTGCGAGAGACTCATCTAATCCGCCAACCTCATTATACTTGTCCTTATTAACTAAAAGACAAGCTGCTGTAACTGCTGATGAATTATAATCAATTTTATTTCTACCAAAATAATAAATCTGATCATCTTTAAATTTAGCAAAAATATGCGATGGGCCTACTTTATAATTAACAACACCTATATGCTGTATTCTTTCTCCGCCTTCGTATAATAACTTAGCTCCAACAGCTCCTGTATGCTTTAGTTGTGCCTGTCCTAGCATTCTTTCAAGCCATTCTTCATCAATGATTTCTATATCATCATTTAATAATAAGATATAATCACCTGTTGATTTAGCAACTCCCATGTTACACATCTTAGAAAAATTAAATTCCATTTTTTCATAAATATATGTAATATTATACTTCTTTGCTAATTCACTATACTTTTCTTTATTTTCATCAGAACTTCCATTATCTACAAGAATAAATTCATAATTCTTATATCTTGTCTTCTCAACAAATGAGCTAATACATTTCTCTAGAATTTTATAATTATCTTTTGATGGAATAACTACACTTACCTTAGGGTTGCCATCTACTAAATAGTTAACTCTGTACTGATAAATTCCATCTACTAACTCTAAATTAGCCTTTAATCCTCTTCTTCTTAGAGCATCTTCTTTAGTCTTTTTAGCCGCTTCAAGAATATAAGGCTTTGCTCCTGCATCTGCTGCTGTTGATTCAACTCTTTCTCTCCAATGATAAAGAATTTTATCAATATGTGCTATCTTATCTGTCTTCTCTGTAAATCTAAGAGTAAAATCGTAATCCTGAGCTCCCTCATATCCCTTTCTATCTCCACCAATTTCTCTTGCTATTGATGTTCTATACACACCAAAATGACATGTGTACATATGAGACATTAAAGTATCCGGTGACCAGTCAGGTTTAAAATGTGGCATGTGTCTATTACGACCTTCATCGTCAATCTTATCTTCATCACTATAGATAAAATCTAGATCTCTATTCTTATTAAGAAGTTCAACAACTTCATTAAGCGCAAATTTTGCTAAAGTATCATCACAATCTAAAAAAGCAATGTATTCGCCTGTTGCCATATCAAGTGCTGTATTTGTACACTGTGATATATGTCCATTAGTTTCCCTAAACTTAACCTTTATTCTTTCGTCCTTGTTCTTATACTTATTTAATGTCTTCTTGACATTTTCCATTGTTGAGCAGTCATCTACTAAACACAATTCCCAGTTCTTATATTTCTGCTTTCTAACTGATTCAATACATGGTATTAAATGTCTGTCTAACACATTGTAAACTGGAACAAGTATTGATATCTTAGGTTGATACTGTAACTTATTAGCATCTAGATGTTCATAGTGTTTCTCAATATTCTCAATCCACTTTTCATACTCTGACCTATGCTCTATTACTTTCATAATTTCTCCTTATTCTCTTTCTACCTTAAATGCGCCCTCTGTAAATGGGAAATTTATATTATATAAAGGATCTCCATCCCTTAATATATCTGGCCATTTACTTCTGAATTTTTCTTTTTCTTGTTCAAATCTTAGCTTTTTAGCTCCTTCTTCATCAGAGCCCCTTGACTTAGATTCATAGTGATACCACTTTGAAAAAGCATTATATACTACATTAAGGCCGTTTGCCCTAGTCTTTAAACAATAATCTACATCATTGCATGCTACAACAAACTGTTCATCTAAACCACCAACTAAATCATATACATCTCTTCTTGTCATAAGACAAGCAGCTGTAACTGCACTATAATTACAATTTATCTGTAATCTTGCCATATATCCTAGATTGTCGTCGCCCATTCCATTAAAAACATGGCCTGCATATCCGCCAAAGCCAACAACTACACCTGCATGCTGTACTGTGTTATCTGCATATAATAGTTTTGCTCCAACGCATCCAACATCCTTTCTTAATGCAATCCCTAACATTTCTTCTAATGCTGTTGGTGTTATTAATTCAGTATCATTATTTAACAATAAAAGCACTTCGCCATCACAATTCTTAACACCAAAATTGTTAATTGCAGAATAATTAAATTCTCCATTCCACTTAACAAGCTTTATATTGTCAAATTCATTACTAATATTCTCATAATACTTAAATGTATTCTCATCTTCACTGTTATTTTCTACTATAACAAATTCAAAATTTCTATATGTAGATTTATTCTCAATAGATCTTATACATCTATCAAGATCTTCTATATGATCCTTATTAGGAATAATTATTGAAATCTTAGGACTGCCCTGTATCTTATATGTTGTATGATACATTCCCCATAAATCCATTATTTCAACATTACCCTCTATTCCAACTCGTAATAAATGATCGTCAATTGCCTTCTTGCCAGCTTCATAACAATACATCTTACTTCTTGGATTAGCTGCTGTTGAGCCTTCTGTCATTCTCCAAT
>Ga0247611_10007942_pt1 | contig 13187 bp, 2 predicted proteins | sample 177DNAGHGhighgp2_FD_192422 | JGI IMG/M metagenome (GOLD analysis project Ga0247611, IMG submission 192422) | Sheep rumen microbial communities from Palmerston North, Manawatu-Wanganui, New Zealand - 1770 DNA GHGhigh gp2 | ecosystem: Host-associated > Mammals > Digestive system > Stomach > Rumen ... | reverse complement strand
ACCAAGGTTCTGATCACAGGTGGTCATATCCTCACTAACATCTATGGCGGTAACGAGACCACGGACGTTAAGGGTGACTCCTGCGTAGTAATCATGACTGGTGGTACATTAGGTGTGCCGCGTACTGTTGCTGATGCACAGGCTCATCCTGTAACCTGTTATTTATTCGGTGGCGGTAAGGGTGACCAGCGCGATCACTTCGCTACATATAACAATGTTAAGAACACCCGTGTATCTGTCGGCGGTACAGCACGCATCTTCGGTTCCGTATTCGGTGGCGCCGAGGACGGACACATTACCGGCAATACAATTGTGGATATCTACGGTAATACAAAGATTGGTACTACCGGTACCTCATACGTCGATGGTAATGTATTCGGTGGCGGTCGTGGATTCTCTGGTCTAACCTTGGGTGCCGGTAGTGTCGGTGGAAACATCCTTGTGAATATTGCTGGCGGCACGATGCTTGGCTCAGTCTATGGTGGTGGTCGTATGGCCTCCGTGGGTGTAGCGTTCTCTGCTGATAGTGATGCCCTTCATGGTCAGTTTAATGAAGATAAAGGAGTCAATACCTACGGACATATAACAGTCAACATAAGCGGCGGTACCATCGGTAATACAAATGAGGATGCAGCGCTTGCAGCCGATGGTCATTATCACACTAAGGGCGGTAACGTATATGGCGGTAGCATGGGACGTCTGGAACTTCTGGATGGTACCACGCCCAATACTCTTTGGCCTCGATTGGCACAGGCAAAGACTGCTACCATCAACATTACAGGCGATGCCAAAATCTTGAACAGTGTATATGGTGGCGGTGAGTTCGGTAACACCCGTGACAATGTCTATATCACCGTCGGTGGAACAAGAGCCTCAAACGGTACTATCACACCGAGCGGAACTCCCACCATCAATGGTCATGTCTATGGTGGTGGCTATGGTAGCACCATTGATTCAGATGGCTACAAGGCTTCCATCGCTGCAAATGACACCAAGTATATCTACACTCCGATGCAGTGGGCGGGTCTTGTCGGTGGTAACACTGAGGTCAACATCTGCGGTGGTCATGTGAAGAAGAATGTTTATGGCGGCGGTGAGTATGCTTCTGTTGGTGTCATAGACTATAGCGTAAACGGCTCCGACGAATACAGGAATATTCATAAGCACGATCGAGTAACAGACAAGGGTACTGTCAATGAGCAGATTTACGACTTCGGTTTGAGTTGGCCCTACGAGTTTTCGTACTTGATGGGCGGCAGGGCTACGGTGAATGTCACCGGTGGTCGTGTTGGTACGACCCTCAGTTCCGGCTATGGCTATGTATTCGGCGGTGGTAAGGGTCAGGCTATGGACCGTTACAGGGAAGCCTTCCTCGCCAACGTTAAGGAGACCAAGGTCAATATCGCTTATACATCAGCTCCTGCCGACGCCGACACAACCAAGACCAACTTGGAGAATGATGACTATGCTGCCATAGTGGCTGCTGTCTATGGCGGTGCCGAGGACGGTCACGTCTATATGAACACTGCCGTGGATATCACGGAAGGCCTTATCGGCATGAGTGCCTACGGTGGTGGTAAGGGTCGTGGAACCTATATGGGTAAGTTGAGAACGAAAGAGGGTAGTGCTGAAACCATTCATGACTGGAAGGCTGAAGCAGAACCTATCCTCAGTTGGACGGCTGGTAAGGTCTATGGCAACAGTGCCATCACTGTCAGCGGCGGTCGCATATTGCGTAACGTCTATGGTGGTGGTAACCGTGCCTCTGTTGGTAAGGGTAACTACTCCAGTGGTACTGACGACTACTACACGACAGGTTATGGCGAAAAACTCGACGTAAAACAATGGACAAGTGAAGCGAAGGGCGACTTCGCATGGCACTTCCTCAACAGCGGTAACACCTATGTTAAGATAACTTCCGGTGAAATTGGTAATGCCAATGGTGTGTACGACGGCATGCCTACTGGTATGGTATTCGGCGGTAGTCGAGGCCAGTCGGCAGAGGATGTATTCCTGGCACCACGTTATGACTACGAACCCTACTTCTACCTTGGCTATGTCAACAGAGCCCATGTGGTAATCGGACAGACGGATGCAGAACGTAGTGCCGATCCTTTGGACGAACCAAAGATTTGGGGCTCAGTCTATGGCGGTGGTCGCGACGGACATGTACGCGACAGTGCTGAGGTGGTTATCCACAGAGGTACGATAGGTCCGGAATATAATAGCGAGAACAAGACACTTCTCGGAACTTCAGACGTCAATAACCATAAGTGGAGAGACTGCGGTAACGTATATGGCTCCGGTTCGGGTCTGGGTACTTGGGACGCTACACACCATGCCCTGTCGTCGGGTTCCGTAACCCGTAGGACACGTGCCATCATCAATGGCGGTACTATATATAATAATGTATATGGCGGCGGAGCTATGTCCAGCGTCGGTCCTCCATTGATTGGTACCCCCGGTGCTCCAACTGACTATGCTGGTAAGGACATATCGCTATGCTATGTCCAGATTAACGGCGGAAACATAGGCACTTCCGACGGCTACGATGCTAAGTATGGCGGCAGCATATATGGTGCAAGTCGTGGTGGTGACTTCGTGACAGGTGAATCGGAAGACGACTATGCTACGACCATCTGGACAAAGGTCGATATCAAGGGCGGTAACATTGCCGGCGATGTCTATGGCGGTGGTCAGGCCAGTCGTGTTAAGAAGGACACCGAGGTGAACCTCACCGGTGGCGATATTACCCACGATGCCTATGGCGGTGGTCAAGGCTCCAAGGGAGCCAGAGATATTGCTGCCCACGTTGGCGGTAACACGAAGGTGGAACTGAATAAGGGCGTGGCTGAAACATCACCTGGATGTAAGGTAAGCCGCATCTTCGGTTGTAACAATGTACTTGGCTCGCCAAGAGGCAACGTTACGGTTCATGTATATTCAACCCAGCATAGGAACAAGACTCAGATTAATGAAAAGTATGATTTGTTCCATAAAATATCAGGTTATTCGATTACTGTTTACGATGGACTGGTGTTGCTGGCAAGAGATACATTAGGAATTGAGGAAAGTGCCTACAGTTCCTATACGACAGTTCTTGGCAATAAAGACGCAACCGACAATGAGAAGAATGCGGCTCTTGAAGCATTCCAGAATGTAGTGCTACGCAAGAACCTTGAATTAACAGCAACGGAAATGGGTCCGGCCTATGTAACTGCCATTGCTCCATATCAGACAATCCTTAATAGCGGGGAAGCAACTGCCGCTGCAAAGGAGGCTGCCCTCAATGACATGAAGGAGTATATCTACAATGCGAAGTACGATGTGCTGGCTGTATATGGCGGCGGTAACTTGGCTACGTATCAGCCTTACGGACCTTTGGCGAACAATACTGCAGCCGACTTTAAGGCAACTACAAAGAAGGCAGATGTCATTATCGACGGCTGTCATCTGACCAGCATCCGACAGGTCTATGGCGGTGGTAATGCTGCCCCCACGCCTGCCAACACTGTAAACGTATATGGTACTTACGAGATTGACGAACTGTTCGGTGGTGGTAATGGTAAGGACCCCTTCCAGGATGTCCACAACAATGATAAGTGGTATGCTAACCAGGGAGCCAACGTCGGTTACTACGACTACGTCGAGTATGTGACCACGGACACTGATGTTCCGACCAACGGTAACGGTTCATCGGAAAATCCATATGTTGCCCACACTAAGTCAAATGCCTCTTCGCAGGCTCTCCGTGAGCTTAACTACTCGTATGGTACGGGTATTGCTGAGACGAATGTTTTTGGAGGACGTATTCACTACGCCTATGGTGGTAGTAACATGAAGGGTAACATTCGCACACGAGCCTTGTCGAACTACGAGACATCTACTGAATGTCCTGTGATTATCGATAAGACATACGGTGCAGGTAAGGACGCATCCTTGGACGGTGAAATCCGCGTAGTAATGGAGTGCGTAGGTTACATGGCTGAGTTGTTCGGAGGTTCTACCAGCGGTGATGTGTATAGCGATGTGGACTTGATAATTACCAACGGACACTTCGGTGCTGTATATGGCGGTAATGATAAGACGGGTCATGTATATGGTTCCATTAAGATTACTGTAAAGGAATCTGGTTGTAAACCTATCGTCATCGATAGACTGTATGCCGGCGGTTTACAATCCGACTATTCTGTTTATGGCTATTACACGGATACCTCAGACGGCAATAAGATTAAGCCAAGAACTTACGAGAAGTTCCGTACCGACAGCATCGCGGCAATGGTAGATGTAGATCCAGATGACGAGGATGAGGTGAATGCAGCAATGACGGAAGCCGGTCTGTATGGCTACCCCAAGGCACATCCTCAGATAGACATTATTTCTGCTACAAAGATTGGCGCAATCTATGGCGGTGGTGAGAAGGCAGTGCTTATCGGTACTCCTCACATCAATGTGAACATGGAGGAAGGCCATATTACTGCCAAGTATGTCGATGAGAATCCTTCCAAGTTTGCGCTTGGTAAGCATTCCGTAGTCAATGATTATGGTACTGACTACACGTATTTCGTAAGAGGTTTTGAACCGGAAGAGGGTTCTACGAATGGTAAAGCCATTCTCGGTGTCGGCACCATCGATAATATCTACGGCGGTGGCGACCAGGCTGTGGTGGATGGCGATACGCATATTGAGATTGGTACCGGTATGCATCATGTGAAGGTTGCCGACCACGAGGAGTTTGCTACCTTGGAGCCTTATCGCGATTCTGCAAAGGTTATGAATAGCGTCTATGGTGGCGGTCGTGGTCTTGATGCGACGGTAACGGGTAACACCTTTATCAGTATGGGTAAGGGTGCCAGCGTTGAGAACCGTATCTTTGGTGGTGGTGACTTGGCTTCTGTGGGTACTGTTACTACTACGGCTGCCCACACAGGTGGTGATGCTCATGCAGGCTGTATTGGTAAGCCCACTGCCTTCAAGGCAAATACCGGACGATGCACCATCGACATCTTCGGTGGACGTGTAGGTCCTTTCGGCATGAAGATGATAACGGGTGGCAAAGCTGATGACTACGGTTATGTATTCGGAGCCGGCAAGGGTGAATTGGCAGATCCTGCGAGTGATAAGGACATCGACTTCAAGACCTATGTCAACGAGACATACGTTACCATCAGGAACGCCTATGAGGAAGGATATGAAGGCGGTGCTGCCGACTCCCTGAGCCATATTGCCAGCAAGCCCATCATCTGCGGCGGTGTATATGGCGGTGGTGAGAACGGTCGTGTGCTCCGTAATACGCATGTCAACATCCGAGGCGGACAGATTGGTCTCGGTGCAGGTCAAACAACGGCTTACGCTGAGGCTGACTTCATTGATCCTACTACAGCAACGGCAGAGGAGATTGCTACGAAAGCAGCAGCCATGCCTGAGTGTGCTCACTGGAATTACGGCAGTCCATGGTTGCCATACGATGAAAATGCAGGCAATGGTTATTATAAAACGGACACTTATGGCGCTGCCAGCACTACTGGTTCTGACGGTCACACGTTCTATGGCAACGTCTTTGGTGGTGGCTCTGGTTACTTTGCCTATGCAAAGGGCGATGGCACTTACGAGTGGCTGCCGTCTGCCGGTCTGGTAGAGGGCGACACCTACGTGAACATCAGCGGTGGTCATATCCTGACGAACGTCTATGGCGGTAACGAGCTGACAAATGTCACCGGTACTGCTCACGTCACGATGACGGGCGGTACGCTTGGTGTGCCTCGTACGCTGGCACAGATAGCTGCTCACCCCGTAACCTGCTACCTCTTCGGTGGCGGTAAGGGCGACCAGCGCGTACACTTCAACATGCAGACCAACGTCAAGAACGTCAATGTTGACGTCACCGGCGGTATCATCTACGGCTCCGTCTTCGGCGGCGGTGAGGATGGTCACGTCTTAGGCAACGTGACGATGAACATCGGTACGGCGGCAGTGGGAACCGAGGGACAGGAAGGCTACGTTGCAGCTGCCGGGCCAACCATCGGCACCTGGGGCACCAGCTACGTCGATGGTAACGTCTTCGGCGGTGGCCGTGGCTTCGCAGGCGATGCGCTGACTGCCGGCGTGGTGTGCGGCAATGTCGATATGAACATCAAGGGCGGCACCATGCTCGGCTCCATCTATGGTGGTGGCCGACTGGGTTCCATCGGTACCCATCTGGAGCCGTCTAACCATGCCAACTATGGCAAGCTGATACCTGACGACAGAGACGAGAACTACGAGACGGGAGCTGACTATGTACATGAGGGCTCCACTCACGGTCATGTCACCCTCAACATCAGCGGTGGTACTATAGGTAATAATCGGGAGCATATCATACCTAATGCCACGAACATTGCGGCTGCTGGTATTGCAGAGACGGATATTAGCAAGTGGAAACCTGAGAGCGAGGATGGTAGTGAGTGGACAACCTGGAAGACTTATCATCATGTGCCCAGTACTACCTATGATACCTCTGATGGCAAATTGCACCACACAAGAGGTGGTAACGTTTATGCCGGAGGCATGGGACGTCGTGAGAATATGAATGGTCAGGTCATCTCAATGGCAAGAGAGGGCATCAACTGGCTCAAGCTGGGTAATGTCAAGAGTACCAAACTGACGATTACTGGTGGTACCATCAAGAGTAATGTCTATGGCGGTGGTGAGTACGGTGCCGTGCAAGGCAACCACAAAGTGCTTGATGGTGAAGGTAATCCTATTGTTGTGAACGAAAAGAATGTGGTCGCTGGTACTGAAATTATCATCACCGGTGGTACCATCGGTTCCGAGATTCTTGGCAATAGTGCTTCAGACGTGATATACACCTATGGTAGCGTTTTTGGCGGCGGTACAGGTACAACAGACGATGTTGCGATGACTGATCCTGTTATAAAGGCTGATACGCTGGGAGCTTATGTTGCTGACAGTACGATGGTATCTGTGAAAGATGCTGTTGTAAAGGCCAGTGTCTATGGTGGTGGTGAGCTGGCTGCTGTGGGTGGTAGCACCTTTGTAAATATCAGCGGAAACGCTGAGATTGGTCGCAACGAGGTACGGCCAAAGAGTGACCCAAATCCAGGCTACGTAATGTTCGGTAGCTGGCGTATGGGTAACGTCTATGGCGGTGGCCGCGGTAGTGAGAAGGCTGCTATTGCCGGACTGGTGAAGGGTAATACCAACGTGCGCATCGAGGGCGGTCATATCTATCATAACGTCTATGGCGGTGGCGCCCTGGCTTCAGTGGGTACGTTCGCCCTCAGTACCGGAAGTGTTCCGGCTTATATGCCTATTGCTGGTATTCCTTACAAATGGTACTATACCGACGGAACCACTGAAATAAATCCTGCGTCACCCGATGGTACAAAAACACCTACTGGTACGGCTACCGTTACCATTACGGGTGGTACCATCGGTATCAGCGGCCGTGACAACGGTTTGGTATTCGGTGGATCGCGTGGTGATATATCTGATCCCAATGTATACTATACTGTAGAAGAGATAGCTGACCCCGAAAATCCTGGCTACGGCAAGACCACGAATGACATCAAGAGCTCCGGCTTCGATCCACATTTGAGAGTGGCTTGGATCAATAAGTCCGTTGTCAATATCGGAACTCCTAAGGCCAGTCCGTCAGATCCGAATGTCTTGACATCACCGCTCATCAAGGGCTCTGTCTATGGTGGCGCTGAGAATGGTCACAACTACACGAATGCTACGGTGAATGTCTATAGTGGAACCATCGGTATTACAGAAAAGATTCCGGGTACTGATGTTACCGATCTTTGGTGGGACTTCGGAAAGCCTGAGCTCAATGAGGAATACTATACCGACCGAGGCAATGTATATGGTGCCGGTAGTGGTGCATATACCTATACGGATCGTAAGGGTAACAAGCACTACAACCCGAAGACCGGTATGGTAGGCGGTAGTTCTGTCGTCAACATCAGTGGTGGTCATGTGGTGCACAATGTGTATGGTGCCGGTTCTATGGCTTCGTTGGGTAACATTACGAATGCAGGTGACACTATTCGCGGAGGCTCTGCAAAGCATACGAACGAGAACTCGAGCTTCGCTCTGAGCTGGCCGTATAAGTTCGTATTTGCACCAAATACAGGTAAGGCTACCGTCAATATCACGGGTGGTCACATCGGTATTGGTGGCGAACGTGTCGTAGGTAAAGATAATGGTAATGTCTATGGCGCTTCCCGTGGTATGGCAGGCGACCGCTATGAGATGGCACACCTTGCTATTGTGAACAACGCCCAAGTGACGATTGACTTCCCGTATGACGGAGTTGATCCGTCAACGTATGCCATGAACGCTATCGAAGGTTCTGTCTTCGGTGGCGGTGAGAATGGTCACGTCATGGGCGATACTTACGTCACGATGAAGGACGGCTTCGTCAGCCACTCTGTATTCGGTGGTGGCCGTGGTGAAGGAAAGTACAAAGGCAAGCTGATCAAGGTCAATACAGGAAAGGGTCGTGCTGGAGCACCGAATGATCCTGTATATACAACCGAAAGGGATATTTACGACTGGACGGCCGGTAAGGTCTATGGCAACACGCACCTTACCATCGCTGGTGGTCGTGTCCTGAACAACGTCTTGGGTGGTGGCTATATGGCATCTGTGGGTGTTGGCAGCTATTCCAGCGGTACTGATGACTTCAATCCAGCTGGCTATGGTGAGACCATAAACGAACCATTTTGGACCAGTTCATTTGATCCGACTACAGCTATCAGCGAATCGAATAAGCCTGACAATGCCTGGTACTTCCTAAACAGCGGTAAGACCTTTGTGAATGTCCTTGGCGGTGAGATTGGCTCTAAGTCGTTGTGGGACGGTCTGCCCGCAGGTAACATCTTTGGCGGTTGCCGTGGTATGGCTGCGCCTAACCTCAGAGAGTCGTTCCGTTATCTGTACAATCCACAATGGCTTAATGGCTATGCCAACGAGACACACGTTACTATCGGCGGCGGCTATCGATGTATAGCTGTTTGCACGGACAAGGATAGTAAGATTCATACTCCCGGCGAAATGATGAGTCTCGATGAGTTGCAGTATCTGTTTAAAGGTACGTCCTTCTTAGACGGAGACAATATGCCTGTGGAGGCTAATTGGACAGCATTGTCTGGTTCTGGCCCGAAGATTTACGGTTCTGTCTATGGTGGAGCTCAGGATGGTCGCGTACGTAGCGATACTCACGTGGTGGTCAACGCCGGTGAGATAGGTTTGCCCTTCACAACTGAAAACAGAAGTGAACTTGTGCCCGGCGCTGCGAACCTCCAGCAAGAGCTGGACAACGCACAGTGGCTGCACCGAGGCAATGTCTATGGTGGCGGATCTGGTATAGGTAAGTATCAGTTTGATATCGACTACGATGGCACTATCGATAAAGACTCCGTGACCTACTACGATGGAAAGATCCTGGAAGAGGACTACTGCCAGTTTGCCGGTTCCGTGCTTCGCTTCACTCAGGTAGATATCAACGGCGGTATCATCCACCGTAATGTCTATGGCGGTGGCTCTATGGGTAGCGTAGGTCCTCCAGCCATTCCACCTAGGGATAATGAAACGGCTGACAAGAAGGGTGATACCACAACTCATGGTGGTAAGACCGGTTGGCAGTCGCAGTGTACTGTTAACATCAGAGGTGAGGTAGGTACTCCCAACGATGCCGTGAAGGGCTGGACATACCAGAACATATATGGCGGCGAGGTATATGGCGCCTGCCGTGGTATTGCCGAACTGAAGATTAAGGAGAATCAGTTCAGTCACGCCGTATGGACTAAGGTGAATATCCTGCGTGGTGCAATAGTTCACGGCAATGTCTTCGGTGCTGGTGACTCGGGTATGGTCAAGAAAGACTCTGAGGTTGTCGTAGGTATGCCGGATGTGGATGATTAACGATAACGAAAACGAAAACCAAAAAGAAAAAAGAAAAAGAGTGCCCCCCGGAAGTTTTAAGGCTTTCGGGGGGCTGTTTTTATGCAATAACAGTAAACGAAAAGAGAGGCAATTATTCAAATGAATCTTTGCCTCTCTTGTGGTGTCACCAGGAATCGAACCGGGGACACAAGGATTTTCAGTCCTTTGCTCTACCAACTGAGCTATGACACCATTGCCTGTTTGCGGGTGCAAAGGTACGCACTTATTCTGACACTACCAAATATTTTTGTAGAAAAAATAACAATTTTCAATTATCAATTTTCAATTATCAATTAAAAGTTGTACCTTTGCAGTCGCTTTGCCACGGAGGCAGAGCCTTCGGACAGTAGCGCAGTTGGTAGCGTACCACGTTCGGGACGTGGGGGTCGGGAGTTCGAGTCTCCTCTGTCCGACAAATAACAGCAGTGGCGGGAAAGCCCAAACGAATGGCAACACTAAAAGAACGTACTGCACGCGGCCTCATGTGGGGCATGGTAAACAATGGCACGGCACAGATGCTCGGTGCCATTTTTGGCATTATGCTGCTACGTCGCCTCGAACCCGAGGACTATGGCAAGATAGCCATGCTTATGGTGTTCTCCAACATCGCCGCAGCATTGCAGGAGAGTGGTTTCCGTCAGGCTCTGTGTAATCTCGGCAGACCGTCGCAGCGCGACTATAACGCAGTCTTCTGGTTCAACATCGGCGTCTCGCTGTCGCTCTATGCCATACTTTTCCTTGCAGCACCGCTGATAGCACGTTTCTACAACGACCCCACCCTCGTGTGGCTCGCCCGCTATCTATTCCTCAGTTTCCTCATCTCCAGCCTCAGCATCGTGCAGCGTGCCTACATATTCATTAATCTTATGAATAGGCAGAATGCCGTCATTGGCATCACCTCGCTTTTGGTATCAGGCACTGTTGGTGTTATTATGGCAAGCAACGGCTATGCCTACTGGGGCTTGGCAACCCAACAGGTGCTCTATGTGGTTGTAGTCACCATAATGGTGTGGATATACTCCCCTTGGCGACCATCGTTCCACATCGACCTGAAGCCTGCCCGCCACATGTTCGGCTTCAGCAGCAAACTCCTGTTGCAGAACCTCTTCAACAATCTCAACGCCCATGCCTTCGGAGTACTTCTTGGCCGTTTCTATGGCGACCACTCTGCAGGTATATACTCCAATGCGAGGAAATGGGACGATATGGGCATCAACACCGTCAACGGTATGGTAATGGAAGTAAGTCAGCCCGTGCTGACACGTGTCCGCGACGACGACGGTCGCTATCGTCAGGTATTCCGCAAGATGCTTCGATTCATCTCGTTCATCTCCTTCCCTGCCATGCTCGGCTTGGGACTCATCGCCCGCGACTTCCTGCTGCTTGTGGCAGGAGAGAAATGGGTGGAGAGTGCCTCGCTCCTCACTATGCTCAGTCTCTATGGTGCCTTCGTGCCTATATCAAGTCTATACTCCAACCTCACCATCAGTCGTGGACGTTCCGACATAAACCTATGGAGCACCATCGTTCTCTGTGTAATCATCTGGATAGGACTCATAGCCTTGCATCCCTACGGACTGCACACGATGGTCGTCTTCTTCATAGCCATCAACATCCTGTGGCTTGGCGTATGGCAATGGTTTGCCAAGCGGTTGGTAGGACTTCGTCTGCGCGATGTATTGCTCGACATCACACCGTTCCTTCTTTTCACCCTTGCCATCATGCTGTTTACATACTGGGCAACAACGTCCATCAGTAATCTCCCGTTGCGTCTTGTGGCAAGGATAGCTATGGCTGCCGTGCTTTATGCCGGCATTATGTGGCTGAGCGGTGCCCGCATCATGCGTGAGTCGATGGAGTATATTAGAGGTAAGAGGTAGGAAGTAGGAGGTAGGAAGTAGGAGGTAAGAAAATGAAGAGTGAAGGATGCGCCCCCTCGGGGGAGATAAAGAGGGGGGTTAGAATGGAGTGGCTTGATGCCATGCGTGGACTTACGATGATACTTGTCGTGGCCTACCATGTGGCACAGATATCGTTCGGGGTAAGCGAACGGACAAGCTCCTCACTACCATTCCTCGTGCTCTTCCGTATGCCATTGTTCTTCTTTGTCAGCGGTTTCCTTGCATACAAGGCAAGCTTCGAGTGGACTGTCCCCAACACGCTGCGCCTGACATGGAAGAAGCTGAAGATACAGGTGCTGCCGGCTTTGGTGTTCCTGTGTGTGCTCATCATCCTGCGACGCCCCGAGTTCTGGACTCCCTTCATGAAAGCTATGCACAGTCCCACAAAGGGCGGCTATTGGTTCACTTGGGTGCTTCTGCAGATGTTCGTCATATACTACCTTGCCTGTCTTCTGCAAAGATGCCTACCCCCATCCCCTCCCAAAGGGAAGGGAGCCTCCAACGCCGTGATTTGGGTGTTGTTCGTGGTGAGTCTCTTTGTTTACGAGAGTCTATATCTGCCCAAGATATTCACTTTCTACAAGAACGACTTCTTCCTCTATTCCAGTCTCATCAAGACACTGAACTTCCTGCCGTTCTTCCTTTTCGGCAATCTCGTTCACCGTTATTGGGAGAAGATACTAAGGCTGGACATCCTGTCGTGGTTCTTCCCCCTGCTGACCATAGTGGCATTCGTATGCTGTGCCGACATCTTCCGCTGGCACACCCTGAAGTTTGCATGGACCAACCTGCCGCGCACCGTGGCAATGTTCTCCCTGCTCTCTATGGTGCTCATCTTCTTCTATTATTATAAGGAATGGTTCACCAGCGACAAAGTCATTGGTCGCTCGCTGCAATACATCGGTGTACGTACTCTCGACATCTACCTGCTCCACTTCATCCTCCTGCCTAAAATGCCGCAGGTGGGCGAATGGCTCAACCACAATCGTCCCAACTTCATACTGGAGATAGTGACATCGTTCTCCGTGGCTCTTGTTGTCATAGGCTTCTGCCTTCTCATCAGCCACATCCTACGCATCAGTCCCATCTTCCGCCAGTACCTATTTGGAAGAAAATGAACATAGCATATATCATCTCGGCACATACGGACGCAGCACAGTTGGCGCGACTCATTGGGGCTCTGCACCCCGATGCAGAATACTTCGTGCACATAGATAAGAAGAGCGACATACACCCCTTCAAGGAGCTGGTGAGTGCGGAGAATGTACACTTCATAGAGAACCGGATAGACATACGTTGGGCGACATTCCGTCAGGTGGACTACCAAATGGCGCT
>Ga0247611_10007941_pt1 | contig 13187 bp, 8 predicted proteins | sample 177DNAGHGhighgp2_FD_192422 | JGI IMG/M metagenome (GOLD analysis project Ga0247611, IMG submission 192422) | Sheep rumen microbial communities from Palmerston North, Manawatu-Wanganui, New Zealand - 1770 DNA GHGhigh gp2 | ecosystem: Host-associated > Mammals > Digestive system > Stomach > Rumen ... | reverse complement strand
CCCTACCGTTCCGCCGCCCGTAAGGGCTGCGGAAAGTCCACTTTCATCCCGTCCCCTCAGCGCCCCCGATGGCTCCTCGCCGAGCCGCCATCCACCCCACCCAGCTCCCCCGTCCAAGAGTTGCCCAGCCCCCGACAGCTCCCCTCCGAACCCCCGACAGCGCCCCTCCGAGCCACCATCCACCCCACCCAGCTCTCCCGTCCAAGAGTTGCCCAGCCCCCGACGAGATTCCGCCCGCTCATGGCTGCTCCCCGATTCAGCCTTCGGCGAGCCTCCCCCCAGCCCTCTCTCCAGCTTAGCTCTGGGTCCGCTCCTTATTTTACATTTATTTCAGGTTTTGTTTCTATTTCTTTTCTCACAAGGGGTACAACAGGTGGACAACTGGAGTGGAAGTTGCGCATTTTGAGAGGATATGCTGCTTGGGTGGTCCCTATGCGGGGATTGGGGCAGGGGAGGGTGGCTGCGGGTGAGGACGGAGGGCGGTTGATAAACAGGCAATATAAAAGAGGCTGCCGGTTGGGGCAGCCTCTTTTCGTTGTCCGACACGGGGTCGGTCGGCTGTGTTGTTATTTGCCGATGGTGATTTCGATGCGGCGGTTCTTGGCGCGGCCTTCGGGGGTGTCGTTGCTCTCGATGGGCTGGCTTTCGCCTTTGCCGATGGTGGTGATGCGATTGGCGGGAATGCCTTTCTCAACAAGCATTTTCTTGATGTTGTTGGCGCGGTTCTGCGAGAGGCGCATGTTGGAGGCGGCGCTGCCCACGTTGTCGGTATGGCCGGTGATGGTCACTTTGACTTCGGGGTTCTTGTCCATGATGTTTTTGAGGTTGGTCCAGGAGTCTTCGTTGAGCTGGCCGAAGATGGGCATGTCTTTGGCGGTCTCGAAGTAGGCTACGTCTTTGTAGCCGGCCACGAAGGCGGCTTCCTCGCGGGCGCGTTGTTCAGCGCGGGCGCGTTCGCGGGCTTCGGCCTCGGCTTTGGCGCGGGCTTCGGCTTGAGCGCGGGCGTCAGCCTCGGCTTTGGCACGTGCTTCGGCTTCGGCTTTGGCGCGGGCCAGGGCGTCTTTTTCGGCTTGTGCTTTGGCCAGGGCTTCGGCTTGTGCCTTGGCTTGTGCTTCGGCTTGTGCGCGTTCGGCGGCGTGGGCCTGGGCTATGGAGTCGGCCACGGCTTTGGCGCGGGCTTCGGCAGCGGCTTTTTCCTTGGCTACGGCTTCGGCTATGGCGCGCTGTTCGGCGGCTTGGCGTTCGGCTTCGGCAGCGGCTTCGGCGGCCAGACGGTCGGCTTCGGCTTGTGCGGCGGCGGCTTCGGCGGCGGCTCGGTCTTGTTTCCAGTCAACGCTGCGGCCCATGCCTATGCGGAGGGCGATTTTGATGCCGGCTTCGAGGGGATGGACGTCCTTTACGCGGTCGGAGACGAAGGAGTTGTTGTAGTCGGAGTTGTAGTTGAACTGGTGAAGGTCGCTGTTGGTGTTGGGGTTGATGTTTTCAAACCCGTATTTGCCGTAGAGGCCGAGGTAGAGGCCGAGGTTGTTGGTGCAGTTGATGACGAAACCGAGGTCGCAGACGGCGCTCCAGCTGAGGTTGGTGAGGGCGAGGTCGCCTTCGGTTTCGGCGGCGGCGTAGTTGCCGAGGAGGTGTGAGTTCATGTCTTCGTAGGTGACGTTGGTGCGGGGCATGTAGGCGGTGCGGGTGTATTTGCCGTCGGTGACTTTATATTTGCCGAAGCGGGGCAGGTCGAGGGCGGCTCCGAGGCCCATCTGGAAGGCACTCTTGGTGCTGATGGGGGCGCGGAAGAGGAGCTGGAGGGGTACGCTGAAGTAGTAGGCTTGCTGTGCCTCGCGGAGGTTGTAGAGGTTGGTGGTTACGTCGGCAGGGTATATGGCGCCGGGCAGGAGGATTTTTTCTTCGTTGATGGAGTAGCTGTATTTGGCCGAGCTGGCGAGGGAGCTGGCTTCGATGCCGAGGCCGAGTCCCCAGTGGTGGTTGAACATGAGTTGGTATTGGATGCCGGCTGTGCCTCCGAAGCCGAGGTGATATTCGCCTTCGAGGGGTGAGTAGAGCATGGTGTTGACGCCTCCGCCAAGGTGGATCTGGAGGTTGTTGTGGTGGTCGGTCATTTGGGCCGAGACGGCTGTGGTGGCCGTCAGAAGCATGATTGCTGTTATGATTTTTTTCATATCGATTCTTGTATTAAAGCGATTTGACATTTAGTGATGGTTTTACAGTTTGAGGGTTTTGGCGGTGAGACCGTCGACGTTGATCATATAGGTGCCTTGGGGCAGGGTGGTCATGTCGATGGTGTATTCCTGGCCGTTGAAGGTGGTGCGGAGCACGGCGGCACCGTAGCTGTTGTAGAGGGTGAGGATGTGCTGCTGGTTTTCAAAGCCGGTGAGTTTGATGGTGGCGTTGTTGACCACGGGGTTGGGGAAGGTCACGAGGGTCTTGGCAGCGGTGGGCTGGTCGTTGAAGGTGATGGGGCAGATGTATTGCTCGTCGGCTGTGCCTTTGTTGACGAGGAGAGCGTAGTTGCCGTTGAGGTAGCCACGGGGGTCTTGGTAATAGGGTTTGGTGGCGCCTTCGATGGCGTTGTCGTCAAGGTACCACTGGTAGGTGTTGAAGGCGTTGCTGCGGTTGTCGACGCTGACTACGTCGTTGAAGGCGCGGACGAGGTAGGAGCTGGGGAGGTTGACTTTGAAGGAGGTTGTGTATTGGGTCTCTCTAAGGCTTTCGTTGATGATGCCGAAGGTGACGTTGTAGGTGCCGGGTTGGCAGTTGGCGGGAATGTCGAAGACGACGTTGAAGGAGTTGGAGCCTTCGTTCATGATGACGTCGTTGGTGGTGTTGATGAAGCCTTCGGCCAGGGCGTTATCGTCGAAGGTGACGGTGTACTGCACGGGTGAGCCTTGGAGGAGGGTGAAGGTGGCGTTGTATTGGGAGCCGGGGCAGTTGTGCTCGTTAGTGGCTATGAAACCGGTACGGCCGGAGGTGGTGTCGATGACGATGGGCATGACGATTTTGCCTTGGTCGCTGTAGACGAAGGGATCGGGCACTGAGTAGTTGGCGTTGCTGTTGGCCTCGCTGATGGCGGGGAAGCGGAAGCTGACGGTGATGGTCTTGTTGGAACCGACTTGGGCGTCGTTGTATTTGGCTTCGGTGATGAAGGATACGATGTCGTTGCCGATAAGGTTGGTGGGTGTGGGTCTGACGACGACGGCGGCAGTGTCGGTGCCGTCATAGTCTTTGACGAGTTTCACTACGGTGCCTTCTACTTGGAGTTGGAGGGGAAGGATGCTGGCGGTGTATTGGATGGTGGAGGTGTCGGTGACGGTGTAGTTAGCGCTTTGGGGACCATAGAGGAAGGGGTAGACGGTGACGGGTTTGTCTTGTCCGACGTTGGGGTCGGCGAAGGAGGCGGTGGCGCGGTAGGAGACGTCGTCGCCGGGAATTACGTCGGTAAGCATGCCGGTGAGGACCACCTGGCAGGTGATGCTGCCGTCGTAGATTTTGCTGCCTTGGAGAACGGCGTAAGGAGCGTAGAGCTGGCGGGGAGTGATGTTGGCCGTGAGGGTGATGGGGTCAGGGGCGATATAGTTGGCGCATTGTACGTTGTCGCCATAGAGGGAGTAGGTGACGGTGACATTTTTGTTGGTGCCGACGTTGGGGTCGTCGAAACGGGCGAGGGCAGAGACATGTACGTCTTCGCCGCTGACGATGCCGTAGGGGGTGCCAAGGGCAGAGATTATGGCCATGGTGCCACCGTTGTACACTTTGTTGGAGTCGAGGGTGGTGCCGGTGATGGTCAAGGGTTTAGGGGTGATGGCTGCCAGAAGGGTGTCGTTCTGGGGTGCCAGATAATAGGCGGAGTCGCTGCCGACCAGGGTGTAGGTGACTACTACTGCCTTGATGCCTCCGATGTTGGGGTTGAGGTAGTTGGCAGTGGCATTGAGAGCCACTTGGATGTGGTCGGGATCAAGACCGTCGGGTGTGCCCACATGGGTGACGATGGCGTTGGTGGTGCCGTCGTAGACTTTGGTTGGGGACACGGTGGTGGGGTCGTTGAGGCTAATCGTCAGTTGGGCAGGTTGGGCCCACAACGAAGTTGCAACAAGGCACATTAAACACATGAATGCAAGTGCCTGTTTCTTGGCAGATGATGCCGAAAAAAGATGATACTTTGTCATAATGTATTGTATTAATTATTGTTGCTATTTGTTTTGTATAATAATCGCAAAATGCAAATATACGTATTTTTTTTGATATGGAATTATTTTTGTTATGAAAATGGTTTGGGAGGGATGGCGGCAGGCAGGCGATGGGGTTGCAGAAGACGAATGGAGCCCGCCGGTTGCGGTCGGCGGGCTCCGTTAGTAGAGGTATTGAAAGTGTTTGTTTACTGCACCATGAGGCGGCGGACAATGGTTTGGGCACCATTGCGGAAGACGACGGTGTAGAGGCCGGAGGCCAGACGGTCGGTGCGGATGCGGAAGACTATGTTGCCGGCGGTTTGCAGCTGGGTGGAGTGGACGGTGCGGCCCAGGTTGTCGATGATGGTGACCGCATAGTCGCCGCCGTTAGCAAGGTCAATCTTGATGCGGGCCTCAGAGCTGGCGGGGTTGGGGTAGAACTGGCCGAATTGCGATTCGCTGTCGGGGGTCTGGATGGACACGGCCGGGGGATAGTAGCCGGTGGTGGTGTCGACGGTGGTGCGGTTGGCATCGAAGAGGAAGGTGATGTTGGTGGCGGGGACGGGCATGGTGTCGAAGTCGTAGCGCGTGCTGTCGAGCTGGGCTACGGTGTCGAGCTGTCCGGTGTAGTAGTAGGTGTAGTAACCCCCTTGGTGGGCGGTCATGGGCTTGGTGATAGTCTTGCCGTTGTTGGAGGTGGCGGAGATGTAGTATTCGACGTTCACGACGGTGTCAACCAGCACGGACATGGTGTCGTGGGTGAAGGTGGTGTCGTAGGTGAATGTGTAGGTGGTGTCGTAGATGTAAGCGGAGGAGTCGCTGTTGAGGGTGGAGTCAATCACGGCTGTGCTGTCCACGATGGTGAGGATGGTGTCGGTCACGACGGTGTCGGTGTAGAAAGTGCTTTGGGGGCGGGGCATGAAGCCATAGTGACGGTTGCCATTGGCTTTGAGGTTGAGGGTTTGCCATTCGCCGCCCTCGATGCGGTAGATGCATTCGGCATGGGCTATGCCACTGCGGTTGGTGATGATGGCGCTGACGGGCATGGAGTCCTGTATGTCGTTGGCGCAGCCGACGATGCTCTTATGCAGGATACGCACGGGGTTGTCGGCGGGAATCTGTTTGGTGACGCAGTGGATGGCGCCGCCGGAGCCGTCGAAGGTGCGCACGTCGACGGGGTAGATGGTGTAGCCGGGATAGGCGGCCTTGAGCTTCTCAATGTTCTCGCGGTCCCAGCTGGCGGAGGGCTGCCCGTTGACGACGGTCGAGAAGCAGGGCTGCAGTATCACGTCGTTGACAAACGTGTGGTTGCTGTAGGTGCGGGTGTAGCTGTCGTTGTAGGTGACCTGGTCGGGGAAGTTGCCTCCTTGGTTGGTCTTGGGGAAGGGGATGGTTGTCTTGTAGTAAGGCCGGTCAAAGATGGAGGTGTAGGAGCAAAGGGAGTCGATGTTGCGTGCGCCGGTACGGTAGTCGGTCCAGGAGCTGTAGTAGTCGGGCATGACGGAGAAGACGAAGCCGTTCTCCTCGCACATGTCGGCATACAGGTCGATATGGCCGGTGCCTCCATCGTAGCGGTAGGCGGGGAGAATATGGGTTTCGCGTTGGCCGATGAGGCTTTGCAAAGCCCGATAGGTCTGGGAGTGGGTGAGGGGAGTTTTGCGGATGTAGCGCAGGGTGTTAGCATCCCGTCCGTTCCATATATATTGGCCGGTGTTGTCGGCGTTGCTGGAATAGAGTCTGTCGCTGCTCAGCAGGAATCCGGCACCGTTGACCAAGCAGTTGCCGCCCTCCCACTCAATGGTGTTGATGTAGTTGGGCAGCCCCATCTGCTGGTGGATGAGCGAAGGCAGCGAGTCGTCCAGCGCACGGCCGGGATAATACTCAAAGTCCATCATGGCCACGCTGTCCTGGTCGCCATAGTAGAAGCAAATCGGGCCGCAGTCGCGGAACCAGAACGAGTTGCCGGGGCCTATGAGAAAACGGACATTGTCGTGACGTAGGTTCATGCGGGCCAGGGTGCGCAGCACTTTGGCGGTGTCGGCTTCGGTCTCCACGCGCACCCATGCCTCGGCGTTGCCCTTCTGTATGCCGTCCATCAGGTAGAAGAACACCTTGCCGAAACTGGTCGAGGTGTCCATGACGCTGGTGTAGCGGCCATAAAGGTGCATCGATTCCCACTTCTGCGTGACGCGGTTGAATTTATAGTATTCGGCCAGATTGGTCACGAGGGGGTCGGCGCTGTAGCTGCCGGTGCCCAGATTGGTGTCGGGCCAGTGGCTGTAGGTGGGTGTCACCACCACGGCGCTCACCTCCTCCCATTCGCCGGGATACCATATACGGTCTTCCGGCAAGGCTTTTGTGTTGGCCGACTTGGGGGTGGCCACCTCGTCGCTCAGGGCAATCTTGCTGTTGAGGTGGGCTTGGGAATAGTCGCGCTTGTGGATCATCTGGCGCCATTCCTTCATCATTTGTTCTTCCGTCGGGGTGCTCTGCGCCACAACCGTGGCTCCCATCAGCACAATCGACAATGCTAAAATAATTCTTTTCAAAGTTTTCCTTTCTTTAAAAGAGACGTGCCGTTATCGACACGTCTCTCGGTGGTAAAAAAAAATGATATGTGCTCAATTTATGCTTAACGTTTCAGGCTGAGGATTTCGCGGGCCTCGTCGCTGTTGGCCACTTCGCGGCCCAGCAGTTTGGCCATGCGCACCACCTTGTCCACCAGTTCGCCGTTGCTCTTGGCCAGCACGCCGCGCTCCAGATAGAGGTTGTCCTCAAATCCGACGCGCACATTGCCGCCCATCACGATGGCGGGGGCTGCCAGCGTGAAAGCGTGGCGGCCTATGCCAGTGGCTGTCCAGGTGCTACCGGCGGGTATGTTCTTGACCATCCACACAAGGTTGTCGACCGTGGCAGCGGCGCAGCCAAGCACACCCAGTACGAAGTTGAACTGCATGGGCGAGCCAGGCACCTCGCCACGCTGTGCCATGCGCACGATGGTCTCCAGATGTCCCATCTCAAAGCACTCGTATTCTGGTTTGATGCCGCGCTCCAGCATCCGTTTGCCGAAGGCACGCATCGTGGGCATAGTGTTGTCGAAAATCTCGTCGCCGAAGTTGCAGGTTCCGCAGTCCAGGGTGGCCATTTCGGGCAGGGGAGTAGTGTCGGTGCTTTGCAGGCGCTCTTCGGGCGACATGCCTACCGCACCGCCAGTCGACGGAATCAGAATCACATTCGGGCATTCCTTCAGGATGGCCTCCTCGCACTCTTGGAAACGCTCGCGGCTCTGGGTGGGGGTCCCGTCGTCGTGGCGCACGTGGAGGTGGACGATGGCGGCACCGGCGTCAACGGCCGATTTCGCCTCCCGTACTATCTCCTCGACCGTGTAAGGCACGGCAGGATTCTGCTCTTTTGTAACTTCTGCACCGCAGATGGCGGCTGTGATAATCAGTTTATCCATGGTATTGTTGCATTTAAATGATGAGTACTAATTTACTTTTAAATTGCAAAGATACAAAAAAAAATCGTATTTTTGCAAAAAATATCGTCGATATGCTCATACTCGGAATTGACCCTGGCACACAGGTATTGGGCTATAGCCTCCTCGACACCGACGGCCCTAAGCCCCAGTTGGTGGTGATGGACGTCCTCTATCTCCGCAAAATCGCCGACTTCCATCTCCGCATTCGCAAAATATTCGACACCACCCAGCGCATCATCGACTCCTACCACCCCGACCATCTGGCCATCGAGGCCCCCTTTGCGGGCAAAAACGTCCAGTCCATGATCAAGCTGGGCAAAGCCCAGGGCGTAGCCATCGGCGCCGCCATCAGCCGCGACCTCTCCTACACCGAGTACGAACCCTCCGTGGTCAAACAGCGCGTCACCGGCTCCGGCAATGCCGCCAAAGAGCAGGTGGCCGCCATGCTCCAGTCCATCTTTGGCTTCCGCGACCTCCCCCAATATCTCGATGCCTCCGACGCACTGGCCGTGGCCTACGCCTGCCACCTCGAGTTTGCCGACCCCCTGGCCGACATCCGCTCCCAGCTCCGGCCCTCCCGCGTCCGCAAGTCCCGCAAGCAGCAGTGGACCGATTTCGTCTCCCAAAACCCCGATCTGATAAATAATTAACACCCTCATACCATGAGTACACAACAAAAATCCTTTTCCTCCAGCCTTGGCGCCATCATGGCCGCCGTGGGCTCTGCCGTCGGCTTAGGCAACATCTGGCGTTTCCCCTACACCTGTGGCAAATATGGCGGAGGAGCCTTCCTGCTGGTCTACATCTGCTTCGTTTTCCTCATCGGCTCCGTGCTGATGATGTCCGAATTCGTCATAGGCCGCCGTGCTCAACACACACCCATCAAAGCCTTCCAGGCCCTCTGCCCGCGCCACCAAGCCTGGGGCCTCCTTGGCCTGTTGGGGGTCATCACCAGTTTCTTCATCCTCGCGCAGTATCTTGTGCTCTCTGGCTGGACCACCGGCTACGTCAGCCACTCCATCACTGGCCAGCTGGCCGCCCTCGGCACCAGCTCCGCCCCCATATCCGAACACTTTGCCCAATTCTCCACCCATCCCGTCCAGCCCGTCATCTATCTGGTCGTCTTCTCCGCCCTCGTCCTCTTTGTCATCCTGGGCGGAGTGCAGAAAGGCATCGAGAACGTCTCCAAGGTGCTTATGCCCGTGCTGGCCCTGCTCATCCTGGTTCTCTGTGTGCGCAGCCTCACCCTTCCAGGCGCCATGAAAGGGGTCGAATACCTCTTCTCGCCCGATTTCTCCAAACTCACCGGCGAAGGCATCCTTGCCGCTTTGGGCCAGGCCCTCTTCTCCCTCAGCGTGGGCATGGGCGTGATGCTTGTCTACGGCTCCTACATCCCCGTCAACGAAAACCTCTTCAAGACAGCCATGTGGATCACCACCTGCGACACCCTCATCGCCATTCTCTCCGGCCTGGCCATCTTCCCCGCCGTCTTCAGCTGTGGCCTCGACCCTGCCGGCGGCCCCGGACTGGTCTTCTGCGTCCTCCCCAACGTCTTCAACACCATGGGCACTGCCGGCATCGTCTTCTCCGTCCTCTTCTTCCTGCTGCTCACCGTGGCCGCACTCACCAGCGCCATCTCCCTCCTCGAAGTCCTCACCGCCACCTTCGCCGAGCACACCCGCACCCGTCGTGCCTTTGGGGCCATCCTCCTCTCCATCCTCGTCACCGCCCTCGGCGTCCTCTTCTCCATGTCCCTCGGCACCCTCTCCCACATCAAAATCACCGGCCTCACCCTCTTCGACTTCATCGACCGCGTCAACAGCATCTATCTTCCCCCCATCTGTGCCCTCGGCACAGTCATATTCCTGGGCTGGATGATGCCCGATGCCGATGTGCGCGACGAATTCTCCAACCACGGCACACTCTCCGTCCCCGTCTACGGCCTCTTCCGTTTCATCGCGCGCTACATTGCCCCCTTGGCGTTGCTGGTCGTCTTCATCTCAGGCATACTCATGTAACATCCCCTCATCCGCTCACCCCATGAACCGTTTCACCATCCCCGCGCTCCTGCTGCTGCTCACCCTCGTCAGCTGCCATCCCTCCAAACCCAAACTCTTCGACCCCTCCTACGTCCGGTTCGAAGCCACCTACAACCCCTACCTCGAAAACCAGTTCTATCCCTCCCTCGTCATGGGTGTCGCCAGCCTCACCGACCAGCGCTTCGGCTTCAACGACACCAACGCCCTCTTCTCCGTCTCCGTCACTGCCCCTGCCAGCAACTCCGTCCTCCGCATCACCATCGACTCCTCCAACCTCAACTACGTCACCATCTTCCAGGAAGTCCTCCCCGTCAAAGACGTCCGCTACACCTTCCACCCCTCCATCAAATGGAAATACGACCAACTCTACAAAATCCGGCAGCAAGGCACCACCGACCTCACCTTCACCTGCTACATCAACGACGAGGAAGTCGACATCAAAAACGTCCGCATCAACTACCGCTCTGCCAACGACTGCCTCCTCAGCATCATCGATGCCGACGGACGTTTCCACGACTTCCGATGGCTCTTCGCCGCCTACGTCAACGAGGAACACCCCTTCATCGACAGCATCCTCACCGACATCATGCAGCAAGGTGTCATCTCGCGCATCACCGGCTACCAGAAGGATGCCCAAAGCGTTGTCAGCCAGGCCGAGGCCATCTGGTATTACGCCCTCGAGCGCGGCATAACCTACTCCTCCATCTCCTGCACCTCCACCCCCACCAAACGCGCCACCCTGCAACACATCCGTTTCTTCGACCAAGTCTACCACACCCGCCAGGCCAACTGCATCGACGCCTGCGTCTTCTTCGCCTCCATCATGCGTAAAATAGGGCTCAAACCCGTCATCTTCGTCGAACCCTGCCATGCCTACCTCGGCTACTACACCGACAGCCGCCGCCGTACCCTCCGCCTACTCGAAACCACCATCACCAGCTGGGCCGACTTCCCCGCCCTCACCCGCAACTACAACGAAACCATCCAGCGCAACCCCGATGCCAAAGGCAGCGACCGCATCTCCAAAGGCATGAACACCAAATACACCAAATACCTCACCCCCGACCAGCGCCAACGTTGGGAAAACGGCACCCTCTCCTTCACCGATTTCAAACGCGCCGTCGCCCACTCCCTCTTCCAGAAAGCCACCGACTACGACCTCGACAACTACAAAAACAACCGCAAATACTTCTCCGACCCCACCAACCCCACCTACCAGCAACTCGACATCGAGCTGCTGCGCAAAACCGTCCAGCCCATCAATGGATGACCCCCTCGGTCTCTCCCTCCGCCAAACCCTCATCCCGCCACCCGCATAAAAACACAGAGCCACCCGCATGGGTGGCTCTGCGCTCTTTATCCTATGCAAGGTGTTCAATCCTTGATGTTGGGTTCTTCCAGACCCAGATTCTTCTTCTTGTCAACCACCTTCAGGTAGAGGCCAATCAGCAGTGCGGCCACACCTAAGGCGGCAAGCATCACCAATGCCCACTGGTAGTCGTAAGGCACCAGCACACCCGTCTCGCCAGCCTCAATGGCTGCCTTGGCGTCAATCACAGCCTGGTTGTGAGCGTTGGTGCTCTCCAGCACATTGCCGATAAGCAGCGGGAACAGCCACAGTCCGATATTCTGAATCCAGAAAATCAGTGCGTAGGCCGAACCGATAATCTTCTCGTCCACCAGCTTGGGCACCGAAGGCCACAGAGCGGCGGGCACCAGCGAGAACGAGGCTCCCAGCACCAAAATGGTCACGTATGCCACCACCGTGCCGCCCACGGCGCTGCCCTTGAACATCGGCAGGATGAAGGCAAACGTCAGATGGCAGATAACCAGCAGGATCGAGCCAATCATCAGCATCGAAGCAGCCTTACCCTTGTGGTCCACATAGTTGCCCAGAATCGGGGTGATGGCCACAGCCAGCAGCGGGAAGACGGCGAAAATCGTCTCGGCAGTGCCGCGCATATATCCCATATAACAGTACACCACTAAGGCCACCACGGCCAATGCCATCAAACCATACTTCAAGCCTTTCTTCTTCGAGAAATTACTTGCAAAGGCGCACACAGCCACCACCAGCATGATGATATACTGCACAATGGTCACCGACTCGCCACCCCAGAAAGTGTTCGGGTCAGCCGGGTTGAGCGTCAGGTTGCACTGCAGCATATTCACGGCATACTTCTGGAACGGGAAGATAGCGCTGTAGTAAAGCACACACAGCAAAGCCACCAGCCAGAATCCTAAACTGGAGAAAATCTTGCCAATATCGCTGATCTTGAAGGGGTCGTCCTTCTCCTCGGCCTCGCCCGTCTGGGCGTCGAGTTTCTTATCCATGAAGAAATAGGTGATAAACATGATAAGGGCAATGCACAGCAGCACCACGCCGAAGGCCACCGAACGGCTCACATTCACACTGCCGCCCAGCTTGGCAAAAAAGGGCGAGAAAATCATGCACGTGGCCACACCCAAGCGGGCCAGAGCCATCTCGCTGCCCATGGCCAGAGCCGTCTCACGGCCCTTGAACCACTTCACGATACCACGGCTCACCGTGATGCCAGCCATCTCGGCGCCGCATCCGAAAAACATGAACCCGATAGCTGCCACCTTGGCCGACGCGGGCATTCCCCGGTAGAAAGGCGACACACCCAGCTCGTCGAACAGCGGGATGTAGTTCAGATTGTTGGTGAACCAAGTCTCAATGCTGCTGCCGATGAACGAGGGGCTGATGGCATAATACTTAATCAAGCCGCCAACCAGCATCACAGCGCCCGACAGCACGGCGGTGAACCGCACGCCCATCTTGTCGAGGATAATACCCGCAAAGATAAGGAAGAACACGAAGACATTCAAGAACGTCTCCGAACTCTGCATCGTGCCGAAGGCTTTCGAATCCCACCCGCGGGTGGATTCCATCAGGTCTTTGATGGGGGACAAAATGTCCATGAAAATGTAGGCACAGAACATGGCCAGTGCCAACAGCAACAGGGCTATCCATCGCATAGCCGCACTGTCGCGTAGTGTTTTAACGTTTTCTGTCATAATTGTGTTGTATTATTATTGTTCATTCTTCTTGTGGTAATTTGATTTGCAAAATTACAAAAAAAAATTGTATATTTGCATGTTCAACAAAGAAATCTTTTCATTGGAGGTCGGTTTTTTTGTCCGTCGGGCAGCCCGTTTGCCGTGCCGCCGCGTCGCCGTGCCGCCGCTAAAGATTTGCCTACAATCAGTTGCATCCGCCGCCCCTCGTCCTCCCTCTGACGATGCTGCGCAGGCCTTGCTGCCAACCCTTCCCGCCATTGCGGGCCGGCCGCAAGGCCGGCCCCTGACGACACGCCCTCCCGGCACCCGCCCTCCTCCAGCTGTCTTGAACGGAATTAACTTGACACTTTTTTGCGCAAAAAAGCAAAAAAGAGATGGAAACCACAAAAAAGAAATGGACGCGGAGGATGTACACCCCGGAGTTCAAGTTGGAAGTTCTGAGCT
>Ga0247611_10007939_pt1 | contig 13191 bp, 18 predicted proteins | sample 177DNAGHGhighgp2_FD_192422 | JGI IMG/M metagenome (GOLD analysis project Ga0247611, IMG submission 192422) | Sheep rumen microbial communities from Palmerston North, Manawatu-Wanganui, New Zealand - 1770 DNA GHGhigh gp2 | ecosystem: Host-associated > Mammals > Digestive system > Stomach > Rumen... | reverse complement strand
GCGGTTTACACATGTGGGCAAAAACCGTCCCACTTTCCCCAAAAATTTGGCCGGATTCTGTACCAGATTCGCAATGGATTATCTGGTAAGAATCGCGGCCGAAAATGGTTGGCAGTCGGACGATTAGAGTGCTAATAAAATTTGATGGCAATTATGGTATTAAATTGTACATGGAATTTTATGCCAGATTTGACATTGTACAAATTAAATTAGATTTTTACATTGTATATTGCTCATATCTATAGTAATATATCTATGGCGGATGGAATCCACCGAATAAATAATTGGAGGAATAAGACAATGGCTAAACTGGATCAAAAGCAATTGCTTGAAACTCTCTCTGACATCGCGCGGTGTGGCTCTCAACGTGACTATGACGCACTTATTGGCGCGGTAAATGCTCTTTGGAGCTGGGGTATTATCTCAACAAAACTATATGAGCGGGTACATTCGCTGGATCGGCTACTCTATGAAAACCGGGAATTTAATTGGATGATGGATCAAGATGATTCATGGTTCGCGGACTGGGCGAAAGATATATTTGAAGATTTGGACAAGCTGGATATTCGGAAAGGCGGCGACTGAATTGTATAAGCCAAAATCAGGTGAGCTTATTATTTATATAAACGGTGATACTGCGGAAATTGGAGAAGTAAAACGAGTGGTAAATGATGGCGCGTTTGTTTACTATTCATGCGGGGATACTGCGGCAAAAACACCCTTTGATTGTATGTACAAATTGATTAACGCTTATGTAATTGGTGAGAATGGATTGGGAGGGAAAATGCTGTGATTTGCAAAGAATTTGATCATATGTATGATGAATATATGGAGGATAAGAAATATGCTTCTGTGATTTGTGGGCGTTGGGAACATGTAGGATCACTTTCATGCCGTTGTTCCGAGTGCGGATGTAAGAATGATCGGGAAACAAGGTTCTGCCCAAATTGCGGCGCAAAGATGGATTTGGAGGATAAAAAGAATGCAGAGAACCACTTATTATAAAAGTCCCTACGGAACCGCCCTTGACAATTACGCCCGGGAAACCGGGCTTAAATTCTCTGAACTGGTTGCGATTTGCATTGAATCGGCACTATTTCCCGAACGAGTTACGCCAGATGCGTTGCGGTGCAAAATTCTGGTGGACCTTCGGCGGGAGTGCATGACGGTGAAATCTCTTTATAATGCGGAATATTGTAAGGCCGTGACTTTGGATAATTTGCGGGATAGGTGAAGATAATGATGTGGAAGAAACGAAACGCATGGTTTGGACGGTATCCGGGTTGTGATATGCTGAATAATGCGCTGAGATTTATATTTCAGGATGACGAACTTTCAAAGAATGAATTAATAGCGGCATTAGATGTAATTCATGCGATACAAAAAGGCGGCGGATATTTTCACGAGGACTTGAAAGAAAAAGTGATGATGTGTTTAAGGGGGGAATTTATAATCTATGGCGCAAAGGAAGATTGAAAGAATATCCCCGAATCAAGCGGCAGTGATGGGGAAACGAGGGATTGATATAGAACGCATGTATAGAGATTATTATAATCTCTATCGCCGGAGAATGAAATCTTTCCGGGAACGGGGCGAATCATGGCGGCAAATTTATCAAGAAAATATAAATCGTTTTGAGCCATTACAAACGATTGATAAAGCGGATTTGCCTGCGGCATTATCTGAAATCAGCGGCTTTCTTTCTTCTAAGCTCTCCACCGTTCGCGGTGCGAAAGCGCATGATGCAAAAGTTATTCAATCACTCAACGATTTGTATTCGGACATTGATGAATCTGGAAACATTGAAAAACCCCTGATAGGATCGGAAGAAGAACTGAAAAAATTTGGCGCTTTTATGGAGTACGCGAGGGCCACGGGAGCCGCAATGACAGCGGGTGGATCAGCAGAAGCATTGAAGAAGTACAAACGGATTAGATCAAAAGGCCGGAAAAATAAATCTCTGAATACAATAATCAATGAATTTAACAAAATGACGGAGGAACGCCGGGAATGATTTACTATACATCAGATTTTGATGTTTCCGCTCTGCTGGGGGAGATTGACCCTCTCCCCCATCGGCGCGGAGTACGTGCGAAGGGTGATAAACGGAAATATATTCGTTGGCTTTCTGCGTTTGACATTGAAACTACAAACATCCGGGAAATCAAACAGGCTGTAATGTATGTGTGGCAGTGGCACTTCATGGCGATTGATGGGAAAACGAATGAAACGATTATTGGCCGTACGTGGGATCAATACGAGGAATTGTGCTTAAAGATTGCGCAATACATCGGGAATGATGAGCGCCCGGATGATCAGAAAATTTTTCTTGTTAGGCTTGTGCATAACTTGTCCTTTGAATTTCAATTCATCAGCGGCATATATGATTATACTGAAAATGATGTGTTCTGCGTTGAGCCCCGGAAAATCCTTCGTGCGGATTGCTATGGGTGCATAGAGGACAGATGCACATATCTTCATAGCAATACCAGTTTGGCGCAATACGGGAAAATGTGGGGAATTGAACACCGAAAATTAAGCGGGGAAGAATACGATTATAGCAAATATCGCTTTTGGTTCACACCATTATCTGAAATGGAAATGCAGTACGCAATCAATGATGTGTGGGGCTTGTGTGAAGCCTATCGCAATGAAATGCGTTTTTGGAATGATGACTTGTATACTATCCCCATGACTTCCACGGGCTATGTTCGCCGGGATGCGAAGCGGGAATGGAATAAAATCCGGTACGGGGATCGGCTGGCGCTCATGCCAGATATGGATATTTACCAGATATTATCTGCGGCCTTCCGGGGCGGAAACACTCACGCTTCGCGCTTCTACGTGGGCCGGGACGGGGAACCGCCCATCATTGTAAAAGATGTGAAATCATATGACCGGGCATCCTCATACCCTGATGTAATGTGTAATTGTAAATTCCCGATGACTAAATTTAGGCATTACGCAGAAAGCCCTGTTTCAGAATTAAAAATGGACTACCTTTGCAAAAAACTAAAAAAGGCTGTTGTGTGTATTGCTCATTTTGAAAATCTGCGCTTGAAAAATCGTTATTGGCCTTGCCCTTATCTTTCTTATGATAAACTTTTAAACAAGAAAATCATTCCATCTATCAGGCAAAACACGATAAATGAGGATCAGGATTATCTGTTGGACAATGGGCGAATCATCAGGATCACGACGGCGAGCTACGCTATAACTGACGTGGACTGGGAAATTATCAAACAGGAATATGAGTGGGATAGTGTGGTATTTACTGATGTGTACTATTCCACTTATAAGAAATTGCCAGATGATTATATCGCCTTGGTGCAGGAATACTTCCGGCGAAAAACTGAATTAAAGAATGTGGATGGCCGGGAAATAGAATACGCTTTATCAAAAAATTTGATTAATGCCCTTTATGGAATGATGTGCCAGCGCCCCGTAAAGGATAATATCCTTTATAAAAATGGTGACTATGAATATGCAGGGAAAGATAAAAATGAATTGCTCATGAAAAGCAATAGGCGCGGCTTTATGCCTTATCAGTTGGGCGTGTGGGTTACGGCATGGGCGCGGTACTGGCTCGAACGCGCTATCCGCTTAATTGTTGACACACCCGGAGCGGAATTTCTCTATACCGATACGGACAGCGTGAAATTCACGGGGAATGTGAACTTTAATGCGCTGAATAAGGAAATACAAAAGGCCAGCGAAAAAAGTGAATCTTGGGCAATTGATACCCATGGGAAAATCCATTATATGGGGGTGTATGAGCAGGAATTGGGATACTCGGAATTTGCTACGATGGGTGCGAAAAAGTACATATATAAGTATGAAGGGCCGGATGAAAAAATTCACGTTACCATTGCCGGAGTGGATAAGCAGAAGGGTGGCCCGGAGCTTATGAAGCACGGAGGAATGAAAGCCTTTAAAAGTGGTTTTACCTTCCGGGAAGCTGGGGGCTTAGACGTGATTTACAATGATAAACCGGAAATCGATCACATTGAAGTGGATGGGTATATCGTGCCGATAACAAAAAATGTATATCTGGAACAGGGAGAATATACGCTTGGACTATCGCAAGATTATGCCCGATTGATTGATGCAATTTTAGCCGGGAGGCTTGACTTTGAAACCATTTTGTAATATAATGGCAGTGGGCAGAAACGCCCGAATAAAAAATTGGGAGGACTGAACAATGGAAATCGTAAAGGCTACTGAAAATCTGGATGCGAAAATGAGGTATCGGCTGGCGAAAGACCCCACTACGGAGAAGATGAGCAAGCACAAAAACGAGGTTGTTTCCTTTGACGCTTACATGGTGCGTGAGGAAGTCAACGGTGATGCGGAGATCGTGAAAGTGCTTTCCCTGCATATTGTGCCGGATGACATCATCATCGCCACCAATAGCAAGACTTTCATCCGGGAATTTCTTGATATGCTCTCCTGCTTTGAGGAAGTGGGGGAAAATGTGGACTGCATCGAAATTCTTACGGGCACTAGCAAGGCAGGGCGGGAATACATCTCCTGTCGCTATGCCGGGGAATAATCTGGATCACACAAAAGCCGGGGAGAAAATCCCCGGCTTATTTTATCGGAGGAATGAGAAAATGAATTTATTTTTGGAAAACGGATATGTAAATGTGCCTATGATAAACAGCTTGCCTTATCCATTTATTTTTTGCTGGGGTGGACGCGCCACCGGGAAAACATATGGCGCTTTGTGGGAGGATGTAACTACCTATCGCGGAAAATTTGTGCATATGCGGAGAACACAAACGGAATTAGATTTAATTGCTTCATCTGCTCTAAATCCATTCGCAAAAATCAATGAGGATAAAGGCACAAATTACAATGTTCAGCCAATGAAAAATATGGCATCCGTGCGGGATGAAAACGGGGAACAGATCGGAGTGATGCTGGCGCTTTCCACCTGCGCGAATGTTCGTGGCTGGGATGCTTCAAATGTTGAACTTATCTCTTATGATGAATTTATCCCCGAATACCATAAAAGATCGAGCATTAAAAATGAACACTTGGCATTGCTGAACTGCTATGAATCCATCAACCGAAATCGGGAATTGCAAGGGAAAACGCCTGTGAAATTACGATGCTATGCAAATAGTAATGATTTTTTCAATCCGCTTTTTGTGGGGCTGAACCTGATAACGAAAATTGAGAAAATGCAAAGCGCCGGGAAATACACATATATTGATAGTGAGCGGGGATACATGCTGATTGATCTTGGAGAATCTCCCATCAGTCAGAAGAAAGCAAAAACCGCGCTTTACAAATTCGCCGGGGATGGAGATTTTGCAAACATGGCGATTGAAAACCGATTTAAAAACGATTTGTTCCCTCCCCGTCCGCGCCCCATCCGCGAATATAAACCCGTTGTGCATGTTGGCGAACTTACGATTTACAAGCACAAATCCGCTAACAAATATTATTGTTCGGATCATAATTCCGGGAATCCTCCCGAATATACTGCATCGGATACCGAATTAAAAATGTTTCGCTTTGCCTATGGGCATTTAGTTTCCTCATACTATCGCGGCGCTATTGATTTTGAGCGAACTATTCAGCAAGTGCTATTCCTGCGCTATTTTGCGCTGTTGTAAAATTTGGTATTTACAAAGGATGATCAAAGATGGTATAATGAAATCGCGGGGAGGTGGGCATCGACCAGCCCCGGAAGGGCGCCCACGCGCCCGGTCAGCGCGAAAGCCTCCCCGCCTATGGAGGGAATAACTCATGATCAGCGCGGAAAAGTTTGTAGAGCAGGCGCGAACCGGGAATTATCTGGGGATCCCATACGCAACGCTTGATTGTCAGGGATTTGTTGAGCGGGTGCTGAACGATTGCGGCTTAAAAAAGGATTGGCGCGGATCAAATCATATGTGGCGGGATGCGCTTTCCAGCAAAAACGCCATTTCTGATATTGCGAAAATCCCCGCTGGCGCTTGGCTTTTTACCGTGAAATATGACGGCGGCGAAAAAGCGCGCGGCTATAATGATAGCGAGGGCAATGCGAAACACGTTGGCATCTATCTTGGCGGTGGAGAGGTAATTCATTCCACCACTGGCGGCGTGCAAATGGATAATATCGCTTCGGCGCGCTGGACTCACTATGGGCTCTGCAAATACATCAATTACGGATCAGATAGCGGATCATTGCTGGATATATTGCCCATGCTCGGAAATGCTACACTATATGATATATACCAGGCGGCAAAGCAATTATGGGGGTGATGGTGTGGAAACGGTAATACAAATGATCAAGGATTTGGGCTTTCCCATTGCCTGTGTGGTAGCGCTATTCTGGCAAAACAACCACTTGCAGGAACAGCACCGGGAGGACTTGAAAAACGTGACTGCGGCAATCAACAATAACACAGCGGCAACGCTGGCACTAAAACAAAAATTGGAGGATAACGAAAATGAAAACAGGTGATATTCTTGAACTGATTCGCGCCGGGTACACGAAAGAGGAAATCATGGAAATGGAGGGTGAACCCGTTCCCGCTCCTGCTCCTGCTCCTGCTCCTGCTCCTGCTCCTGCTCCTGCTCCTGCTCCTGCTCCTGCTCCTGCTCCTGCCCCCGATGGCGGCGCGGTGAAAGAATTTGCCGGAATGATGCAGACAATGCTGGATCAGTTTGGAAACCGGATGCAGACTATCATGCAGAATCTGAATCTTTCCGGTGCCCAACAGCCCCAGCCGGAAGGCGTGCAGGATATCATTGCATCGGTGATCAACCCGCCCGGCCGGAATGGAGGAAAGAAAAATGCCTAATGATCCTGTAATCAATAATATTGCCAGCATGGCAATGCAAATCTTGCACGAAGCGCAGGGCGTGCGTGATATTTCCGGAGCGAATGCAGCGGACTATGAGCAGATCAGCCCCCAAACTGCAGCATCTATAAGAATATCCAATGCCCGCCAGGGTGTGCCTTTCCTCTCGCTAATTAACAATTTGCCGCAGGCATCCCAAACAGGTACAGGAACACCAGCATTGGATAATGTGCGCCCCTTAAATCAGTACACTAAAAGTGTAATCCACAACAGTGATGGACTAATGCCCATTGAAGTAAATTTGCCAGATGGCGTATATGGCGGCAATGTGGATTATATCAATCGGAAAATTGTATTGGATATCGTGCGCGTACAACTACCATCTGACGGTGAGTGGGTGACCCTTGGAACAGTCCAACCGAAATATTATATTATGGACGGCGGAATCATCGACTATGTGAAAAGCGGAAATAAAGTTTTGATTGGAGAGAACTGTAGAGCGGAATGGGGATCAGCATCCAATTTATCGGAAAACACGGTGGTTTTGTATGGATCAGCCGGACATGCAGGCCGCGTGTATTACCAGGCCCCGGAAAGTGCAGGAATTGCTTCGGCTGATGATCTTAGAACTTGGCTTGCCAATAATCCGATATATATATATGTGCGTGCGGTAAACCCCATAACCATTCCATTTGATGCGACCATCCCTTATGTGTTACTTCCAGAATACACGATTAGCGCGGAAATCGGTACTCTTACTGTAAAATATTCTGGCATCGCAACGGAGGGAACAAGTGGCGGACTGGGTGCCGGATTGGCACCAGCGCCGGAACAGATCAATGAACCGGAAACCCCCGCAATTGTTGAACCGATTGCGGAAGAAATCAAGAATCAGGAGGATGAGGAAAAATGAGTGCCGGAGAACTTTCTTTCAATCAGATTGCCACGTTGGCAAACGCCATTCAGCAACAGGCCACGGGGGTGGCCTCCATTGCGCCCGTGGATGGCGCGAGCTTCGCGCAGAGCGCACAGACTACGCTTAAAACTGGGTATGAGCAGGTGTACCGGGCCATTAGCACGGTGCTGGGGAAAACGATTTTTTCGATTCGCCCGTATAACCGGAAATTCAATGGCATGGAATTTTCGGAACCCATGTTCAAACTTCACACCCGCAAAATTCAGATTGCGGATGGGAATTTTGAAGATAATGATACGGTGAAATATCCCGTTCATTATGATGATAGTGAATCTCCCATTACGGGCAACGGTGTGGCCGTGGATCAACAGGTGATCAAAAAGGCCGATGTTCTCCAGACCAATTTCTACGGGATCAATACCTATCAGGATCATTACACCATTTTCGATGAACAGCTGGAAGTGGCTTTCTCCAGCCCGGAAGAATTGGGCCGATTCGTCCAGATGATCATTACCAATGTTTCTAACATGTTTGAGCAGAGCCGTGAAAACATGGCCCGGGCTACCATCGTAAATCTGATGGCGGGAATTATTGATATCAATGATTCCACCCGGATTGTGCATCTCCTGAGCGAATACAATTCCCTTACTGGTCTGAGCCTTACTGGGCAAACGGTATATCAGCCGGATAACTTCGCGCCTTTCATGCGGTGGTGCTATTCCCGGATCGCGGCTATTACTTCTCTTTTCACTGAACGCTCGGAAATGTTCCAGCAGGTAGTGAACAATAAGCACATCATGCGCCATACACCGTATGAAGATCAGCGCGTTTACTTGTACGCCCCTGCGCAGTATCAGATTGAAATGCAGGTTCTGGCCGATACCTTCCACGATAACTATTTGCGGCTGGCCGATACCGAAACCGTGAACTTCTGGCAGGCAATCAAGAATCCTTCCCAGATCAACCTTAAGCCCTCTTACATCGGTTCCAACGGCGCGGTAGTGAATGCGCAGAATGCTGTAACTAAATCCAATGTGTTCGGCGTGATTTGTGATCGTGAAGCGGCTGGATACACCGTTCTGCGCTCCACGATGAAACCCAGCCCCTACAACGCGAGAGCAGACTATCAGAATTTCTGGATTAAGGACTATCAGAAATCCTTCGTTGATCACACTGAAAAATCTGTTATCCTGCTTCTGGACTAAAACGAAAAAATACCGCCCGGGTATGCCACCATGCCCGGGCGGTAAAAATGGGGTGATTGCATGGCGGTTGCGGTGAATTTCTATCAGTTTGCGAAAAAATCGAATAGTACTAAGCGCCCCGCGGGATCGCCTACAACGTACAATTGCACGCTAAAAGAGCCATGCAATATTATGTCCCCCGTTATCGGGCTTGATTTGGGGTTGACTACGAATCCACACGCCTATAATTACGCATACATTGCGGCATTCGGCAGATATTACTATGTATCCAATTGGGAGTATTCCGGGAGGCTCTGGTGGGCATCGCTGGCGGTGGATGTGCTGGCAACGTATCGAGCAGAAATTTTAAATACATCATGCTATGTTGCAAGATCGGCGGCGGCGTATAATGGAGATATTATGGATGCGCTTTACCCTACAAAAGCCGGGGAAATCGCAGTACAAGAACCACTAAGCCTTCTTAATAATACGCCGTGGGCGCAGTCACTGGCTGATGGCATGTATGTTGTTGGCATTATCAACAATGATAATTTATCATTCGGCGCGGTATCATATTATGCTTTTACGCCTTCTAATTTTGCTCTTTTCAAAAATTATTTAATGGCAGATGCAAATTGGACGGGCATACTTACTACAAATCCAGATATCGGAGAAAATCTATATAAATCAATTTTTAATCCGTATCAATATATTGTATCAATCAACTGGTTTCCTTTTGAAATCCCTTCAAATATCGGACTTTCAACAACTGTTATTCCGTTCGGCTGGTGGGTTATCGAAAACATGAACGCTTACAGAATTTCTAATTATATCTACACATTGGCGGATTGGAATAGCGCACTTACTGTGCGTGAACACCCGCAAGCACAAACAAGAGGGAGTTTTGTACTGTCTGCCCCATATTCTAAATATCGTCTTATTTTCCCACCGTGGGGAGAATTTGAACTTGATGCAAATTTAATTGCCAAAGGGCAATGGCAACAATTTGATACTGTGCGCGGATGCGATTTAGGCACTATTATTAAAATAGATTTTATTTCCGGGATCGGTATATTATATGTATATGTTAGGCATGGACCAGATATTAAAGATCAAGCTACACTTCTTATCAACCAAACAATGGTAGGAGTGCCTATACAATTAGCGCAAATTAACACTAACGGATGGGGGCAAGTGCAAAATATTGTTAGTACAGCGGCAGGCGTGCTTGGTAGTATAGCAAAGCTGGATGTTGGCGGGGCAATATCTAATGCGGCAACTGGAATTATTAACACGGTTGAAAATAATATTCCGCATATGCAGTCAATCGGTTCTACCGGAAGTATTGCTCCATATGTTACACATAAACCAAAAATCGAAACTGTTCATAAAATCCTTGTGGATGAAAACCGAGCGGAAATGGGTAGGCCGTTATGCGAAACGCGCACGCTTTCTACATTAACAGGTAATGGCGGCTATGTGCTTACAAGAAATGCTGATGTTCAAATATCAGGATATGATGCGGAAATTTCAGCGATAAATAATCTTCTTAACAACGGCATATATTTGGAGTGATTGCGGCATGGCTGATATGTATTTGGGTTGGTACTACACAAATGTATACATGAGCCTTACGCAAGATGAAAAGGATCATAACGCCCGGTTGGCAATGGCTTTCCTTCTGCGGCAGGGTTTCACCCGGGAAAGCGCGTCCGCTATTGTAGGCAATATGTGGGCTGAATCTGGGCTCTCCCCAGGACAATGGCAAGGGGGCACACCATATAGCGGCGGTTACGGGCTTTTACAGTGGACACCGTACACGCTATATAGCGATTGGGCCGTTACGGACTGGGAAAACAACGGGCCGAAGCAGATGGAAAGATTGATGTACGAAAAAGCAAACGGCCTTGAATTTTATCGAACGGCGCCTTGGAATATGAGCTTTAATGAGTTTTCACAAAGCACCCAGAACACGGATTTTCTAACGGAAGTATTTGTGTATAGCTATCTTCGCCCAGCTGATCCATCCGCAACGATGGCAAACAGAAAATATCATGCGCGATACGTCTACGAAAATATTACGGGCGGGATTGGCCTCCCGCCTTGGTTGCTGGGATGGCTGAAAAATCGGAAAAGGTGGTGGAAGCCGATATGCTAAACGCGCCGTTTATGTTTGATTATCAGAACGCTATAACTTCATTACAGAAACCGGGAATTGTTCATTCGCAAAATACCGGGCTTGCGCGTTTCTTTCAGCGGTATCTTCTGCAAAAGGCAATTTCTGTTTTTAAATGGGAAATGCCCGAAAGCTGGGCAGAAGATTTTGTGAAGTATGTGCTTTACTGTCAAGGCTATTTCTGCGTAATCAATACGGACAAATTCGGGGTGATCGCACAGAATTGTGGCTTGTATGGCTACGATGTGTATTATAGGCCAACACACGTGGTAATTGCGAATCCGCTTATCAAGCAAAATCTGCGCCCGAAAATTGGCGTTGATTGCGCTTTGATCAAGCTACAGCCCGATTATGGCGGCATCTGGGATATTATCACGTATTATGCGGATTTAATGGCGGTTGCGTCTGAGTCTGCCGGGGTGAATCTGGTAAATAGCAAACTTTCCTATGTGTTATTTGCAAAAAGTAAAGCATTTTCTGAAACGCTGAAGCAGATTTATGATGATATCGCCGGAGGTAAACCCGCTGTTGCTACGGATAAAAATCTGCTTGATGATCAGGGCCAGCCTTCTTGGATGGCGTTTGATCAGAATGTAGGGCAAAATTTCATCGTTGATAAACTGCTTGATTGCCTGAGAATGATCGAAAATATGTTTGATACCGACATTGGCATCCCTAACGCAAACACGGAAAAGAAAGAGCGGCTTTTAACTGATGAAGTGAACGCTAACAACGTGGAAACATTTGCGAAGTGCTCTCTTTGGCTGGATGAACTGCAAAAGGGGATCGGCATTGCAAATGATATGTTTGGGCTGAATCTTTCCGTTGATTGGCGGATCAAGCCGGAGGAAGGGGGAACAGACTATGGCAAACACGATTCTATCAATCTTGGGAATCTATAAATTTGATGATACAATCTTTGATAATTTGAACGTGCCGGAAGGAATGAATAAAGAAGCGCTAATCAATAAAATTCTGCTGGATTTGGGCGAACTGAACGTAGTATACAGCAAGCCGGACATCCTCAAAGCGGCTATCGGAACTTGGAGCATTTCCCGCTCTATCACTTGGGCAAGAATGTGGGCCGTTGCACAGATAGAATATAATCCGCTGGAAAATTACGATAGACAGGAAACGTGGACGGATCAGGGAAGCCATCAGAAAAGCGGAACGGGCAATAGTCAAAGCTCCAGCAATTCCACCGTAACGGAGAAAGTCGCCGGATTTAATAGTGAATCACTTGTAAATGCCCGGCAGTCAACGGGAAACGGATCGGGAACAATTACCAACAGCGAAAGCGAAAGCGGCATGAACACCAGCACCAGAACGGGAAGAACACACGGAAATATCGGCGTTACCACTTCCCAGCAAATGCTGGAATCAGAATTACAAGTCGCGCCGAAACTCGATATCTATAATTGGATCGTGGAAGAATTTAAACAAAATTTCTGCATCATGGTTTATTAAAGGAGGGGTCAGGATGGGGCTTTATGAACACTTTCCCTATACGAACTTGCAAAATCTTAATCTCGATTGGATTTTGGAAGTGGTGAAAGATTTTAAACTGAAATTTGAGAGTGCAGAGCAATGGCTTGCCGATGCAATCGCGGCGATGAGTGCGGCGAAAGATGAGAATATCGCGGCGATGGCGGCGGAATTGCAAACCCTGCTGGATCAGATGCAAGCGCAGTATGATACGCTGATTGGCGGATTTGAAGCGGCTTATCAAAATTGGATCAATATTTTTGCCGATTCTGTTGGAACAATTCAAGCCGAAGCACAAGCTAACATCGAAGAAACGGGAAGAAATACTATTGCCAGCATCCCCGCCGATTATACTACATTCTATGCAAACGCTTTAAAACAGCAAACAATCTCCGGATCAACCATCACTGATTTTAATGCTCCTATGTTCGTGCTTTCCGGCTATATTGATAACTTCGACGATGTAACAGCATTTGCAAATCGTCCAACTGGGGCAACTGGCGCGGGATCAGTTTTCCGGCTGAACCGCCCCGCAAATTCTCCAGCAGTGCAGGCAAGCGCGAATCTTCTTATTCTGGATAACGGGCACCTGTACATCAGAAATTGCAGTGTTGATTCAAACGCAAATTATAC
>Ga0247611_10007938_pt1 | contig 13192 bp, 11 predicted proteins | sample 177DNAGHGhighgp2_FD_192422 | JGI IMG/M metagenome (GOLD analysis project Ga0247611, IMG submission 192422) | Sheep rumen microbial communities from Palmerston North, Manawatu-Wanganui, New Zealand - 1770 DNA GHGhigh gp2 | ecosystem: Host-associated > Mammals > Digestive system > Stomach > Rumen... | reverse complement strand
CGAGGAATACGGCCGCTGGAGTGTGAACCCCTACCTCGGCTGCCCGCACCACTGCCTGTACTGTTATCTCAAGACTGGCGTGTGGGCCAATAAGCTCGGTGGCGACAAACCCGTGCTCAAGGACGGCATCGTGAGCGAAGACCATGCCTGGCATCTGGCCATGGCCGAGATACTCGAGAACCAGGAGCAGATCATAAAGGACGGCGGACTGTTCATGACGTTCACCACCGACCCGATGATCCCCGATACCTTCAACCTCTTCTATCGCATCGCCGGCGCCGCCACGCAGCATAACGTCCCCGTCACCATCCTCACGAAGGCCACCGACGTTTGGAACAACATGGCCTTCTCTCAAATGTGCTCGTTCAGGGAGTACAAGCATAAAATCGCCTTTGGATGGACGCTCACTGGCCACGACGAGCTGGAACCAAATGCCCCGACCAATGCCGCCCGCCTGCGCGATATGAAAATAGTGCATAACGAGGGTTTCAAGGTATGGGCCTCTATCGAGCCCGTCATCGACTTTACTTCCGCCCTGGATATGATAGCCCAGGCGCTCGATGCCGGCTGCTCCCACTTTAAAATCGGCCTGCTCACCAATAACACCCGAGTCGTTCGCAAGGACTTTGAGTTTGGCGACCATAAGTTCAAGGCTAACCGTCCCGACTAGTGTATGTCGTTCACGGGCAACGTGATGGAGCTTACCCAAGGCCGCGCCACTGTCTACTGGAAACAGTCGTTCTATAAGTTCCTCGAAGGCCAACCCCTCTTTGGCATGACTGCCTATGAGTTCCTTCATCAATGGTCCCATTCCGTCGACAAAGACTGGAGCATGTTTTATGAAGAATTTAAATGATTAGGATAACCCTGATTGTAGAAGTAAAAATCAAGAAAGCATGAAAGAGTTTAGTATTGAAGAAAAAGCAACACGCTATGACCAAGCTATTAAGGTGGCAAAGTCTAAGATTAAAAACGATAAAAACCATGTTCTTTATGAGGACGATGTTATAGAAATGTTCCCTGAACTTAAAGAGTCAGAGGAGGAGAGAATAAGGAAAGAGATTATTATCTACCTTTATAATGAACTTAATAATATAACGCAATTAACTCCAAGAACAAATGAGTTTGAACGATGGATTGCTTGGCTTGAAAAGCAAGGCGAGCAACCAAAGAAGCACGATGTCTGTGACAACTGTGACCAACAAGGTAGTTGTGTATCTCCATGTCCTATGAAGCTGGTTGAAAAGCAAGGTGAGCAGGAGCATGTTGTTGTCATTCCAAAGTTTAGAGTAGGCGATGTTATACGTCCTAAAGGTTCTACGGCAGAATACACAATCGAAAGTATATCTGGAGAGTGTTATCACGGTAAAGGTTGGGGTTTGCATATTAGTTGTGATAATGATTATGAACTTGTTGAGCAGAAGACTGCTGAATGGAGTGAAGAGGATGAACAGACCTTTATCGAATCAGTAGAGGCGTTAGAAGATTTTGGCAAATTTGAGTTGGCGGATTAGCTCAAAGAACATAAAAACAAATCCCTAAAAACTCAGAATACTTGGAAGCCAAGTGGTGAGCAAATTAAGGCAGTAAGACTTGCAAGGTCTTTTGTTGTTGATGATTTTGACGAGCACCCAACATTATCAGAGATTCTTATAGAATTGGAAGAACAATTAAAGAAATTAAGGGAGGAGTAGTTATGAAAGCAAGCGCACCAGAGAAAATTTATGTTCATCGTTCTAAACAAATGCTATTCCGACTGCTGCAGAAGGCCAACGAACGGCGCAAGACCGTCGAGCGGAATATGCGCAAATATGCCAAGCGATACTACGAGGAGATAGCCACCCACGGCGAATTGGCACAGAAGCTGAGAGACGATCTGCGGAAATGGCAGAATCGCGAGTGGGAACTCCAGCAGCGCGAGGCCGAGGTGAAGCGCTGGCGCGATCATGTGAACGAGCTCGTCAACCAGGAGACGGCCCAGCATAATGCCCTGTTTGCCCTGCAGACTTGCTCCCACTGCGAGGAGAAGCAGTGGCGCAGGAAGTACCGCCAGACCTTTAGCGGCATGTCTGAGTTCTGCGGTAAGTACATCAACATCGTCGACGATATGATGCGCCAGAAGAACCTGCCCGACAACATCAAGGCCCGCCTCTGTGATATGCGCGTTGCCTTCATCGAGAGCCGCGAGTTCCTCGATAAGGTAATGAAAGAAGAACCCGATAAACAGCAAGAAGTATGATTGAAATACCAAAGTACACTGTACCTACCTATGACCCTAACTCTACGGCGGTGAACCAGCGCACTGACTTCACGCGGCGCATACCCGCCCTGAAGCCCAAGCAGCTGGCACGCGATGGAAAAATTATGTTACAGATAGTCCGAGCTGCCGAGGCAGGCGATACGGAGAAGATTATAGAAATCTTCTGTAGAAAGCAGCACCTGCTCTCCAACCCCCGCTACTGGGAGGTGATGCGCACGGTGTGGGTGGCCGCAGGCTCTACGGAAACGGCCGAGTTGTTCCGTATGCTGATGAAGTCCTCCCGACCCTGCCGTTCTTGGTTTATGACGCCCGAGGATGCTGCAGCGCTCGATGCCATGCAGTTCCCGCTCACCGTCTGGCGAGCATACGATGCCGACCTCTATGATGACGATGAAGATCCTGGCATCTCTTGGACCATCGACGAGCAGTGGTGTCGCGAGTATGCCCAGCAGAAAGGCCGTCAGGTCAAGTCGCGTCAGGTAGAACGGAAGGACATCTTCGCCTACGTCTCCCGTCGCGGCGAGGAAGAAATCATCATATTATAAACTATCCATTGGCATGAAGACCCAGCTTTTCGATCATAACAGGATGGCCTATCAGAAGGTGATGAAGACCTTTGAGACTGCCGACAGGACATGCGTGGTACACCCCACGGGCACGGGCAAGTCGTACCTGATAGCGGCCGTCAGCGAGAACTTCAAGAAAGTGCTGATACTCGGCCCCAACCAGTTCGTGCTCGACCAGGTGGCCAGCGTCCTGAAATGGCGCAGGCACGGCATAGCGTATATGACATACACCACGCTGATGCTGACCGAGAGTCCGCAGACGGACTATGACCTGATATGCCTTGACGAGTTCCATCGTGCCGGTGCGCCCGAATGGGGCGAGGCCGTCGACAGGCTCCTGGGCGTGAACCCGCAGGCCAAGGTGCTGGGCACCACCGCCACCCCCGTCCGTTTCCTCGACGATCATCGCGACATGGCCGACGAGATTTTCTCCGGCAATATCGCCAGCCAGATGACCATCGCCGAGGCATGGAACCGTAACATCCTACCCATACCCCGCTATGTGAGCGGGCTGTTCCGATGGGACAAGGCCATCGACGATGCCACCGACCGCATCAACCGCAGCCGCGTGCTGACCAGCGAGAACAAGCGCGAGCGCATCTTCCGTCTGACCAACGCCCGCCTGCATTGGGAGCTCTCCTATGGCATGCCCGCCATCCTGAAGAAGCACCTCGATGGCGACGCCCGCCGTATCATCGTGTTCTGTGGCAATATCGGGTCGCTGGAGGATATGAAGCAGGAAGTGGTAGGCTGGTTCCTGAAGGCGGGGTTCAAGATAGCCGGCACCTGTCTGATGCACTCGAATCTCTCCGACCGCGAGCAGCGCGAGCAGATGCGCCTCTTTGAAGAAGATGGTGACGATGGTATCAGGCTGATGTTCTCTGTAAACATGCTCAACGAGGGCATCCACGTGCCCAATGTCAACGCTGTGCTGATGCTGCGCACCACGTCGAGCCGTATCATCTATATGCAGCAGATGGGCCGCTGCCTGACTGCCGCCAACACCGAGAAGCCGCTGGTGCTCGACATGGTGGACAACATCACTACCACCACCGCCATCAAGGACCTTCAGGGTGAGTTCGACTCCCTCGAGATACCGCAGGCTGAGCAGGAAAGCCGTCAGCCGCGCAAGTTCGAGGTGCAGGACTATACACTGAGTGTGAAACGTCTGATGGCCGAGTTTGCACCCGCGCTGCATACCTATGTCCCCTTCGATGAATGCCTGGCCACGGTCACGGCCTTCTGCGAGCAGTACGGTCGCCTGCCAGGGAAGAAGGACGACAGGGACGTCCGGCTGTGCCTTAAAAAGCTCTGCAACTATAAAGACCGCCCCGAGGTGCAGAGCCTGCTGGAGAAATACAGACATAAGACCCTGTCGCAGGAGACGAAGATACAGATGATGGAAGCCTTTACCGCCGAGCACGGCCGCAAGCCCCTATGGAGGGAGAAGAGGATGTTCTCCGTATGGAGCACCATGGTCGGAGAGGACAAGGGTGATCCTCGAGTAAAGGCCCTGCGCGAAAAGTACGGGAAAGTCACAATGGAACTAGAAGAGAAAATCCTTATCATGGAGCAGTTTACATCCGAGCACGGACGCAAGCCTATGCCAGAGGAGAAGGAGATGTACAGGATATGGCATGATATACTTTCACCAGGAAAGGACGACCCGCGAGTGATATCCCTTCGTGAGAAATACGGTCCTAAGAAGCAGTCATGGGACGAGAAGATACGGATGATGGAAACCTTTGTCGCCGAGCACGGACGCAAGCCTGGTAAACAAGATAAGGAGGCTTATGCCATCTGGCGTGGTATGGTGTGGTACCTTAAGGACGACCCCCGCGTGATAGCGCTCCGCGAGAAATACGACGAAAAGACCATATCGCTCGATGATAAGATCCGAATGATGGAAGATTTCACCGCCGAGCATGGCCGCCGGCCGATGCGAAAAGAGAAAGAGATGCACGCTATGTGGGAACGAATAGTGCAGAACGTAAAGAAAAACCCGCGTATCAAAGCGCTTTGCGACAAGTACGGAGCGGCTGCAAAAGCCAAAGTAAGCTACGGCGGTAAGTTGTTGTAAATGCCCCCTCTACCCTCCCCCTGGGAGCATGAGGAGCGAACTGCCGTGGCGGTAGTGGCGCACGCCGATGTATAGCGTGTCGAAGGCATCGGTACCGTCCGTGCGGAGTTCCTCGGGCGTGGCGCCAGCCGTCTTACGTTCGGCATCGGTGGCCAGCTTCTCGCCCGCCTTATCCTTCGTCACGCGGCTATTCTCACGGCCGTAGGCCAGCTTTGTGCCGCAGTTCTCTATGGCTATACACAGCGCCTCGTTGTTCTGCGCGTTGAATCTCACCTGCGGATAGCTCAGTCCTGCCAGTCCCTCATTCTCATCCTTATAACGTTCGTGGTGAGCCCACGTCTGGCCTATTGGCACAGGAACCACGCTCCAACCATACTTCCGCAGTTCCTCGATGATGGTGTCCTTGATATCGTTGATATACACCCCGTGAGGCTTAAACAGGAACGTATGGTCGTAGTAGAATATCACCTCATTGTTCTTGCGCTTGTGCGGCGCATAGTAATGGTCCCACTTGCGAATCAGGTGCTGCAGCATCTCACCGTCCTTTACGAACATACTCGATATCACGTTCAGCGTCTCGTGGCCGTCGCGAGGGTACATCTGCCCAGTCACAATCCACGACACGATCTTACCCGCGTCGAATGCTATCTGCAGAGGTTCGTCGTCGTGGCAGTCGCCATCCAACGTACAGTCATCCACTCCCGCCAGATAGTCAAAGTCAGGACTCTCGTATTCCGTAGGATAAGCCGTGCCGCCTATCATCTGCTTGCCCTGCTTGATGGTGATGCTCTTGTCGATGGCCGGGCAGTCGTCGTCGGTATAGCAGTGTATCTCGGGGTCGAAGTTATAGTAGAATCCCTCGCCCGTGCGCCCAGGCTTCAGGTTCAGCACGCTTACCAGGAACACCAGCGGCGGCAGGTCGCGCTTCATGCGGCGGATATAGTCCTCGCCCAGGATATCTATGTTGTCAAGTGATGATGCCCTCACAAAGTAGAAGCAATTCCGGCGCAGCGCATCTATATGCTTCTGATACTTTTTCGATCCCCTGATGGCCATCATCTCGAATTGCTCCTCGTGCGTAATGAGATACTTATAGTCGTAGAGCCATTCCGCGTCGCTCTGCTCAATGAGCTTATACGATAGCAGCATATCGATGGCCCCTTTCGAGTCCACGCTATACTGTCGGGGGATAATCCTGTACTGTCCCTCGCGGGCTTCCACGGCGGCAGCAATGGCCTTTATTCTCTCCTTTACCTCTGCCGATACCACCTGCACCCTGTGTCCGCTTCTCTTGGCCGAGCGCAGCATCTCGTTGAAATACATCACGCGGTCGGCATACTGATCCAGTTCCTCCTGAATCTCGCGATACGTCTTGCCCTCAAACTCTCCCCCCTCTATCTTCTGCTCTAAAACGGATTCTTCTTTTGCCAACCAGTTAGTCTTACTACTCAAACTCGCATCAGAACAGAAGAATGTGCTCTTATAATAGGGGTTCTCTTCCGTAAATCTGCGATCACCAAGCGGGTGAACTATACCACTCAGCGCCGGCATTACCTCCTCGTCTATCTTCTTCTTCGGTAGGAATTTACACTCGTCAGCGATGATATAGTTCAAAGTCATACCATTTACGGATCCTATTACGCTCATGCTGGCGCTTGCCATGAGGGTCCCGTTAGCAAACCATATATAGTTGTCGTAACTCTTCGGGCGGATGATGCAAGGCGGTGTGCCCTTCGGCGGTTTGCCCCATCCAAAGTGAATACCCTCCTTAAAGCCATAGAAGCGCTCAAGAGCCGCAATCACGCCGGGGATAGTACGAGCGAACAGCTGCTTTCTCGAAGAGCCGAGGAACACGCCGACGCTTTGCGGCATCGACTGCGCCACCGCCCACACTCGCGGACCAATACAACCGTCCGTCTTACCGAATCGACGTGCCGCCAGAATGCGCACATCCTTCGCTCCAGCATAGAACACTCTCTGCTGCACGCGGTTCATATATACGTCCCTTGTCTCCTGTGCCATAGAAATAGTCCTTTACTCCTGTAGTCCGTTGCTAAAAAATTACCCCCTCGGCTGGACGAAGATGCAGGGCTCACCCGTAGCCACGGAGATATCCATACGGAAGCCAGCCAACTTCAAGTCCTCGATATACAGTTTCAGCGGATCGCCAAGTCCGCATACAGTTGCCTTAAAGAAATCCCTCAAGCGCGACTCATCGAACTGTTCATACCCTGGGTCAAACTCACTGCACGGCTTGTAACCCCTCACAAAGGCACTCACCTTCTCCTCTATCACGTAGTCCGATAGATGCACCTGGAACTGGTCGCCGTTCCCTGCCACCACGTCAACGTCGTCCGGCGCATCCTCCCAGTCCTCGTAATCGTATTGTTTCTTCTTTTTCCTACCCATAACTCTTTTTTTGCAAATATAGTGTTGTTTTTACCTGAAAATGGGACTATTATTACCTGAAGTATTATTTTTTTGATAAAAGTTTGGCGGTATCGACAAAAATGCCTATCTTTGCAAACGGAACAAAGATGGTCGTAGCCGACTCCGACAGAGCGACGGATATTCGCTCACTATAATATATAAAGGTGAGCTTTTTTATGCCCGCACCACAACGGTTGCCGCCCTGAAAGTAGTTTGCTCTGCAAGGAGCCGACCATCTTTGTTCCAACAGGACGTGCAGCCGTTCCTCTATTAAATCGGCTGGCAAAGAGAATTGCTATGGCATTGTATGAGAAGAAATATTCGTTGGACGATTTGAAGAAAGCCGCCAAACCATTCAAACGGAGAATGGATTTCCAGAAAGCATGTCCGAAGGAATATGCCGTGGCGCGTAGTCGCCATGTCCTGGATGAAGTCTGTGCCCACATGCCGAAGCGTAAGTATATCTCGATTGAAATGATATACGAGGCCGCCAAGCCTTTTAAAAAGCGGGCTGAGTTTGCCGAGAACTGCCCAGGTGAGTACTCCGCAGCCAAGAGATACAAGATTCTTGATGATGTATGCCACCACATGCCACCAAAAAAGATATATCCGATCGACCAAATCTACGCAGCGGCCAAACCGTATAAGACAAGGGAAGAATTTTACAAAAACAAACCTGGCGAGTATGAGGCTGCACGACGTCGTTGTATATTGGATGATGTCTGCAAGCACATGACGAGATATGCAAAATATCCCGTGGAAAAGATATATGAGGCCGCGAAACCTTTTAAGAGTAGTACGGATTTTAAAGCAAAATGCCCGCATGAGTATGCAGCGGCGAAAAGGCGCGGTATCTTGGATGATGTCTGCAAAAATATGGAACGACCTATCTCTTATTCTCTTGACCAGATATATGCAGCCGCCAAGCCGTTCAAACGGAGGGTAGAATTTAAGAAAGCGTGTCCAGGCGAATATGATGCTGCAAGAAACCGAGGTATACTCGATGATGTCTGCAGTCACATGCCGAAGCGTAAGATATACACGTTGGAGATGGTGATGGAAATAGCCGCCCCCTGCAAGACGAGCGGAGAGTTTTATGTCGCTAATCACGCTGCATACAGAGCCGCCGTAGAGAAAGGGTGGATGGATATAGTCTGTGCTCACATGGAAAAGAGATACCAGCCGTGTCAGGAAGAATATGAGTTTCTTTCTGAAGACGAAATTAGGAAGAGGGCGAGCAAGTTTGATAAGGTTGGTGACTTTATGGCAAAGGATAAAAAGGCATACAATGCTGCAAGGCGCAGGGGCATACTCAAAGAGGTCTGTGAGGGTATGGAACGGCAGTGGAGTTACCGCACCTTTGACGAATGCGCAGAGGAAGCGGCAAAATATGAAACTAGAAAACAATTCGAGAAAGGTTCACCGAAACACTATGATTATGCCCGTCGCTATGGATGGCTTGACGAAATTTGTGTAAATATGACGGCACTGCGCGAGTCGTGGCCGAAACACAGGTGTCTGGAGATTGCCTCCCACTGTGAGAGTATTCAGGACTTCCGAACCATAGCCCCGTCTGCTTATGAGAAATGCTGGAAGAAAGGATGGCTTGAAGAGGCAACCAAGCACATGGAGGTGACGCGAAGAAGTAGAACCTTAGAAGAGTGTATCGCCGACGCAAGCAAATATAAGTATAGGTCTGAATATAAGATTGGTAATTACGCTTCTTATTCCTATGCCCAACAGCACGGATGGCTCGACGAGGTATGCAAGAATATGGAGCGTATAGGCGATGCCTACTGGAGGATGGTATATGTCTATGAGTTCAAGGATGGTGCGGCATACGTTGGCCTGACCTGTAACTTTACCCGCAGACACTGGCAGCACTTGAACGAAGAAGTTGATCCCGTTTATAAACATATCGCCAAAGGACACACTGAATACGAATTGAAGAAACTGTCAGACTATATCTCGAAATACGAAGCGGCCAAAATGGAAGATGACTTTATCACAAAATACCGCAACGATGGATGGCGTATGCTCAACACCCGCCGAGGTGGTGGTCTTGGTTATCCGAGGCGAAATATGAAGAAAAAAAAGGATTAACCGCCTTGTATATTCTCATCGAATATGTCTGGCTTCTCTTCGTCGTCATCCACGGGTTGCCAAACTCCATTGATTTCCTCCATCTCCTGAGCAAGTTCGCGCTCAGTTAATCCATACTTTTTCCTTAGTTTATCAATTTCAGCAGGTTCGAGACTTTGTCTGTCACTCTTCACTACTGATACGTCACCTGTAATATTGATGTTCGTGTTCGGCATCTGCTCCTGCGGGTCGTCGTCATCCTTAAAGTCATTATTGATTTTCGCCAAATCTTGGTTCGCTTGCTTCACCGCCTGCCATGTGCCTGTCTTGCGGCCGTAGTTCATCATCCACGATATGTTATCCTCGAACATCGCCTTGTGAATGTGCTTCTTCGCTACATTCAGCCGGCCAACCAGTTGGTTAATCACGTAGATGTCGTTGGCCACCTCCGTGCTTCCTCTTTCGCTGATTACCCCCGTCGCCTCGTCGCGACGGATGCCAAGCGCCTGTATCATCTGTACGGCCGACTCATTGCCCAGGTCAGCCTGAGCAAAAAGGTTCTTATAATCCCTGGCCGCTATGTTTTTCACCAGTTTCCTTACGGGTATCGTCGGGTTCTCCGTAAACAGCTTGTAGCACTCCAGCGATAGCCGTGCGCGGAATTGCCCCGTCAGCGGAATGTTCATACGTTCCAGATCCACCTGTCCGTATGTCCACCTTACCACCTTGTCAATGTAATTCTGTGAGGGTTGACTCATAATTATTCTGTTGTTTTTTTGTTTCTGATACAAATATAGTCATCCGTCCCTCCCAATTTGGGACTAATTTCCATGCGACAGCCTTCACGTAAGTAGTCCCGTTTCTGCCAGAAGGGTTTCATATATTTGTGGTATTGAAACCCCAAAATTAATAGCAGTTATGAGTCTATTCACTTATTTCTCCAAGCGCCGCCGCGAGCAGCGCAAGAAGCTGAAGGAGCTGCGTCAGTTCTCCAGCACGTTCTCCACCCTCTCCCGCCTCGAGCAGTCGGGCCTGATTGTCTGGGACGCCAAGCCCCGCCGCCTCTTCATCGCCCAGAGCCTCGCCGCATTGATGATGCGCACGGCCGAGAGCTGGGTCAATTTCATCACCAACACTTACCAGTGGCTCTACTATCAGCAGGCGCAGGAGGCTTGGGATGCCCACTTCCTCCGCGAAGAACTGGCCGCCGTGCGCCGTGCCAGCGTGGGCGAGAATCATCAGACCGTCACCCTCGCCCGTGCTGACGTGGAGCGCATCCGCCTCGCTGCCCGTCAGCAAGTGGCCGAGAGCGATATCGAGCCACCCAAGGTCGAGCCGTTTGAGATGTTTGTGGTCGAAGATACCGTCGAGGCCAAGCCCAAGATTATCGCCGTGGGCTATTTCGATCCCGAGAGCAATGACATGGACCTCGCTCCCTGGTCAGAGATTCAACCTTTGATTCAAAAAGCCGAGGAATGAAACCTGTTACATTAGATTTAAAGGTGCCCCGTGGCTGGGCTTACTGCACTACCGAGGAACTCGAGATGATTGCCCAGGAGATGATACGTAGTCAGATGGTCGCCTCGCTCTCGAGATTCCATCCCTTCGACTGGACGGAGATCAAGACCCGCCTGTTCTTCCGCTTCGCTGGGGTGGAGATAGTGCGCGTGGACAGCGAGGAAAATGAAGGGGAGAACGCTACATTTATCTGCCGACTATCGAAAGACAATGTTCAATTTGAATTAAAGACATGGCAGGTCCACTCCTTCCTCGAGCAGCTCTCATGGCTGGATGCTACGGACGCTAAGGGCCGCCCCTTGCCGATGCCGAAGATGATGTGGCCATACCCCAAGCGCGTATGGTGGATAAGATGGCGCACGCCAGGGGGCGAACTGCTCGACGGCATGACATGGCAAACCTATCGACTCATCAATGATTGGATGGAGTCCTACACCATGGTGGCCAATCAGTTGGTAGAAGCGCGTCAGAAGCGCGTAGATATAAAGGCCCTCGCGCGTCAGGAGCGCGATGTGCGCATTACCATTCTCTCCCTTATCTTCCACTGCCCCAAGTGGCGCATCCGCTTGGCGAGGATCAGCGAAGTGGAGTGGCAGGTGGTGATCTTCTGGTGGTCGTCTATGATGCAGTACCTCAAGGAGCAGTACCCCAAGTGCTTCAAGGCCCCCACCAAGCGCCCCCGCACCAAGCAGCAGCCGCTGCCCATCGAACTCTACACCAGAAGCATGGCCACCCTGCAGAAATACCTGGGCGGACTGACCGAGGACGAAATCAACCGCCAGACGGCCCACGCCATCCTGCGCCACCTGAACGACATGGCCGTAGAGGCCGAAGAAATGGAGAAAATCCGCAAAAAGCGAAAATAAAAGAAACCCCGCTCATCTTCTCAGATGGGCGGGGAGTTAAAGACGTTCTTTTAATGTTTATGAAGTACGACCAAGTTGTATGCGCATGGTCGGAATTTCCAATTTATTATACATTCACGCAGCGCAGTCGCTCGGCCATACGCTGCAGACCTTTCTGAATGATTTCGCGGTTACGCCCACGAGGTACTGTGATACCTGCCTTATACTTGCGCATAAGCGATGGGTTCACCCCCATCCACTCAGCCATCGCCGATACATTGAGAAACGGGAAGGCTGCAAACATCGCCGACAGGTTGAACCTGAACTCCACCTCGGCCCCCTTCCACGCCGGAGCCTCGCCCGTGCGCTGCTCCATGTAGTCGGCCTGCTCATCCATCATCTCCACGAACTCGCGGCGCACCTCCTCCTCAGTCACGCCGTTGGCATACACCCCAGGCACCTGCTCGCTCCATGCGGTAAACCCGCCGTCGCTGCCCTGCTCAATCATCGCTGTTACTCTCATCTGTTCCATACTCTCCTAAATCCTTAGTGTCTTAAAGTCAGCCCGACAGCCCATTGCGGGGAGCGGGCCGACCGACGCGCGTTACTTCTTTTTCTTCCCTCGATTACGGTAGGCTTCTTTCAAACCAGTCTCGCGGAGCATGCGGTCGAGGAGATCTTTTCCTATCTCCTGTGACTGATGCCTGCCTACGGGAACGGAGTAATCGAAGTCTGGGTGGACGTACTTCATGTGTTTCGTTCCACCACCGAGCGACCACCCGTGGTCCTCGATAAACTTGTAAAACTCGGAAAACTTCATAGTGTAAAAGAACGTTTGTCTGTTTAAGACGCTGCAAAGGTAACGATTTTGTTGCAAACTTCCAAATAAATTAGCAACTATTTTGTTCCAATTCCTCATTTTTAACATTTAAAACCATGGCGAATCCCGAAGGGGCGAAAGCTATGTGAACCATACTAAAACTCGGCTTTGCCGCTTGCTACCTGCACGTAAGTGCGAACGATATCGCGTGTCCCGCGATACCAAAACCGAGAAAAGTCGTCGGCGTGCTGCGACTTTTCGTATTGCATCCCCTCCATATAGAGGGGCCTTGTGGAGGGTGGATGCTTCTTTTAGTTCTTTTCTTCGCGCCAAAGAAAAGGACATATCCTTTTGCTTCTTTTTGAAAAGAAGGCAGGGGAACCCTGCATAAAAATCTGGGAGCGATTCCTCCCGGATGGCCCCCAGAAAAAAAACAGGAAAAATGAATTAATTAGAAATTCAAACGTCGGATTAATATTTCTTTATCCGTTCCCCTCGCTCGAGGCATTCTCATCATCGGGCGTCGGCTCATAGTAGTTGCCATTGCCGATGTACTTGTCAGCCTCGCGGAACTTCGCATCCACCAACAGT
>Ga0247611_10007937_pt1 | contig 13193 bp, 17 predicted proteins | sample 177DNAGHGhighgp2_FD_192422 | JGI IMG/M metagenome (GOLD analysis project Ga0247611, IMG submission 192422) | Sheep rumen microbial communities from Palmerston North, Manawatu-Wanganui, New Zealand - 1770 DNA GHGhigh gp2 | ecosystem: Host-associated > Mammals > Digestive system > Stomach > Rumen... | reverse complement strand
TCATGACGACCAGCATTATAAGTGGCAGCAAGATTTTGTTTCGTCACTGTGAGAATGCTGCGGACCGGTTTAAGTACTCGGGCCTTGAAGTGCAGCACCTTTACTTTGATGAGCTGACTACCTTTGAGCAGATTGTCTACGATTTCATTAAGACCCGTCTTCGTGCCGCGAAGGTCCTGGGCTGTGTGCCGATTGTGAAGTCGGCCAGCAACCCCGGCAACATCGGTCATGGTTGGGTCAAAAAGATGTTCGTTGACGCCGGTCCCTATATGGAGATCCGGGAGCAGGAAATCTGGTCTGAGTCTCTTCATAGATCAAAAAAGATCAGAACCCAGTACATTCCCTCGCTCGCCATGGAGAATCCGTACATTACTGACGACTATATCTTTGAGCTTGAGCAGAAGCCGGAAGCTCTGAGGAATGCCCTTCTCAACGGGGATTGGAACGCTTTTGAGGGCCAGTGCTTCAAGGAGATCGTGATAAAGCCCGAGAACGGGCGGCTCTGGACCCACGTCATTGATCCGTTCCCGATCCCACTGGACTGGCCGCGGTTCTTCAGCTTTGACCACGGATACAGTAAACCCTTTGCCTGTCAGTGGTGGGCCATGGACTTTGAGGGACGGGCCTACCTTTACCGTGAATGGCCAGGGGTTAAACCAAACCAGGCCAACGTAGGCCTCGAGCTCACGCCGATTCAGATTGCTGACGGCATTCTTGAAAGAGAACAAGAAGAACGGGAAAACAACATCCACGTCCTCCGTGTAGCAGACCCTGCGATCTTCGACAAGTCACGCGGTGACAGCGTCGCAGACCAGATGGCTCCCGGCTACATGGGCAGACGGCAGGGTGTTGTTTTTAATAAGGGCGATCATGCCCGTCTCCCGGGGAAAATGCAGGTCCATGAACGGCTGCGGTTTGATGAAAACGGCAAGCCTATGATGTACATCTTCAGCACCTGCAAGAACTGGATACGGACTGTACCGACGCTTCCGTATTCACAGAAGAAACCAGAGGACGTTGACAGCGACGCGGAAGATCACGACTACGATGCCATGCGGTATTTCCTCATGGATCACCCGGTGTCGCCGGTGAGAAGGTCGGAGGCGACATACAGACCGTTCTCTCCCTTTGACGAGTAAGCGCGGCGAACCCCTTGTTTTGTGCAAAAAATAATTGAAAGGAGTAAGCTCTTGCTCTTTCACGCTTTTCAGTTTGCCGCGCTTCTCATATTTTGAGGTGATGTTATGCCGAAGAAAATTCAGGAACCGGAAGAAGAACAGTTCGACATCGTCTTTGACGATCAGCAGCTGAGCGATGAGGACAAGGCCCTCGTTGAAGAGATTTACTCCAGACTGGAAATCTTCCGGGATAAAAATCAGAAGGTCCATGAGGATGCGAAGATTTGCAGACAGATCATGCTCATGGACGATCCCGAACAGGATGATCCGAAGTCCCGGGCCAAGGCAGGGAAGAAGATCCTGCAGCTGCAGACACTGAAGTCGACCCTGAACAACGTCGTCGCGGACCAGATGCTTTCCATGCCGGAAGCGAAGCTGCTGCCGGAGACGGCCGATCTCCAGGAAGCCGCGGACGACCTGCAGGACATGGTCCATTATGTGGTATATTGCGCGAATAATTTCGAGCAGCTCAATCACAGACGGTGTGAGGACTTCTATGGTCCTGGTACCGCGGTGACTCAGATCGCCTGGGACCCGGACATGAACTACGGCAAGGGTGAGATCGCAATCATCCGTTGGCCGATTGAAGCCTTCCTGTGGGACCCGACCGCGGAAAATATCCAGGACTGTCGGGCCGTAATGAAGGTGAGCTACCATCCGCTGTCGTTCTACAAGGAACATTGGCCCGAGGCTGGTAAGTATGTGGTAGCAGATGAGCACGCCTATAACAACGTCGGCATGACTGAAGGTCAGTCGGACGCGGATCACGCCGATGATGATGACCGGGCAATGCTGATCGAGTACTGGTGGAGGACCTTTGATGCGAAGACCAGGCGGTACAAGATCAACGTTGCCTACGTTGCAGGCCATGCGCTGCTGGACAAAGACCTTGATGTTTACGATCACGGGATGTTCCCGTTCGTCATTGACGCCCATGATCACCTGGAGGGAAGCCTTGCAGGCGTAGGTCTGGTCCGGGAACTGGCACCCATGATGCGGTACATCAACCGGTACGCCTCCTACATCGACATGAACCTGCGGATGTCCGCAAAGGGCAGGCTGCTGATCCGGAAGGGCTCCGGTATCAACAAAGAAGAGCTTGCCGACATGGACAACGACATTATCGAGGGTGACAACATCACTCCCGAGAACCTGCAGTGGCTGCAGAGCACTCCGTTCAACAACATGATCAACCAGGCCATGCTGCAGATGCAGACGGACCTGAAGCAGGACTCCGGCGCGAACCAGTTTACCAGAGGCGAGACGACCGGGGGTATTGTTTCCGGTAAGGCCATCAACTCCCTGATCCAGGCTGGTGGAAAGATTTCTTCCATGCGGACCGAGCAGTTGAAGTACGGATTTAAACAGATTGTCGAACAGATCATCTGGCTGATGGCTCAGTTCTACGAAAAAGAAAGAGTGGTGATGATCACTGGCCGGAAAGCTGGCACAAAGATCGACACCAAGAAAATCTTTGGAGCGAAGACTGAGGGCGCGGTCAATCCTCCCCCGTACATGGTTCAGATCGAAGTGTCGAGCAAAGACCCTCAGAGAATCGCCAACCAGAATCAGATGTTCATGGAGGCGTACACGATGGCTGCGCAGGCCCAGCAGAACTTCCCGTTGTCCGCGCTGTTCCAGATCCTGAACCTGGACGGGAAGGACAAGATCCTGCCGGTTATTCAGAAGAACGAGCATTTCCAGGAGCAGATGCTTGCCTTGCAGCAGCAGGTTGAGCAGATGGCTCAGCAGCTGGAAGAGGCACAGGCGCAGGCCGAGAACCTGAGGCAGGCGAACGACGCCATGAGCAATTCCATTGCCGAGGCGAGTGCCAGGACGGGCACCGACGTATCGGCTGGTCCGGAAGGAATGCCGCAGCCCGAAGGCATGGACATGGAGAATCCAATTGTATCCGGGAACGCGAATATGCTCGGTGTTCCCACAGGGGCAGCATTGCCCACATAAAAGTGACGAGGCCTCCGCGTTTTCACGGAGGCTTTGCATATTTACTTCCGGTCCGCGATTTCACGGACGGATGAAAGGAGACCTCATATGGACCCCAACGAGACCATGGTCAATGAAGAGAACCTCGATGAAGGCCTGGATGAAGACTTCCTGAGCAATATCGAGGAAGAGGACGAGTCCAACGAAGTCAGTCCTGAATCTTTTGCTTCTGATTCTGAGGGAGAAGAGAAGGCTGACGAAAACGCTGATGAACAGACCCAGAAGGGAACTCAGGGTACCAGAGAGCCTGGGTATGTGAAGAAGCGTGTGAACGAAGCAGTGCAGAAAGCTCTTGCCGAATCAAAGGAGACGATGAGGGCAGAGATTCGTGCCGAGATGCAGGCTGAGTTTGATCAGCGCATGGCACCGATCCTGAAGAAGATGGAGGAAGACGAGGCCCAGGAGCTGGTCCGCAGCCGGAAGGTTTCGGACATCGAGACAGCCCGGGAGCTGGTCCGTCTTCGCCATGGACAACCGGCAGCGCAGCCCGAAGCGGAGAAGCCTGCGGAAAGTACGCAGCAGCCCAGGAATGCGCAGGGCCAGTTTGCTCCCAAGGAAGACCCGGTCATTCAGGCCAGGGTGAACCTCCTTGCGAATCAGGCCGACAAGATCAAGGCCAAGACCGGCATCGATGTGATGGCAGAGTTTGAAAGCAATGCTGAGATCAAGAGGAAAGTACTGAGCGGCGAGCTCGACTTCTATGAGGTTGCTGAGATGATGAGGCAGCCCAAGAAGAGACCTCCTGCTCCAATGCGCTCCCCGAATGGTGCCAGCAATGAAGGAAGGAATCGAATCGACAGTATGTCCGATGCTGAATTCCGGAGAATGGAAAAGGCAATTTCAGAAGGGAAGCGCGTGACCCTTAAATAAGGAGCGTGTATTCCATGGGTGTTTACGATAACATCAACGTTTCAACTCAGGCGTCCCTGCGGCCGACCGAGCTGGAATCTTATCTCCAGCGTCGTGCTCTGGAAAACGTCGAACCCAACCTGGGCTATCTGAATGATGCCCAGAAGATCGAGCAGCCCAAGAACAACGGACGGCACGTTAAGTTCTTCCGTTATACCGAGCTGCCCCCGATCACCAAACCCCTGTACGAGGGTGTAACCCCTGCCGGTCAGACCCTGGAAGAGACCGCGTTCTCCGTCATGACGAAGAACTACGGCGGCTACATGGCCTACACCGACGAACTGGACCTGTGGCACGTTGACTCCAAGACTCAGGCCATCTCTGATCGTCTGAACCGTCAGGCGAAGCTGTCCATCGATACGGTGGGCCGTGATCAGATTTGTGCTGGTCTGAACGTCATGTACCCCGGCTCCGTCACTGCTCGTGCGCAGCTGACCAAGTCCAACATCCTGACCTACGCGGTCATCAAGAAGGCGGTCCGGAACCTGAAGCGGAAAGGCGCACAGCCCTTCTCCGACGGTTTCTTCCATGCGAAGATCGACCAGGACACCTACTATGACCTGACTCAGGATTCCCACTGGGTCGCCAAGGTTGACAACTACGACAGCCGGAACCTGGAGAAGTATCTGCTGGGTACAGTCTACAACGTGAAGTTCTATGAAGTAGACAACGGCAAGGTGTTCGCCAACGAGACCTACCTGTACGGAACCAAAGCCTACCTGACCGCGGCTGCGAACTTCGATGCGACCAACCGGATCATGACCGTTGCCGACACCATGAGCGACGGCGAAGCCCGTGAACTGACCGGCAAGATGGTCTACGTGCAGTACACCAAGTCCAACACCGACTACGTCACTCCGATGTGCATCGAGCGCATCTGGCCGTCCGGAACCGCGAACGAGACCAAGATCCTGTTCCGCTGGGTCCCCGGCACTTCTGTGACCAATGAATGGACCACGGCACAGACCCTGAAGATCGTTCCCTCCGGCGGTGCATCCAACGGTGACGAGGTCCATGCGACCATCATCTACGGCCAGAATGCCTTCGGCATGGTGAAGCTGGGTGGCAAGGGTAACCCCAACATCCAGATCATCGTGAAGCCGCTGGGCAGCTCTGGTTCAGAAGACCCCCTGAACCAGCGCGGCACCATTGCGTGGAAGGTTCCCTTCTTCGCTTGTGCTGTGCTGCAGGATGACTTCATCGTCCGGGTCGAACACGGAGTCTCCGACTGATGACGTTTCCCGGGAAGACCGTTACCTCCGCTTACCTCCGCGGCCTTCCCAACTTCCTCTCTCTCCGGGGCAGCCCGTGCTTCCTATGGGCTGCCCCACTTTTTATAAGGAGATGATACTATGGTAAGAATTTTGAAAAGCGAACCGCAGCTTGACGATATCCATCTTGTAGAGATCGCTTGCCTGTCCACTGACGAGAAACCCACTGGATGGGCTACAGGCAGTCTGTGTCTCGAAACAGACACAGGCATCTGGTACGCCTATGACGAGGAAGGCGAAGAGTGGAATCCTGTGGCTGGCGGTGGTTCGGAATGATTATCCCGAAGAACTGGTCTACCATGAAGAAACTGATGTTCCTCCAGCAGACGGGCGGCGGCTCTGTCGTGATTGAGGACACAGCTTCCGGGAACCCCGTTGTGTTCACCACAGAGCTGGCGAAACCGCTTAAGAGCCTTGCCCTGTCCCTTCTCCCCCGTCAATCCGGCACAGGCGACCCTTCGCCCCAAAATATACGGAGCCTTATCCCGTGGGGAGAGGTGGGAACGTGGCATACGGGTGTTAACGTGTGGGATGAAGAGTGGGAAAGTGGTAATATCAACTTTTCCACAGGAGCGAAACAAAATTCATCTGTAAACATCAGAAGCAAGAACTATATACCTATTGTTGGTGGCGAAACGTATTACGGCAAAGCGAGCACACTTACATCGTCGGCTTGCGTGATATTCTTCTATACGGAAGATAAAACGTATATCAGCAACGCATACTGCGGAAACACGACATTCACAGTGCCATCTGACGCTAAATATGCGCTGTTCTATTGTGGGTCGGCTTACGGCACAACATACAACCACGATATTTCCATCAATTACCCTTCCACGGACACGGAATACCATCCCTACACAGGGCAATCCCATCCGGTCAACGTGGGGAACATCACTCCCCCCGTCTACGGAGCATCAATAGATTTGACAACGGGGGAAGTGTGGGGAACGTGGGCGTTTGTTGAACTGAACGGAACAGAAGCGAATTGGAACAATTACAATCAAGGTACTGCATTTTCGCTTCCTATCACGGGGATGACAACCGACAAATACAAATCGGTTTTCTGTGACAGGTTTGCTCAAATCAAAAATATCACTTCGTTCGGTGTTTACGCTTCAGCTTCAAACTACTATGCGTATTTTATCAATGCAACAGACATTGAAGGGGTCACCGATTTGGCATCTTGGAAAGCGTATCTCGCAGAAAATCCGATGGGGTTTGCCTATCAACTTGCTACCCCCGTTCTCCTTGCCACACTCACCCCCCAACAGATAAACGCCCTTGTCGGCGTGAACACGGTTTGGTCTGATGCGGACAATATTGATTTGACATTTTTGAAAAAGAGGTGAATAAAATGAAAACCTTTGTTATCGAAATGCAGACGAACGCGGACGGAACAACTGGCGTCCTGCCTTATGGCTACGATGCTGTCGCTGACGCGGAAGAGAAGTTCGGCCTCGTTTATGCCGCTGCCGCGAAGTCTTCTGTGCTGGTTCACACAGTTATGATCGTGAATGCCAGAGGCGCACATCTGCATCCTCCTGCATCCTTTACGCATCCTGTGACCCCCGAACCTGAACAGCCCGAACAGGGAGAATAAAGAAAGGAGCCTGAATAATGGCTACTACGAAACTGAACAAAACTGAGAAAGACAATATCCCGGAGAACGAGACGGATTCTCTGACCTCTGCCGTAGGCCAGAAGAAGCCTGGGTATACTGGACCTTATGTTGATGTTTTCCTGCCTGCCCTGGAAGGCGGCGGCGAGGAAGGCGTCAAGGTGGACCAGTATGAACACGTCACCATCGCAAACGAAGACAAGGAAGACATCTATTATGTCCTCCGCGGAGAACGTGTGTCCGTCCCGGTCCCGGTGTACATGGTGCTGAAGGAAAGATACGGCAAAACGATCTAAGAGGTGATCACCATGACTCTTCAGGAAATTCAGGAACATATCATGCACCAGACCAACAACGACCCGGACGACCTGGGAGATTTCACTCCACATATTGACGACTACATCAACGAAGCCTATGACCGAGTCGTCATCGTCTGGGACGGGAAGCACGTTCCGTGTGATGACTATCCGCGCCTGGAGAGCAGTGACGACGAACCTCTGCTTCCGAAATGGACGCATCGGTTTATTGCAGACTGGGCGACCTGGTTGATTTATCGCAACGGAAATCCGCAAAAACAGAACCGCGGTTATGCATATCGGCAGAGCTTCCTTGAATTCCTGTCGCAGCTTTCGGGCGCTGGCGGCAAGGATGGATTCAACGAAGACGGGAGCAGGAAACGGTTCAGAAACTTCTTCAATATCCCTGTGTGAGGTGAGGACTCATGGCGTATTTCAGCCTTCATTCATATGATGCGGATGTTTGGCTGCGAGAATTCCGTGGTCTGAACCAGGGAGACCCGAGCATGAATCCGGATATCCGGTTCGCTGCGGAAGAATATAACGTAGAAACACCGCATGGTGTCCTTCAGCCTCAGGCAGCAATCGATGTACTGCCTGGTGTATTTGAAAGCAAAGTGGAAACGCTGGCGTCTTTCAATCGCCGGTTCTACGAAGGCCCTGGAAGTCACACATGGTACATTGCTGCCGCAGGAGGCAAGATTTATCAGAAACAGGACGGGACCAGCGACTCATGGACCGAGATCGATATGCCGGAAGGCGTCGATCTTTTTTCGTGCAATGTCTGGAGCTGGGTGACGTACGAAATCCAGGAAAGCGGCAAGACCGTTGACGTCGTCCTGATCAGCAATGCCGAGGACGGTATGTTCATGATCGTGCCGCCGGACACACAGACTCTCTGGCGAGACGTGAAGGCCGGGACCTGGCGCGATCTGAAGGCCGGGACCTGGGGAGAAGCCAAGTCCCCTGAATGGCACATCCGAGCAGTAGACACCAGGGCAGATCAGAGCGATCCTGACGAACCTCAGAAAAAATTCGCTGTGATCGAAAGGTTCGGTGAGCGCATCTGGGGCACTGGTGTTCCCGGGGAACCGGACTCCATGTATTACTCCGTCGCCTACGATCCTACAGACTGGACCGGCGGCCATGAGATCGCAGAGGAAGACGCAGGCGAGATCCAGCAGCCCAGCTGGGACGGCGATAAGTTCTATGCGCTGTGGCGGCATGGAGATCAGCTGCTCGCTTTCAAGCACAACAAGATATGGCGAGTCATGGGCCTGAGCCCAGGAGAGTTTACGGTCCAGGAACAGTACGGCGAAGGCACAGAGTTTTTCAACACGATCGCTGTTTATTCTGAGCGAGTACTCATGGCAGACAAAGATGGTGTCAAGACCTTTGACGGCATGAGTACATCTCCGTATGCCAAGGATCAGATCGAGCAGCTCTGGCGATCCGTGAACAAGGATGCCATGGACCAGGCCTGCGGTGTCGTCTTCCAGGACCGGTATTATCTGGCCATCCCGATAGACGGAAGCACAGTGAACAATGCCATGCTGGTCTACGACATGGCTGAGGGAAACATCCTTTTCCACAAAGGGATTTATATAGAAAGTTTCCTGCCTACAGACGACAAGCTGTTTGCAACAAGCTCCAATCTCCCCGGGAGAATTATCCGACTGTCGAGGGATTCCTGGGTGATGGGCGCGGCAAGCGGTGCGCCGACACGGTGGGTGACGCCATGGATCGACTTCGGGTACAAGAGCATTAAGAAGGGCGGCTTCGACTTTTACTTCCTTCCGGAGGTGCAGGACGAGGCGGTGACACTGACGATCAGCATCCAGACGGAAAAGAAAGCGAAGACCAAGCACTATATCTGCCAGCCCATTTCAGAGTCTGACAAAGCGGCCGGGAAGGAGCACAGGGTGAAGCGGCTGCACTTCGGCGGTGCCGGTCGAAAGTTCAGGTTCATCATTGAGACAGCTCAGGGTGTTACGGCACCATGGCGTATTGTCGGCGGCCTGCAGGTGATCGTCGAGACTGATCCGGATTGAGGTGATGCCAATGGACAATAGGAAAGTATCCAGGCAGCACGAGCCCCTGCGTGTTCCGCAGGGCTGGAAAGGCCAAGACAAGGCCCTGGTAATCCAGCTCGAACGAGTCGTGGACGACATTTACAACCTGGTTATGAAACGGGTGGTCTCGGTTCTCGGGATTAAACCGGACAAGGATGGGAACATTGTTCTCACGAAGGAAGCAATAAAGGGCCTCGGCATTCCGGACAATGACGATCTTGACGATTACGCCAAGACAACAGAAGTGAGCGCAAAGCTCGCGAGTAAGTTTCCGAGAGTTCAGCTGAGTGCTACAGAGAAGATTAAGTTTACGGCAGGGTCGAGAAGATCGTTTATCGTCCTGGTTTGCGGAGGAACGAATTCATATCACAGAGGTGCTTATCTGTGTTTTGCAGGCACAGACGCAGAGACGTACCAGGTGGAGACTCTGCTCGACGCATCTACGGTTACCGTTGCTGCATCCGCGACCGGGATCACGTTTACAAATTCATCGACGTTGAAATATGTCGATGTCATCGATCCGTCTGACACTGTTTCCTACACGATCACATAAGGGGTGAATGCTATGGAAGAGCTTAAAGGATATGTCATTGTCGAGACGCAGACGTCCTCAGACGGGACGATTGCAGTTCTCACTTACACAGAGTCTGTCAGGAACAATGCGCTCTCTGTGTTCTATATGAAATGCGGCTCTGCGGCAATCAGCCTTGTGCCGGTTCATACGATCAGTATCTTCGATATAAGAGGAAACAAAGTCGCGGACCCTGTCACATTTGAACACGGAGGTGAACAGTAATGGCAGCGACAGAAACCACAAAACTTCATCTCGTGAAGTCTGACCTGGACGAGGCTGCTGACATCGAAGTCTACAACGACAATATGGACAAGATCGATCAGGCCATGCCGATTGTTGTGTTTTCTGAGACCGAACCGGCAAACCCGGTAGAGGGAACGATCTGGCTGAAGCCCATCGGGGGGTGAGTGAGTGGCAACTCATCAGTACACCAGGGAAAGCAGTGGCGCAACAGTAGGTGCTGCGCTTGACCACACTTTTACCACGTCTGCCTTCACTGTTCCGGTTGGGGAACGCTTTGTTCGGATGAAAGTCTACATGGGGCCGAACAGCGCACAGTCATTGCAGATGCGTGGAAGCGCACAGTCAATCTTCGGCAGCAGCGGCTGGGACCAGTGGAGTTCCACTACAACGGGTGTTTGGTCAAGCGGTAGCGGCGCGAGTGTTAAGGTTCACAATTCCGGCAGCAGCGCACTTTCCAAGCGGTTGTATGCCGTGTTTGAAACCGAGGATCTTCCGACATACGGCATTACCTGCAATACGAGCGGCTCTGGCACACTGAAGTCGAACCTGTCGAAGGCGTATCAGGGCCAGACTGTCACCCTGACGGCGACGCCTGCTGCCGGATATAAGTTCAGTAAGTACACAACCAGTCCGGCGGTAACGATCACGAACAATAAGTTCAGTATGCCTGCTTCCACTGTGACGATCACAGCGAAGTTCGTCAACCAGTCATATGCTGTGACAGTTGTGTCGGAAGATGCGACAAAAGGAACGGTCGACGGAAGCGGCACCTACGCATATGATTCCGATGTAACGATCAAGGCGATACCGAAGCCCGGGTATAAGTTCACGAACTGGACAACGACAAGAGGAACAATCAGCAATCCGACCTCCGCGGAAACGACGTTTGAGGTTCCGGCAGGCGCGGCGACAATCACAGCGCACTTTGAACGGTCACAGTCGGTGATCGATTACTTTGACGGCGAAGAGCACCATGACTGCTTCGCTTCTGTCATGCACAACGGGCAGTTCGTTGACTGCGACGCATATGAGTACACAGGATCTGGATGGGTCCTTTGCTCGAAAGGCGGTGATTAAATGGCGAAGACTGTAACCTCTGCTGCCGTGATCGATATATTCCAGATGGCTCTGAAAGAGAGATGGGGATATATCTGGGGAACGGCAGGCGTCATGTGGACACAAGCGAAACAGGACCAGATCGAGAAGACAACGGATTCCGACCGAGCTCAGGCGAGGAAGTACGGAAGCAAATGGATAGGTCACTACGTCTCAGACTGTAGCGGCCTTTTTTCATACGCTTATGCTCACCTTGGCGGCTATATGTACCATGGCTCTGACACCATGTACCGAAAGTACTGCGTAGAGAAGGGCGAGCTGAAACAGGGTAAACGAACGGACAGTAAGACGCTGAAGCCCGGTACTGCTGTGTTTGTCTGGAACGGGACGAAGTACAGTCATGTCGGCCTGTATGTTGGGAACGGAATCGTCATCGAGGCCGCGTCTACGATCAACGGTGTAATCACATCAAAAGTGACAAGCGGCAAGTGGACGCACTGGGGAGAACTGAAGGACATGGTGTTCTCTGACGAAGTGCCAGCCCCTGTACCGGAACAGCCCCAGGAAAAGAAGTATCCGACGATCAAGAGAGGCAGCAAAGGGACCTACGTTAAGAAGGCGCAGGAACTGCTGATGAAGTTCGGGTACCGGCTGCCCAAGTACGGTGCAGACGGAGACTTCGGCGCGGAGACGGAAGCGGCCGTAAAGTCTTTCCAGAAGAACAACGGTCTCAAGGACGACGGCATTGTCGGGGAGAAGACATGGGGCAAGCTCCTGTCTGCGAAGACCGAAGAGAAGAAGTACACAGTCACTGTTACAGGGTTGACCTTTTCACAGGCCAAAGCCCTTTGCGATATGTATCAAAATGCTTCATACAAGGAGATGGTCTGAATGAAATTAAAAGGAACCTGGGACCCGGAGACCACGTACGCCATAGGCGATGTCGTTGTATATCCCGTTGATAACGTGGTGTACCATCTGCAGAAACTGTGCCATGCTGGCACTACGCCTTTTGATTCTCTTTATTGGAGAAGGCTTGGCCAGGAAGCAGGGGAGATCGTCATCATGATGATGGACCTGTTTGAGGAACTGTTCAATCGTATTCCGTCGAACATCAACGACGAGAGTATCGTCCTGAGTGGGACCGAAGGCAGGGACTACATCATCACTGTTGATGATTCCGGGGATACTCCTGAACTGGCGGTGGACCTGATCGAAACAGAGGAAGGAGATGACGCATAATGGATTGGGGCGCATTTGCAATTGCGTGTCTCCCTGCAGCGGCGTCATTCGCCGGTGTTTATTTCTCCAACCGTAAGCAGACAGCCCTGATGGCTTACCGTCTGGAGCAGCTGGAGAAGAAGGTCGGGACACACAACAACCTGGAAGGCCGCGTGATTGTCCTGGAGACCAAGATGAAAGACATGAGTCACTCTGCGTGAAGAAAGGAGAAGAACATGGAAAAGATCGACTGGAAACGGAAACTGACTTCCCGGAAATTCTGGGCCGCTGTGTGCAACTTTGTTGCGATGCTGATCCTGGCCTTCGGTGGCAGTACCGGAACCGCGGAAAAGGTGACTGCCCTGATCATGGCTGGTGCGACTGTCATTGCCTACATCATCGCTGAAGGCCTGGTTGACAAGGCAAACGCCGACAGCGGATTTGTCAGCGGTTATATCGAACCTGTTGGCGATGAAGAAATGGGTGATCCGGATGAATGAAAAGAAGATCAGGGTTTTCATATCCCAGCCCATGAAGGGAAAGACGGACGATGAGATTCTGAGCGAGCGAGCCGAAGTCTCCGATTATATCATGAAAATGTTCAACGGAAACGCGGAGATCATCGATTCCTTCTTCGATGACGAGCCCGATACCAAGACACCTGCAATGTTCAATCTCGGAAGAAGTCTATGCCTGCTTGCAGACGCCGATGTCGCATACTTCATCAAAGGCTGGGAAGAGGCGCGAG
>Ga0247611_10007936_pt1 | contig 13193 bp, 2 predicted proteins | sample 177DNAGHGhighgp2_FD_192422 | JGI IMG/M metagenome (GOLD analysis project Ga0247611, IMG submission 192422) | Sheep rumen microbial communities from Palmerston North, Manawatu-Wanganui, New Zealand - 1770 DNA GHGhigh gp2 | ecosystem: Host-associated > Mammals > Digestive system > Stomach > Rumen ... | reverse complement strand
TGTTGAAAAATTTTTAGTTATAAGCGATAGAAGAACGATATCATTGAAGCTTTTTAAAAAATTAACTGATTTAGATATTAAAATTATTGAAATTGATAACGATCATAATATTAAATTATTAGTGATAGATGATGTTAAATATAATGGATACTTAATTAATTTAGAATTATCTAGAATTAAATTTGAAAAAATAAAAAATGATGAATTATTTAATGATCAAATAAATAAAGGTATAGATTTTAAATCTAAAAATAATAATATAAAATTTAACATTATACTATTAATAATATTTGTTATTATGTCTATATCATTAGGTGTAAATTTGATATTGTTAAAATCTAAAAATTAATTGTTAATGTATTTATTTTTATTCGATTATTTTAATGATAAATATTATTAAAAAATATATATGAAATTTTAATATTCTAATTGTTAATTTAATAATATTCTAGTTATTATTTTAATAATATTATGGTTTTATGATTTAAAGATAATGATAAATACTATTTGAAGGTTGTTGATATTGATTATTAGGATAATATTGATTATGATAATATTGATTGGTGTATTGATTATTAGGATATTGATTATGATAATATTGGTATTGATTTGAGTATTGATTTGAGTATTGATTATTAGGATATTGATTGGTGTATTGATTAGGATAATATGATGGAGGATTATATACTGGAACATTCATTTGATTATTTGATGAATATGGAGGAAAATTATTCATTGAATTATTATTCATTTTAATGGAAATTAAATAATTTTTTTAAAAATAATTAACATGAATTACATAAATTTTATCAAACATAATAAATCAATAATGTTTATAGGTGGTGATATGATATTTACACATATTCTTATTTACCCCAAATTTGATACTTATAATCAATGTACAATTTTAAAATCATGTTTTGTAAAAGATTTAGATGAAGATTTAAAATATTACACATTTAAATATTCAAATGAAAAATTAATAGAAGCTATTGAATTGTGTTTTCACAACAATATTCTAAAAAAGAATATTTGGAAATATAAATATACTAATAAATGTATAAATAATGAAAAAATGTATAAAACAGAATATGAAAAATTTATGGATAATAATGAAACGAAAATTTATTTAAATAATGAAGAATATAAATATTCTCATAATTATATTTATAAAATGCTTGGTACTGATTTATTCATTGAGCAGATAAACGAGAATAATATAAAAATATATGAATATTATGATGATATAATTCGTTTTAAAATTAATAATGAAAAAGAAAAATATCAATTTGATAATTTAAATTTAATAAATGGTAAATATAAATCCGATGAAAATAAACATTATCGTGAATTTTTATTTATTGAATATTCTGATTTAAAAATAATTAGTACATTTAATACATATTGTAATATATCAATTAAATACAATAATGATAATATGATAATTAAATATAATAGTATAAGAGATAAACAAAAATATATAATTAAAAAGGATTTGTTATTATTTTAAATTAATATTATTTTTGATATTGATTAATATTACTTAATTATTATTGTTCTTGATAAATATTATTGTTAATAATAATTAATATGATTTAATAATTATTGATTAAAAAAATAAGCATTATTTTTGATATTAATTATAAACAAATATTATCGATGTATGCCAATATGATTTAATAATTATTGATTAAAAAAATAAGCATTATTTTTGATATTGATTAAAAATAAATATTATTGTTAATAATAATTAATATGATTTAATATTATTATTTAAAAAAATAAATATTATTGTTAATAATAATTAATATGATTTAATATTATTATTAAAAAAAAAATAAATATTATTGTTAATAATAATTAATATGATTTAATATTATTATTAAAAAAAATAAATATTATTGTTAATAATAATTAATATGATTTAATATTATTCTTACTTATTACTTAATATCAATATATTTTTTTACATTGTTGTATTATATTGTAATGATAAAATAGCATTAACACCTTGTTCAAATGGATAATGATTTTTAGAATCAATATAAACGTAAAATGTCTTTGTATCTCTAATATCTATTGTTTTATATATACTTAATACCAAATCATTATTATCGTCTTTAGTAATATTTTTACTATCAATTGTTGTCATTGATTCAATATTACTACCTAAATTTAAACTATTTTCAATGTCTTCATCATATGATATTTTTAAAGCAAATGTTAATGGTACTCTTAAATCTGGTTGTTTATCATTGTGCCATACAGAATTCCATAAATTAAATTTAGCAATACCATTTGAAATTCCTTCATTTGTTTTATTATATGTTTCAATTATGCCATTTCGATTAAATCTAAAACGATGACTAAAATTCATCCAATCAGAATTATAAACAGTTTCAGTATAATAAGAACCTAAATAATTATAATATACGATTTCATCAAATGAATTATATATATCGTTGTTAATAACATAATCAATGTCATTAATGCTACTTACTTTGATAATTGGTCTATTTTCTTTATCAATTAAAATTGTTGAAATTCCTAATTTGTGCCATAATGATTCTTGATTTTGTTTAAAATTAACATAATATTTTTCAGCATTAATATAATCATGAATATATTTTGTTATTATTTGTCCTTCTTCTGAATTATCCATGAAATTAGCAGGAATCGTTGTAAATACATTATTGATTAACATTTTATCAGCATTTTCATCAATGTATTTTTCATAATTTTGATATTTTCTTACTAAATTCAAATAATTAATTACATTAGGGATTTCATCATCTGTAAATTCAACAGGTATAATGTTAATTGGGAATGTAAATGTATAAGGCTTTGTTGTTGTATCGAGTTGAATAAATGGTTTATTTTCAATAATAATACTATTAATTAAATCATCATTAATCAATTCATCATCATACATATCTTTGAAATGAATTGTTATAGCATTATCATAATTAAGTGAATATACAAATGAAAGAATTGATGTATATTTTTTCAATGTCCAATTAGATTTTGTAGTATCAGAGAAATCAAATGTTATTTCATCTTCATTAATTAAATTAACATTTGTTGTTACGTGTGAAACTTTACCATCACGTAAAATATTTATATTCACAGTTGCTCCATTTTTCAATGTAGCTGTCATTTTATTGAAATCCCAATGTTCCCATTCTATTATAATATTATATAATGCATCTTCAGAATCATATAATTGTAATACTGTTGGAGCTTCATAATTAATATTTATTACAGGTTTGAAAATAATGTCTTGATCGGACTTAGATATATTTTTGTAAATATCTGATTTTATCGATGTATTAATTGCATCAATTAAATCATTTAATGTATTATATTTTTTAGCATCAACATAAATTGTATCCAAATAATAATTATTGTCTAAATCAACTTGTATAGCGGAAATTTCTTCATCTGTTGTATAAGTTTCATTAACAGTAACACCATTTATAACACTTCCTGCGAGAATTGTTGAACCTGGAGCAATTGTTGAACCTACTGGAACAGCAAATAATTCAGTAATTATAATATTACCTTTTAATTCAGTATCACCATCATAAATCTTGTATTCTAATTGTGAACCTTGTGATGGTTTAGAACCTTTAAGAATTCTATTTGTGCTAGTATTATCTAATTCAATTTCTTCTTCACATTTACCTTCCATATCTGTAGATAATATTTGATTAGTATATACTGCTAATCCTAAACGTGTATTTACTAAATGTGAATTAGTCGTAAATTTATAATTATCTTTAATATATATTTTTTGTGTTACTATATAATCATCAGTGATAATTTTGCATAATCTTGTATCTTCATTTAAATTAAATTTATTCTCATCTCTAAAAGCTGATATATCAGTATTTTCATCAATTGTTATTTCTGAACCATTTTTTAAAATAGTACCTATACCTAAATAATAATCAAATTTATTATCTTCGAAATCAGCAATACTAACACCATTTATAACCGAACCAGGCATAATCATACTGCCTCTTTTAATAATATTTTTAAGCTCAACATCATCTTTAATTGTAATAATTTCACCATTAATTAAAAGTACACTATCTTTAGCAATAGTACTACCATAAATAAGATTAGTTGTATTTAAATTTTTAGTTTCACCATTGATAATAGATGTATTATTAATAAATACGTCAGTTTTTCTATATTTATCAGCAACATCTTTAATCGTATAATCTAATAAATTATTTGTACATAAAATTTTATCAATCGTAACAATAAAATGAGAAATAGTATCATATAATTTAGATTCTACTAATAATTGTATAGCAAATGTAACATACATTTTACCGGATATATAATTATATGTTATTGATTGTTTTTCATAATCAACATCATTGAATTTACCAACTACTACAGAAGGTTTGATAACAGCATTATTAATTTTATAAATTTCAGATGCCATATCTGAATACATCTTACCTGATTGATCATATAAAATACAATCATCTGATATTGTTGTTGTTTTATTAATTATGATTTCATTTTGAACTTCATAAGCATAATTATATAATTCACCATTTACAATACTACCTGAAGTAATAACACTTTTAGGATAAATAACAACAACATCACTTTCTTTTTGAATTGTTGTAATATATTGTATTTTTGAATCATATTCATGTTGTATATCGCCTGATTTTGCTGTAATGTGTGCTACACCATCTTCAATAGTATATTGATTTGATTGTATTACATTATTATAATCATCGACAAAATTAATTACACCATAATTTAATTCAGTACCAGTTGGCATCATTGTTGTTATATAAATTGGTGTTATTTTTAAATTACCTTTATAAATATTCAATGTTCCTATCGATGGTTCACCTGTTGAATGATACCAATCATCAGTAGTTATATCTGTATCATATGTTGGATGAATACTAATATCACAACAATTATTTTTACATAATAAGCAATCAGAATATACAAAAGCATATTCTACACTATCATTATAATTAGCATATGTAATTTGAGAATATGCTAATTTTTCATTAATTGGATATGAATTTGGATAACTGACAAATTGTCTAATATTATGTGATGATAAATTATAAGCTATATATTTAAAATATGTATTTGATGTAGCATAATTAATTAAATTATTTTGATAGAAATCACCTATTTGATTAGTGTAATTTTGATGTATTACATCAATTTTGAAATAACCTTCATGAAATTCTTCAAATAGTTGTACCATTTCATAACTGGATATCTTAACTGGTGTATATAATGTTCTACATTTTTTTATTTCGTCATCACCAACATTATTAACAAGATGATGTTCATTTTGTCCTGTGTTGTTTTTGTAATTATCAACAGTTTTATAAACATGAGTAGCAGCATTATGCACATATAATACATTATCGGTTTTAAAACCATATATTTCAGTGTGATTTGTTGTATCATGAATTAATGAACCATCTAAATAATAATCTATAAATTGTTTTAATGATTTAACATGTAAATAATATGTTGATGTATTGTTATCACTTTCAACTTTAAATAAATCTTTACAACAATCTGTGTCGCATAAATTCATTCTAATTCTTAAAAATTCAGTTCCATCATTTTCAGCATAAAATTTAAAGCATATTTGTAATGTATCATCATATATTTCTTGCTCATGATTCATAATTGAATATGTACCATCATCGATGAATACATTGTTGTTATCCTCATCCTTATCCGGAATTACAGATACTAATTCATTTCTATAATTACCAGATGAATAATTGGTAAGTTTATTTCTAAATTCTAAATCTGAGTATTTTCCGTTGATATTTTCAGTATAATAAATAAATCCTGAACAATCCATGAAATTTGTTAATATATTATTATTAGTATTGTCATATTCTTTTGCGTAAAAATTAGTAATGGTGTTGTTCGATTTATTAAAATTGGTATTTTCAGTTGTACTTATTGGATAATCATAAAATGAAATTGCTTCATTAATTGAATTTAATTCAACAGTAATATTTATAGGATTTAATTTATTTAAACAATTTAGTTCTTCTGTATGACAATAACCAGGATAATATACTGATAATTCTGGATATAATGTTAATAAATATTTATTATTACCGAGATTAATACCAATTAATTTCAATTCATCAATTGTCATTGATAATTCGAAATTAAGTTTAATATTATATTTAGGATGTATTTGTTTTTCAATAGCTTCTGTAATATCTATTAATCTTTTTTCCCCATTTTCTGTTAAATAAGCCTTTTCTCTACTGTTAGTAAAATGATAATTAAATATAATGTTATTACTTGCAATATTATCAGAATAATTAAGTTTAACATGATTGGTCAAATTAATTAAATTAGAAACATCAATTATTGAATTTTGTAATAATGTAGGGTATGCTATTGCATTATCTTTAATATTTGATATACCTGTAAAGAATGAAGGTATTATAATATCATTTGGTATTGCTATATTAATATAATCTTCATTAAAACCAGGATAAATTAATGTTATTCCATCACTATCATAAGTACCAGCATAATACATTTTATTACCAATAATACTTCCTTTTCTAATAACCGTATAATTTTTAATAATAATAGGTGTAATAACTTCTAAATCGTAATTAATAAATTTATTATTAATAATACTTCCTTTAATAATTGTTGAATTTTTAGGTATTATTGGAGATGAAACTGCTAATTCTCCTCCATTTATTGTAGTTAAATATAATAAATCAAAAGCAATACCTATTTTCAATTTTATCCATTCATTATAATCAAGACCATTAACATAATCACTTTCTGTTAAATAATGTGGGACATCATCAATTTTTAAGTAATATGTACCACTGTCGTTTATTAATTCAGCTTCACTTTCGGTTTGTTGTGGTGATACAGTAATCAAATTTTCAGTAATTTTAGAATATATGATTTTATTAGTATTATTACCATCACAATAACATAATTTAAAATTATCTACTGAATCAATTTTACAAACATCGCCAGTTACAAAATGAACTTCATTTTCATTAAATGTTGTGACATTTGTTAAAATTTTCATATTACCAACATTATATTGTGATGGACCTAATATACTTCCTGCTTCAAATGTTGTTGAATATTGATTAAATAATAATCTTGCTTGTTTTGGATTATTAAAATGCTTAACATTTAAATTCTTAGTTGTTTCATCTTCCTTAGTATTGAAATTAGTACATATCATACCATAATCATCACTAGAATGAGAGATAATGTAATCAGCATTAATATATATTTTATTAGAGCCTTTATCAATAGTGTTATAACTAATATCAGTTGTTACATCAAGATCATTGATTGTTGATACAATTTCTTCTGTAATTATTTGATTATTTATTAATGAACCTGGACAAATAGTATAAGTATTATCTTTATTAGTTGAATTAATCTTTAATCGTTCATATCCTTCACCATTTTTAATAATAATAACGGAATAATTTTTATTAAAACTAGTAATACTACCACTAAATTTCAAATTATCATTATCACCATAATCATGTTCACTGGCATTAATTGTGTCAAACACTGTGTTATCTTTGAGCGATTCATTATTATTATAAATTGTTAAATTATTGATTATAATTGTTTTGTGTATAATTGGATATAATTTTATCGAATCATACGTTAAAGGTTTAATTGTTGTTAAACCTGTAACCTCAGCTTTTGTTACATAATTATAATATAAAGTTCTATCTAATTGAGATAATGAATAATCTCCATTATTTTTCTTATATGTTTTTTGTTTTTTTACGAAATTAGTATGGTCACTAGTATTATATTCTCCTAAATTCACATATGTTATATCAGAACCTCCTGAATATGTTATATCTAATCTATGATAATGAGTATTATTATTTTTAAATGGAATTATCCAACAATAATTACTAATTGGTTCATACGATAATTCAGTTATATAATGTGATGTTACACTATAAGAATAATAAGCGTATCCTCTATATCTAATTTGTTGAATAGGATTTTCTTGATGAATTACACATTTAATTATTTCTTTTATTTGATCTTCATTTACATATCTATTATTATAATTATAAGATGATGAATATTCATAACTTACATAATTATTAATTAAATTATTAATTAAATTTTTTGGCGAACATATATCATATGAATTACAATTGTAATTATATTTAATATAACTATACCCTAAACTAGAACCATTCCTATAATAGTTTAACTTAATTAAAGCACTTCTATCATAACCTGATGATTGACTGAAATCTAATCCATCTGTATATTGTTCAAAATCATCATTATTTAATCCAACATCCATAGTTACTATTACAGTTCTATCATATTCATTATTAGTGTTAAAGCTATAACAATCATTTATAATATTCATAAATCTAATAAAATATGATCCATAATTACTAGTGATGTAACTATTATAATTATTTTTATTTGGATCATATATATCACTAAATATAAAATGTTCATTAGTATATTTCCATTTTAATTTTATACTGTATAGATTATTATATAACTCTTCATTATCGAAATTCCATTGATATATTACAGATTTTCTATTATTAATTTTTTCTATTACATCATTAACGAGAGTAAATGTAGGGTCAGTGATATTAAAATAATGATCAACATATGTTAGATTTGTATTATTATGATCGAAGAGACAGCATATACTACGTTGATTATTTATAGTTTTATCATAATAAGCACCATAAGGAATAGTTAAAGCAATATCCATCGATGGATTATTAATCCAACTCATTATATCATCATAAGAATAACTATTAATAAATTGATTTATTTTATTTTCCATTGTTATTTTTGATTTTGATACAGATAATTCATTATCGATCTTTTTATTACTTAAATCATTACAATATTCGATATCATTTAATATAAATTTATTATATGTCTTATTATCATTAAACTCATTAAATTTAATATAACCACCATTTGTATTAATTATTAAATCGGTATACATTGAAATATCTTTAGTCTTATTTGAATTAAATATATAGATATTACCATCAATTTTATTTGGTTCTTCAGTTACAAAATGAATCTGTTTAGGATTAGTATTATTACCCTTATAAATCTTAGTATATGTTGTAATAGGTATATTATCTGTAACAATATATACTCCACCGGATTTTGTTATTTTATTATCATAATCTTTTACAGATTTATTATTTATAATGTCATTTTCACTTAATGTTGAATTTTCGAATAAAATTATTGGCTGTTCATTAGAATTTTCATATATTTGTAATCCTTTTTGTACCGTTTTATTTTCAAATTTAATAGGAATATTTAAATCAGTAAACCAATCATTATCGGAATATGTTAATGCCATATTTTTATTTGATATTTTATATCCAGCATTATTGAATATAAAATCACTAGGTTCTGAATTTTCTTCTAAATTTTCTTTTAAATAACAAAAGTTATATTCATTAGATCTTTTTTCTTCAGAAAATGTTACGCTTTCATATTCAACTTCATTTTTATTTGTATGATTAAATATTGATATTTTATATGTAATATTTTTTAAATTAATATAATTATCAACAATACTAATTTCAACTCTTGTAAGTCCAGAAAGAAAAGATAAAGAATTGTCATTACAAGTTGACATTTGTAAATCATTACTTTCAATTATTTGTGTATCAAATGGATAATTAGTTGTACCTTTATATATTAAATCATTATCTAATAAATTTTCATTCATGTGATTGATAGATTGTTTAGCTTTAATTATAATATATAATTTATTTGATTTCACATATAAATAAATTGATTCAAGATAAATTGTGTAATTATAATAATTTTCTATTGTGTAATATCTATAAATAGCTAATCTTGTTTCTTCATTTAATGGTATTATTTTATTAATATTACTATAAGATAAATTAATATTTTTTTCCAAATCATTTGTATTGTATTCATTATGATAATCAATAGCATTAGTACTATTATTGTAGTGATAATTATCAGATATATTAAGATCTGATAAATTTAATAAAATATTGTTGCCATCATCACGAACAACAACATAATTATCGCCATTTAAATTAATAATATTAGAATAATCATTTAAATTAACTCTATTAAAATCAAAAGTATATGTATCTGTTTGTATAAATTTATAAGTATCGCCAGTTGGTGGTGAATATATACGATCAAATAAATTATTTTTTACTATATCTCGATCAGTTATATTTTCATTAAATATTAATGTATCATTAATATACAATTTTAAATTAACGTTATCTATATAATTAGGATTATCTTCTCCTAAATTTAATAAGAAATAATTCAACGTAGATTGATCATGCAGTTTATCACTGGATATTGTTTGATTGCTAATATTTATAATATCGTCAACAACGTCCACTGGTTCTAATTTATAAATATCATTGTTATTACTATCTTTTGCTGTATAACGAACATAATATTTATTATCAAAATATATAAGAATAACATTTTTTTTCATTATTCCATTACATTTGGCATTTTTCATTGTTATAGTATATGTATTGTTATTGAAATCTATTATTTCCATCGTTGGTATATGTGTTATTTTATCATATTCAGCATTCCATATTTTTATATGATTTTCTCTAACATCATCAGCATTATAATAAAATGTCGATACCGATAAATATAACATTGTTTTTTCTGTATTATCCGTAACATTAAGGTTAATATCATTTTCACTTTGTACATTTGTATAATATTCATAAGTTCCATCATTTTTTTTATATTTCTGATTAACATCATCTTCTATATTTAAAGTTAAGTTATAAGATATTTTCATTCTTCTGCCATTTAAATCAGTACTGTAATTTAATATTTTTATATCTGAATATGAACTAGCTTGAACTAATGTTTTTATTGTTGTATCGATATTGCTTATATTTAATATATTTTGTTTAAATGTCATATTACTAGTATTGAATAAGATGTTGTTAAACTTATATGGGAATTCATCACATGTAATACGTTCTCTTACTTTGATTTCAGTAATAGTATCAAATATGTGTGTACACATATAATTAAATAAATTATCATTATCACCATTATCAATATCAACAAACATATTATTAGTAGTACGTATAAATGATTTAAGATTTATATTATCTAATATTTCAGAAAATATAAATTTATCATTGATTATATCCGCTTTCATTCCATTAGAATCAACAGGATAATACTCACCACTGCTATTTTTTAATAATTGTGTCATTCCTCTAGGACATAAATGAACATAATTTAAACTATTACAGTATTCGCATATTCTATCTTCATTATTCGGATTGTCACCAATACAATATACATCATATTCATCATCATATATTTTATATGATAGATCCATAGTCATATTGAATAAAATTTGTGAATATTCTTCTGATAATCGATCAACAATATTTGATGAAATAATTATTCCATTATTATTATTTATAAGTATAATACATTTATTTTCAATTATTAAATCAGTATTCAAAGTATTATTATTAATTTTTGAATTTACAGCTGATAATAATTTAGTCAAATAATAATCATAATTAATGGTTTTACTATTAACTGTACTACCTGCTTTTATTATTGAATATTCACCCACATTTTTGGTTTCATCTAATTTATAGGATGCATCAACACAAACAATTTCATTATTTGAAATTGGTAATGAAGAATATAAAAGAATTTTTGAATTAGTTAATAAATCATTTTTAGTAATGAATTTTAATTTTGAACCAGATTTAATATTAGATGTTACCACATTTAAATTATTTAAAGTTTCATTATTATAATATATAATATTATTTATTTTACTATTTCTTTTTATAGTTGAACCATGAATAATCTTCGATTGTAAATCATTTCCAATAGGTATACAATTAATATAAAGTTTATCATTATAACCATATTCGTTTGAAGATATCCATATTTTTTTAACATCAATTACCGATCCTGACCAAAGTTTTAATCCAATACGTATATCACTTCCATAAAGAGTCTCTTCTTTACCATCAGTTGTATAAAATTTAAGTTGATCATCGCTTACTATAATTTTATCCTTAATATCATAATTACTAGTAACATATCCATGAGTATATTGTAATGTTCCACCGGTTATATATGAAGTGTTTTGAAGTACTACATGTTCAAAATATTCTGGCTCATTATATAATACGTTAAAATTAAACATGTAACCATTGTAACATGTTCCTTTACTTAACAGTGCAGGTTCTGTGATTGTAGATATGCTTATTGTTTCTTCCTCTTGATAATATGTATTTCCGATATAACTGTTAGCTCCTACTATCATATTTCCACTAATATTAATCGTATTAAAATCTTTTTCCAATGCATTTGTATTATTTAAAATACTACCTCGAGCAATTGTAGAGCCAAATCGTATATAATCATTTTTATATATTTTTGTATCGGTTGTTATCGTTGTATCATTATTTATTATAATTCCACCTATTTTACTACCTGCTTCAATTGCTGAATTTGATTTAATAATACAATTATTATCATTAAATGTTGTATAAACTGTTGTATCTTGATCTAAAGTATATGATTCATTAATTAAATTTCCATTAATGATACTTCCTGAAGCAATTCTACTGCCTGCTGTAATATATGACGTATTTACAATCAATGTATCCTTTATATCATCAATATCAGTAATATCCTCAGAATATTCAATATTATTAATGATACTATTTTTTGTAAGTTTAAATTCTCCTTCTTCAATAATAGTTACACCTTTTAAATTACCATCATTAATAAATTCACCATAAATTTCCGTGTTTTCTTTTATTATACTATCATTAATTATTTTACCAGATGGTATTACATTACCAATTGAAATTGGAGCACCATTTTCATAATAATACCATTTATTTTTATTATCACTATTAATGTATAAAATCTTTTTATCATTTATTGTAGAATATGGTTTAATATATGAATTTTTTGGAATTACATTACTATAATAATATTGTTTATCATCAGTTAATTCAATATCACCAACAATACTACCGCTTTTTATAATTGTTGGATAATTTATACTATTTAATGTTATATTATGATCTAACTTTGTATCTTCATTACATAATACACCATTAATA